>Ga0310810_10001159_pt1 | contig 27186 bp, 21 predicted proteins | sample NCmetagenome_FD_207641 | JGI IMG/M metagenome (GOLD analysis project Ga0310810, IMG submission 207641) | Soil microbial communities from experimental microcosm in Duke University, North Carolina, United States - NC | ecosystem: Engineered > Artificial ecosystem > Soil microcosm > Unclassified ...
AAAGTCCACCCGGAGGCCGTCGAACTCGGTGGGCAGCGCCGGCTCCCCGTCCACGTACAGCGGGGCGCCGGTCACCGGGTCGACCAGCTGGGACCGGCGCTCCGAGCGGTATTCGCCGATGGCGCGGAAGAAGAGGGCGCGGTTGGGCTGGAACTCCACCCGGAGCCGGGGAATCGTGGAGCGGGCGAACTCCGACCCGTCCAGCCGGTCGAGCCGGAACACGGTGGTGGTGGCGGCCACGCGCACGGTCGTCGCCGGTCTCAGGTTCACCTCGCCGGTGACCCGCCAACCGGAGCCGGTGGCGCCCTCCTCGAAGATCGGGATCCGTCCGCGGCCGTACTGCACGTTGGCGCCGAGCTTCTGCCAGGTGGGCGTCGTCGCCTTGGTGCTCCAGGTCACGCCGCCGAAATCGTCGGGCGGCAGGTAGGCCTCGCCCGCGGCGCCGCCGACGGTGTACCCCGCGAAGGAGCTGTCCTGCCAGTTGACGAAGTCCCACTGGGTGTGCCCGTTCAGCTCCCAGCCGCCCTTGAGCTGGAAGGTGGCGTCGCCCTGCACGAAACCTTCCAGCGGCCGGTGGACCAGCGCGTCGGCGTAGAGCCAGGTGACGTCCGGGCCGAAGAACACGGTCAGGTTCTCCAGCGTCGACCCCTTGGCGCCATAATGGGTGAGGCGGTTGAACGCGTGCCCGTTGACCACGTCGCTCCGGAGCTGGTTGACGAAGCCCGCCTGCGCATCGAAGCCGCGCCCCAGCCCATGCAGCAGGTAGTTGAAGCCCCAGCTCCGGCCGGTGCGGTCGTATTCCGCCTGCCAGATCGGTGCGTTGCGGACGCCGGCGGCGTCGCTGGTGAAGGACCAGCCGTACTGGAACTGGGTGTAGTACAGGCCCCACACGTAGCGGAAGTCGCCGGCGAGGACCCGGTTGTGCGAGTCGGTCAGGTCGCGGTTGGTGAAGGTGAGCCCCCCGATCGAGTTGGCTCCGAAGTCGCTTCGGAGCCGGGTGATGTTGAACAGCGCGTCGTCGGGCCCCGATTCGTCGAGCGCGGTCAGGTGGGCCACGCCGAGCTGGCCGAACTTGCCGGTGAACTTGGCTCCGGCCTTGGGATCCACGATCCGCCGGGTATACACCAGCGTCTGGGGTGTGCCGAAGAGCTCGATCCCCTCGAGGAAGAACGGCCGCTTCTCGGGGAAGAAGAGGGCGAACCGCTCGTTCACCGTCACCTGGCCGGCATCGCTCTCCACCTGGCTGAAATCGGGGTTGATGGTGCCGTCGAGCGCGTAGCTGGTGAAGCCGAACCGGAAGTTGAGCCCGGCGTCGGGGTCCACCTCTTCCCGGACGTACTCCTCGGTGTCGGTGTCGCGATAGCCGTTGGCGGTGGCGGTGACGAAGGGCTGTGCCTCCATCGTCACCCCATGGTGGAGGTCGGTGAGGCCTCCGATCGCGCCTTCCTGCCCCAGGAAGCTGGCGTTGGCCCGCCGCACGTCGGTCCAGGTGTCGGTGTAGCCCGTTCGCTTGACAACCCGAGTGACGTTGAACCCCCAGACCTGCTCGCCGCTGGAGGGGTAGCGCAGGCTCTTGAACGGGATCCGGATCTCGACCTCGTACCCCCGGTCGGTGATCCGGCCCTTCGATTCCCAGGTGAAGTCGGGATTGAGATCGGTGCTTCCCGGTATGAGGCTCGACACCTGGCCCGCGCCTTCGCTCCGCACCCCGTCGCTCTGCGAGCCCAGCGGATTCACCCCGAAGAAGAACGCCCGCCGGCGGTCGTGAAAGGTGTCGATGTCGAGGACGATATGGTCGTCGTTGTCGATGTTGTCACGGTCGGCGACGGTCGCGCGAATGGAGGCGGGCGAGCGGTCGTGCGCGATGATGCCGAAATGGATCGCGTCGGGCGCGTACCAGACCAGCACCTCGGTCTCCTCTTCGGCGGGGCGGCCGTCCACCGGCTGATACTGCCAGAACCCGGTCAGGCGGGTCGCCCGGGCCCAGACCGGCTCGTCCAGCCGGCCGTCGATGCGGACCTCGGCGTCCTCCACCCGCGGGATGGTGGCCGTGGGCGAGCCGCGCCCCTCGACCACGAGCTCGGGGTGAACGCCGGGAGCGGGCTGGCCGACCGGCGCGGCGACCTGCAGCAGGAGGAAGGTGAGCATCCGTCTACAATTTACGTCGCAGTCCAAAAGCGGGTTTCCCGCGGGGGCCGCCGCCGACGAATCGTCGGCGTGCGCTCTCGACGCCGGGTGCGGCCCCGGCTAATCTTGGCAGACGCATCAGCGCGCCACCCTCTTACCATCAGAAGCTCCGTCGTGCGCCGTTTCCTCGGTGTTTGTCTTCCGCTGCTCGCGGCCGCTCCCGGCTGCCGTGCCCCTGCCGACCGAGCGCCGGCTCCGGCCACCCTGCGGGTGAGCGCTCTGCCGGACCAGGCCCCGGACCGTGTGCTGGCCCAGCACGAGGGCGTGCGGAACGAGGTCTGCCGCCTGGCAGCGGTGCGCTGCCTCTGGACGCCGGTGTCCTCCTACGGCGCCCTGGTGGACGGCCTGGGCCGGGGAACCATCGACCTGGCCTTCCTCGGGGGGGTGACGTTCGCGCAGGCCCGGCACCGCTTCGGCCTGGTGCCGCTGGCGATGCGCGACATCGACTTCGCCTTCACCAGCGTGATCCTGGTGCGCGGCAGCGACACCGCGCGGAGCCTGGCGGACCTGCGGGGGCGCCGCTTCGCCTTCGGGCCCCAGGCCTCGACGTCCGGTCACCTCATGCCGCGGTACTTCCTCCAGCGGCTCGGGATGGACCCGGAGCGGACCTTCAGCCAGGTCGTCTACAGCACCGGGCACGACGGCACGATGCGGATGATCGCCGATGGCCGGGTCGATGCCGGCGCGGTGAACGGCCCGCTGGCCTACGCCTACCTCGCCGCGAACGACTCGGTGGCTCGACGGCTCCGGGTGTTGTGGCGGTCGCCGCCCTATACCGACTACGTCTGGGCCGCGCGCCCGGAGCTTCCGCCCGAGCTGCGCCGCCGTCTCACGGACGCCTTCCTCGATCTCGACCTCACGATCCCCGTCCAGCGGCGCGCGCTCGAGCACGAGGGCGCCGGCGGCTACATCCCCGCCGATGCCGACGAGTTCGGCCCCATCACCGACATCCTGCGCCAGCGGGGTCACCTGTGACCCGCCATCCGGTCGCCCGGCAGCTTCGCACGCTGCTCTGGTCCATCGCGGGGTGCCTGACGCTGCTGGTGCTGGCCTACGCCGGCCAGGTCTACATCGGCCAGCAGGACCGCCGGGTGCTGAACGACCTGCACGGGCAGGGCAGCATCCTGGCGCTCTCGATGCACGACGCATTCTCGAGCGCACGCGCCCTCACCGCGATCGGCGGCATGTCGCCGGCGGAAGAGGGCGCCTTCGCCGCCGCGAACGCGGTGGCGTTCGGGCGCACCCTCGACTACGGCGACCGGCTGCTCGCGCTCTACCGACGGGTGCCCGGCCCCGAGCTCGAGGCGGGCCGGCGCCGCCTCGAGCGCGCGCTGGAGCAGCTCCGGGCGCTCCGGGTGGAGTTCCAGCATGACGATCTCGGTCTGGCCCGGGCCTTCGCCACCCGGCCGCTGTACGTCGGGATCGTGAGCCTGCAGCTCGAGCAGATGCACGCCATCGCGTCGAAGGAGCTCAGCGCCGCGATCGAGCGGCGGACCCGGATCTCCACCCTCCTGTTCATCGGCACCGCGGTCATCCTGATCTCCGGGCTGGGCCTCCTCGCGGGTCGCTACCTCCGGACCATCGACGCCACGCTGGAGCGGGAGACCGCGACCCTGGATGCGCTCAGGCGGAGCGAGGCCCGGCTGGAGGAGGCCCAGCGACTGGCCCAGGTCGGCAGCTGGGAGCTCGACCCGGCGAGCGGGCGAATGACGCTCTCCACCCAGATGGGTCGCATGCTGGGGCTGACCGGGGCCACGACCGGCACCGATCACTCGGCCTTTCTGGCTGCCGTCCATCCCGACGACCGGGCCCGCGTCGCCGAGCTGATGAGCGGGCACGCCAACGGGCGGCCGGTCGAGCTGGTGCATCGTCTCCGACCCTCCGGTGGAACCGAGCGGGTGGTCATGCTGCGCGGCTGGGGCTCGGGCGAGGGCGGCGGCCACCGAGCCTTCGGCACGGTGCAGGACATCACCGAGCGACGCGCCCTGGAGACCCACCTGCTCCAGGCGCAGAAGATGGAATCGGTCGGCCGGCTCGCGGGCGGCGTGGCGCACGATTTCAACAACATGCTGACCGCGATCATCAACAACATCGTCCTCGCGCTGGACGATCTCCCCGACGACGACCCCCGGCGCGAGCTGCTCACCGAGGCCGCGGCGGCGGCGCACTCCGCCGCGCAGACCACCCGCCAGCTGCTCACCTTCTCCCGGCGCCAGATCATCGACCCGAGAGTCCTGGACCTGAACGACGTGGTCGGCCGGGTGCAGAAGATCCTCCAGCGCCTGCTGGGCGAAGACGTGCGGCTCCGCACGGTGCTGCAGCCGAAGCTGGGCCTGGTCCGGATCGACGTGTCGCAGATCGAGCAGGCGCTCATCAACCTGGCCGTCAACGCGCGGGACGCGATGCCCGACGGCGGCACCCTCACGATCGAGACCGCCGACGTGGCGCTGAACGCAGAGTATTGCCGCGCCCATCCCCATCTCCGCCCCGGCGAGTTCGTGATGCTCTCGGTGGTGGACGACGGCAAGGGACTGACCGACGAGGACAAGGCGCACCTGTTCGAGCCCTTCTATACGACCAAGCCGCCGGGCCACGGGACGGGCCTGGGCCTGTCGATGGTGTATGGCGCGGTCAAGCAGCACGGCGGAAGCATCGAGGCGGAGTCGACCATGGGCGCCGGCACCACCTTCCGCATCTACCTGCCGCGGGTAGACGAAGCGGCCCAGCCGCCGGGGCCGACCGCGCCAGGGCGCCCCAGGGGCGGCACCGAGACGATCGTGCTGGTCGAGGACCAGGACAGCGTGCGCTCCATCGCGAGCCGTCTCCTCCGCCGGTGGGGATACACGGTCCACGCCTTTCCCAGCGCGGAGGCCACGCTCGCCGCGCTCGGGACCATGGAGGCGCCGATGGATCTCCTGGTCACCGACGTGGTCCTCCCCGACCTGAACGGGCCGGCGCTGGTCGAGCGCGTGCGGGAGCTCCTGCCCGGACTACCGGTGCTGTTCACCTCCGGCTACACCGGTACGGTGCTCGCCCGCCACGGGGTGCTCGATCCGGGAATCGAGTTCCTGCCCAAGCCGTACTCCGGGGACGCCCTCGCCAGGCGGGTGCGCGAACTGCTCGACCGCGATAGGTCCTTGACCGGCGCTTGACCGGCCCGCGCGAGCGTTCCCGGGTCCGCTACCGGGAGCACAGATGCGCTCGCACGCCGTCGTCACCGCACTCCTCCTGCTGGCCGGTCACGCCGTTCCGGCCATGGCGCAGGAGCTTTCCACCGAAACGCTGCAGGCGATCAATGCCGCCTCTCGCGCCCGGGTCCGCCTGGGCGACGAAGGGTGGCACCGGCTCGCCGGCACCGGCCGCGGGATGTCCGCCGGCGGCGGCCGGGTCTATGTCCGCGACGGCAGCTCCGATTCGTCGCTGACCGAGGTCGCGCTCGGCGACGTCCGGGAGCTGCAGGTGGCCCGCGGCTCGAACGCCGGGAAGGGTGCCTTCATCGGCGGAGGGATCGGTCTGGCACTCGGCATCGCGGCGGTCATCGTCGCCTCCAGCGACGATTGGACCACCCCCACCCCCGGCGAGGGGGTCGTCGGGATGCTGGTCTTCACCGCCGCAGGCGCGGGTATCGGCGCGCTGGCGGGGAGTGCCTCGACCCACTGGCAAACCGTCTACGGAGCCGACGCGCCCTGACGGGCGCGCCGGCCTCGGTCCCGCCGGGTGCTACTGGTTCGCGCAGCTCACGCTGGGGTTCCACATCGCGAACATGCCGGACGGATTCGGCCGCCAGGCCCAGATATGGAGCGCCCACACGCCGAGCTCCGGCAGCGGCGCGAAGGGCACGCCGAGGAGCGTGGGAGGCTCGGCCGAGAGGCTCAGCGGCACGACGTAGTCGACGCCCACGAGCTGGCGGCCGCCGCCGGGCTTCGGCTCGTACATCACGAGCTCGGGCCGGAGCAGCTCGACGTTCCCGTCCACCAGGTCGTTGTTGATCCAGTGGAAGCCCTGCGCGCCACTGCCGGGGAGCGCGGCGCAGCCGGCCGGGAACTGCACGTTGTAGCCGGCGTTCTGCGCCGCGGCCAGGTCGTGGAAGCCCTTGGTGGCGGCGCGCACCTTGGCGATCGCCTTCAGCATGTCGGGGGTCAGGACCACGGGGCCGCCGTGGGCTCCATGGCTGTGCGCCGAGGCGGCATTGGGCTGGACGGCGGCGGTGGGGGAGGAGGTGTCGCTCTCACAGGCGGCGAAGGCGACGATCGCGACGGCGGCGACGGCCGCGGCCGCCCGGGACCGGGGGAACGTGAGCGGGGGCATGAGTCTCTCCAGTTGGGGAACGGGCGCAGCCGGACCCCCGGCTTGCCCTCGTTAGAGACAAAGCCGAAAATCGGTCCCGAAGGGCTCATCGGCCTTGCCGCCCTCCCGACAGGCGGCGTAGTATCACCCCGATGCTCCCCGCCCCAGACTCCGAGCCGGGTCCCTCCGGCGCCGTCCCCCGCGGCGGGCTCGACGAAGTATTCCCTACCGTCTATCAGGAGCTCCGCCGGGTGGCCCACCGCCACCTCGGCGGCGAGCGCACCGGTCACACCCTCGGCACCACCGCTCTGGTCCACGAGGCTTACCTCGAGCTGGCCCGCCTGGAGCAGATCCGCTGGCCCGGCCGGGCCTACGTGCTCGCGGCCGCCGGCCGCGCCATGCGCCGGATCCTGATCGACTACGCGGTCGCCCGCCGGGCGCAGAAGCGAGGCGGCGGGGTGACGGCCGAGCCGCTGGACGATGCGGTGGCGATGGCGGTGACCCGGAGCGACGAGCTCCTGGCGCTGGACGAAGCGCTCGATCGCCTGGGCGAGGCCAACCCGCGGTGGGCGCGCGTGGTGGAGTGCAGGTTCTTCGGGGGGATGAGCGTGGAGGAGACGGCGGAGGCGCTGGAGACCTCGCCCGCGACGGTGAAGCGCGACTGGACGATGGCCCGCGCCTGGCTCAACCGCGAGCTGGGCGAGTGAACTGGACCCGGATCGAGGAGATCCTCACGGGCGCACTGGAGCGCGAGCCCGCCGAGCGAGCGGCCTACCTCGACCAGGCCTGCGCCGGCGACGCCACCATGCGAGCAGAAGTGGATTCCCTGCTGGCCGCGCACGAGCGCCCCGGCGCGGTGGACCGCATGGCCGCCGACTTCGCACCGGTCGCGGCCCGGCTCCGCACCACCGCGGTGTCGCTGGCTGGGAAGACCGTCGGCCCGTACGAGGTGAAGGAGGAGATCGGCGGCGGGGCGATGGGGGTGGTCTACCGGGCACTGGACACCCGGCTCGGCCGCACCGTCGCGCTCAAGTTCCTGCGCCCCCACCTCGGCACCGACGATTCCGCGTCGGAGCGCTTCCGGCTCGAGGCCCGGACCGTCGGCGGGCTGGAACACCCCAACATCTGCACCCTGCACGAGATCGGCGAGGCCGAGCCGGGGCAGCTCTATCTGGCGATGCCGTTGTACGACGGCGAGACCCTGCAGCGCAGGATCGCGCGGGGGTCGGTGGCGGTGGAGGAGGCGGTGGGCATCACGATCCAGATCGCGCGCGGGCTGGCCAAGGCGCACGCGCGCGGGATCATTCACCGGGACATCAAGCCGTCGAACGTGCTCGTGACCGGCGACGGAGTGGTCAAGATCCTCGACTTCGGGATCGCGAAGCTGGCCGGCGTGGCGCTCACCGGGCCGTCCACCGTGCTCGGCACGCTGGGCTACATGAGTCCCGAGCAGGCCGAGGGCGAGCCGCTGGATCATCGCACCGATTTGTGGTCCCTCGGTGTGGTGCTCTATGAAATGCTGGCCGGCCGGCGCCCATTCCCGGGCGCAACCCCGTCCGCCGTCGCGGAGGCCGTCCTCGGCGGCGATCCGGCGCCGGTCTCGACGCTCCGGCCAGAGGTTCCACCGGGCCTCGACCGGATCCTGAAGACAGCCCTGGGCAAGACTCCCGCGGCGCGGTACCAGTCGGCCCAGGCGTTCGAGCGCGACCTGCTGGGGCTCGGCCTGGCGCTCGACCTGCCGGCCGGGTTCACGCCGTCGGGCGGATCACCACCGGTGGAGGTCCCGCCGCCGCCGCCCGCACGCAGGCGTTGGGCCGTCGCGGCCGCGCTGGTCGTCGCGGCGGGGGTGATGGCGCTCGCGGTCTGGGCGCTCGCGGGCGCGCCGGTCCATCTGGCGGCGCCCTGAGCCCGGGAAACACCATTCTTCCCTGAGCGCGGGCTCCAACCCCGGAGGCGTGAATGTCACCCCCTCGAGCCACCCGCCTGGTCCGCGCGGCCCCCTATCTGCTGGTACCCGACGTCGCCGCCACGGCCGCGCACTACCAGGACATCCTCGGTTTCGAGCGCGAGTACCTCGCCGGCGATCCGCCGGAGTTCGCGATCTACGCCCGGGACGGGCTTCCGATCATGTTCCGCCGCGCGCCCGATCGGGGCCGAATCACGCCGGTCGAACGGCAGGGCGGCACCTGGGACGTCTTCTACTGGGTGGAAGGATTGGACGCCCTCCACGCCGATCTGGTGAAGCGCGGCGCCGAGCTCGCCTACGACCTCACGCTGCAGCAGTACGGGATGCGGGAGTTCGCCGTGCGTGACCTCGACGGCCACGTGCTCGGCTTCGGCGAGCCGACGGCATGAAATCGGAGGAAGGACTCCTTCGCGCCATCGGACCGGTCGGGCTCGCCCTCAGCGTGGTGAACGTCACGGTGGGCGGGAGCATCTTCGTGCTTCCGGCCGTCCTCGCGCGAGACCTGGGCACGGCGGCGCCAACTGCCTACCTCTCAGGCGCGGCGGTCATGGCGCTGGTGGCCCTGGCCTTCGCGGAGGCCGGGCGCCGCACCACGGTGAGCGGCGGGCCATATGCATACGTGGAGCGGGCGTTCGGGCAATTCCCCGGATACCTCGCGGGACTGCTCACCTGGCTCGCGACGATCGTCGCCTGCGGCGCGGTAGGCGCGGCGCTGGTGGACTCGCTCGCCACCATGGTGCCCACGTTGCACCACCCGGTACCGCGCGCGGTCACCGTCGCCGTCATCTTCGGGGTTCTGGCGCTGGTGAACGTGCGCGGTGTCCGCGCGGGGACCGCGCTCGCGTCCGCCGCCGGGGTAGCCAAGTTCATCGGACTCGTGCTCTTCGTGCTCCTGGCCGCCCGATTCGTGCAGCCCGGCCACCTGGCCTGGACCGTGCCGGCCGGCGGCAGCGACCTCGGGCGGGCCACCGTCCTGGTGATCTTCGCGCTCGCGGGAATGGAGATCCCGCTCTGCGCCGGCGGCGAGATCCGCGACCCGGCTCGCACGGTGCCGCGGGCCCTGGCCGCGGCCACGCTGCTGGTCGTGCTGCTCTACGTCACGATCCAGCTGATCGCGCAGGGCGTGCTTGGCCCCGCGCTCGCCGGCTCCTCCGCTCCGCTCGCGGATGCGCTGGCCGGACTCGGCCCCGCCGGCCGCGGGCTGATCCTGGCCATCGGGGCGATCTCGATGGTAGGCTTTCTGGGAGGCGACATCCTGGGACAGAGCCGGGTGCTGTTCGCCTTCGCGCGGGACGGACTGCTGCCGCGCCGGCTGGCGGCGGTGCACCCGACCACCCGGGCGCCTCACGTCGCGGTGGTGGTCAACGCCGTCGTGGCCGCCGCGCTCGCCATGTCGGGCAGCTTCACCCTGCTGGCGCCGGTCGCGAGCATCGCGATCGTGCTGCTCTACATCGCGACCTGCGTGGCTGCCTGGGTGGTGACGCGGCGAGAGCCGCGGCGCGCCGGGGCGCTCCCCGGCGCGACCGCGCTGCTGGCGATCCCGGGGTTGACCTGGGTGCTGGTCCACAGCACCAGCCAGGAGTTCTTCGCGGTGGTCGTGGCACTGGCGGCAGGGGCGGTCCTGTATGCCGTGACCACCAGACTTGCCCCGGCGGTGCCGGTCTAGCCGCGCAGCGGGTGATGTTCGGGGAATCGAACTGTGAGGACGTATGCTCGTGACAACCCTACGGCGGCCGGCGGGCCTGCTCGTCGTGATCCTGCTCGCCGCCTCGCCCCGTACTCCCCTCGCCGCGCAGTCCGCGCGCGACGGCCAGCATGACTTCGACTTTCACATCGGCACCTGGACCACGACCCTCGCCCGGCTCCAGCACCCGCTGACCGGCGACACCACCTGGCTGCACTACACCGGCACGACGGTGGTCCGAAAGGTGTGGCACGGGTTGGCCAATCTCGTGGAGCTGGAGGCGCATGGGTCGGCGGGGAACTTCCAGGCGCTCAGTCTCAGGCTGTACAACCCCGCCGCACGGCAGTGGAGCCTCAACTTCAGCAACAGCCGGAGCGGCACGCTCAGCGAATCCTCGATCGGAGAGTTCCGCGATGGCCGGGGCGAGTTCATCTCCCAGGAACCCTACGGCGAGCGCACCATCCTGGTGCGCTTCCTCATCCAGCCTCTCACCCGGGACTCCGTTCGCTTCGAGCAGTCGTTTTCCGACGACGGCGGCAGAACCTGGGAGCTGAACTGGGTCGCGACCGACGTGCGGGTGAAGGGGTGAGCCCGGAGCGCTACTCCCCCGGCCGATAGACCCGCTCGGTGTGCCCCTCGAGCTGACCGGGATAGAAGTACACCGGGCGGAGCCGACCCTCGGCGTAGCGCTCCGCCTGGTCGTTGTAGTGAGGCGACGCAGGATCGCCGCTCTCACCACCGGGCGTCACCGCGATCGCGCGGACGCTGTCCCGCCCGAACTCCACCACCGCCACGAAGGTGTTCCCGTAGGTGCCGTAGCGCCGGCGGGTGCCGGGGTAGGTGCGGCTGGAGACCGCCGCGAGGGAGCCCCAGTTGGAGGAGGTGAACGGAATCGCCACGCTGACGCGGCGGTCGTCAAAGGGACGAGCCGGATCGGGGGCAGGGCGCTGGAACCGGTTGATCTCGCCCCACGGCGTGCGCCAGGTGCCGAAGTCGCGGTTCAGATGCTCGACCGCCGTGCGCAGGGCGTCGAGCTTGTCCCCCGCCGAGGTGCTGTCGGCCATGTAGTCGTAGACGGCCATCTCGGGATAGACCGGGACCCGGCTGCGCACCCGACCCATGAGCTCGTCACCCCAGGCGACGGCCAGGGAGGTCGGCACGCTCGCCGCGGACCAGCGATAGTCCCATCCCCGAAGCGCCTCGATCGGCTCGGTCAGTCCATCCGCGGCCGGCTTCCCGGCCAGGGCGTCGAACGCCTTGAGCAACCGAGGCACCAGTCGGGCGAACGCGGTCAGGTAGGGATCGAACGCCGCGGCGCGGAGCCGCTCGATGGTAAAATCCCGGCGTCCGATCAGCACCCGGATGGCCTGCTGCCCCCGCGGGATCTCGCCGACCATGTCCATGTACTTCGGGTACTGCTCGCGCCGGGGACTGTCGCGGCCCGCCGCCGAGTAGGGCCAGTTGTTGGTGTTCTGCAGCCACCCGTTCGGCGGATCGACCAGGTGCGGGCTGGATTCCACGCCGTGCACCCCATGCCATTCCGTGGCGGGATCGCTGCCGTCCACCGGCTGGGCCCAGTCGAAGCGATCGTCACGCCGGGGAATGAACTGAGGGTGGAAGTAGGCGATATGCCCGTCGGCGTCGGCGTACACCGTGTTGTTGGACGAGTTCGCGTTCAGGTTCATCGCCTTGCGATACTCGGCCAGGTTCCGGGCCCGGGTTCGGAGGAAGGACTGGCTCAGCGCCTCCACCGGTCGATTCATGAGCCGCACCGTGATCCACTTGTCCCCCACGGAGCGCACCACGGGGCCGTGGTGAGTGTGATACACGGTGAAATCGCGTCCCTGCATTCCATCGGCGGTCCGGTAGCGGAGCTCGATCCGCTCCGTCCGCACCTGCCGGACCTCCCGGCCATAGCGATAGTACGGCTGCCCCGCCTTCCGCACGATCATCTCGGCGTACTCGTCGATGGCGTCGGCCCCGGTCGAGGTGTGCATCCAGCCCAGCCGGGCGTTGAAGCCCTGGTAGATGAAGAACTGCCCCCAGGTGGTGGCGCCGTAGGCGCTCAGTCCCTGGTCGCTCGTCATCTGCAGCTCGGAGCGGAAGAAGAAGGTGGTGTGCGGATTGATCAGCAGGAGCGCCCGGCGGTTCACCGTATTGGACGGGGCGACGGCGAATCCGTTGGATTCCTGCGACGGACCCGAGGCGCCGGTCCCGGCCGAGGTCGGCTCGGAGGCGGGAGCGTAGAAGGCGCGCAGGGCATCGAGGCTCACTGACTCGATGTCTCCCCCGATGCTCCCCTCGCTGAAGCTGAGCGGCATCCAGGGCTCGAACCGCGTCAGCACCTTCGGGCGGACGGCCGGATGGGTGGACAGATAGTAGTTGAGCCCGTCGGCCCAGGCATCCATCAGGCTCCGGAGCCAGGGAGGGCTCCGGCGATAGAGCGCCTGCAGTGTGTCGGGGTTCACGAAGAGGCGTTGCCGGAGATCCTGCCACAGCGCGTTCTCGCCCTCGGCCTCGGCCAGCCGGCCCGTGTTGACCAGGTAGTTCCGCTCGATCCGGCCGAAGTCGTCCTCGGCCTGGGCGTAGATCATTCCGAAGACAGCATCGGCATCGGTAGTGCCGTGCACATGAGCGATCCCCCAGTCGTCCCGGGTGATCCGGACGGCGTGCGCATGGCGCTGCCAGCGGGCGAGCTCGTCGGAATGGGGCGATGGCGGGGGGGATTGGATGAGCGTAACGGCCAGCAGGGTCGAAAGCAGAGGCACGAGCGCTCGGGGCCGGAGGAGCAGGAAATGTAACCGGCCCGGAAACCGGCTCGCCGTGCGCCGCGTCGGGAGAGGACCACTTCGGAGATGCCGTGATGCCGCGCCGCAGCCTCCTGCTCCTGTGTGCCGGCCTGGTCTTGCTGCCGGCCTGCCGGCCACGTCCGACTGGCCCGGGATTGCGCACTCTCTCCGAGCGTGACCGGGCCGCCATCCTCGCGCTCGACACCGCCTTCGTGCAGGCTTGGCTCCGGGACGACACTGCCGGGGTGCTGGCGCTCTTTCATCCCGATGCGGTGCTGTTGCCGCCCGGCGGACGGCCGGTCGAAGGTGTGCGGGCCATCCGGGCGTACTGGTGGCCCGACGACGGAAGCCACACCCGTATTACCGCGTTTACACGAGAGCTGGCCGAGGTTCAGGGAACGCCCGACCTGGCCTGGTTCCGAGGGGACGCTGCCCTGGGATGGGTCTACGCCAAGAACGGCAAGGAGGCCAGCCAGACCAGTCGCTCGACCGACCTGGTCCTACTGGCCCCCGACAGCGCCGGACGGTGGCGGATCATCCGCCAGATGTGGTCGCCTGCGCCGGCTCGGTAGCTAGCGGAAGGCGCCATCCTCCTCCAGCGCGAAGGAGCCGTAGCGCACCGGCCCCGCGCGCTCGAGCCGCTGAATCACCACCCCGGTGGTGGAGACCTTGGTCTCCAGCAGGCGGAACGCGGCAGGCAGCGCCCCACCGGCGAAGAGGCGCTTCCCCGAGGCGAGCACGAGGGGGAAGGTCCAGAGCCGGACCTCGTCCACCAGGTCGTGCTCCAGGAGGGTCTGGATCAGGTCGCCGCTGCCCGACACCTGGATCTGGCCCTCGCCCTCCCGTTTGAGCCGGCCCACGTCGGCCACCACGTCGCGGATAATGGTCGTGTTCTGCCAGTCGGCGGTACGCAGGGTGCGCGACGCGACCACCTTGGGCACGGCATTCAGCTTGGCGGCGACCGGATCCGAGGGATCGGTGATGCGGGGCCAATGCCCGGCGAAGATCTGGTAGGTGCGCCGACCCAGGAGGAGAATGTCCGTCTCCAGGATCTGGGCCGCGATCAGCGGGTTCATCACGTCGTCCCAGTAGGAAAAGGACCAGCCCCCGTGCTCGAACCCTCCATCGCGGTCCTCGTCCGGGCCGCCGGGCGCCTGCATCACGCCATCCAGAGTCACGAAGGTGCCCACTACCACTTTCCGCATGTCAACCTCTTCGGTCAGGGTCGATTTCGTCGCTTCATCCTATCGACGAACGGCGTCCGGGGGAATCGACGGCCGGTCAGGCGACCAGAACCGCAGATAGAACATCAAGCAGTACAACAACTTAGATGAATTCACGCTGCTTTCACGGACACGTTGCAGATTGGCTTCCAGTTGATCGACTCCCCCGGACACCACAACAGCGAGGAATCCAATGCGGACCGACAAAGACAAGACCCCCCAGCCGAAGACGAACGACAAGGCCCGCGACCTCGCCAAGCAGAGCGAGAACGTCGAGCTCAACGTGGAAGAGCTGGAAGAGCGGATCGCCCCGCGCAAGGCGTTCTAAGCCACACTGAGCGAATCGGGCCGGGTTTCATGAGCCCGGTCCCCCACAAGACCGCCGCCGAGAGCTCGAGCTCGGCGGCGGTTTTGCGTTGGGCAGAATGGGCGCGAAAGATCGGTGTCAGCCCTTTTTCCGGTAGGTACCGTCGAACACCACCGACCAGGTCTTGCCCCCATCGGTGCTCGACTCCCAGACCTGCCGCACTTCCTTGCCGTTCGGCGTCCAGGTGATCCGCTGGAGCGTACTGGCAGAGTCGCTCTTCTGCTCCCCGGTGAGGACCATCTTGCCGTCCTGGAACGCCCCATCCAGCTGCAGCAGGTTGCCGCCGTCATCGACCCAGGTCTGGTGCCAGCGACGGCCCGAGGCGTCGTAGATGTTGTAGCTGGTGCCGTGCATGCCGCGGGCCCCGCTCCAGCTCTCCCGCAGCACGCACCCGGTCAGGATCGGCTCGATCCGGTTGGTACCGGCGTACTTGCCGTTCGGCAGGGTGACGTCCCACTCGCCGATCCAGAAATCGAACTGATGGTGCTCGGTGGAGGTACAGGCCCGGGGACGAGCAGCCTGCTGCGCCGCGGACGCTCTGGACCAAAGCCCGAGTATCCCGGTGAGAACAAGCGCGGCACGAAACGAGGTGGAACGCATCGCGGCTCCGGACTGAGGGGCTGGATCGAGCACTGGGACCGTAGAAGTCCCTACGGAAACCCGGACCCGCCGGGTTCGGCCGGCAGGGATTACCTTTGGTCCCAACCTCGTCCGCCGTGACTCCAATGACACCCATTCGATTGTCCGCCGCCGGCCTCCTGCTCCTGGCCGCGAGCTTCTCTTCCGCCTCTGCCCAAACCTCGGGCAGGCGCCCCATGACGATAGCCGACCTGATCACCGCGGTCCGGGTGGGCGATCCCCAAGTGTCGCCTGACGGGCAGCGGGTCGCCTTCGTCCGCACCACCACCGACTCCGCCACCGGCAAGCGCAACGCCGACATCTGGGTGGTCGCCGCCGACGGCTCCAGCCGTCCGCGGCCGCTCATCGCCGGTCCCGGCAGCGACGACACCCCGCGCTTCCTCGGCGACGGCCGCATCGCCTTCATCTCGGCCCGGAGCGGAACGCCGCAGGTGTACTTGGCGGATGCCTCGGGGCGCCACGTTCGCGCCGTCACCCGCCTCTCGGGCGGCGTGCAGCCCCCGCTGGTGGTCTCAGCCGACGGGCGACGGGTGGCCTACGTCTCCGACGCCTATCCCCAGTGCGTGGATGACCCGTGCAACGCCAAGGTGCGCGACTCGGTGGCGCGGGACCCCGTCAAGCTGCACCGCCTGAGCCGGCTCCCCTACCGACACTGGAGCGACTGGTGGGAGCAGGTGCGGCATCACGTCTTCGTGACCGAGCTCGCCGGCGGAGCGACGCGCGATCTCACCCCGGGCGACTTCGACAGCCCGCCGCACAACTACGAGGATGCGGCGCTCGCGTTCTCGCCGGATGGGCGGGAGGTCGCCTTCGTCTCCAAGCGGGGCGACAAGGACTCCGAGATGTGGACGACCAACCACGACGTCTGGACGGTGCCGGTGACCGGGGGCGAGCCGACCCGGGTGACCTCCAATCCCGCCGCCGACATGCAGCCGGTCTTCTCCCCCGACGGGAAATCGATCCTGGTGCGGGCGCAGCGCCGGCCCGGATTCGAGGCCGACCGCTGGTACCTGGACGTCTACGACCGGAGCACCGGCGAGCATCGGACCGTGTTCGAGAGTCCGGACCTTCCGGTGGAGGATTTTCATCTCTCGCCCGACGGCGCCACCGTGTGGTTCAGCTCCACCAGCCATGGGACGGTGAATCTCTACCGGGTGCCCCTCGCGGGCGGCGAGCCCACGCTGGCCCTTCAGGGCGGCGCGGTCGGGGCGTTCCAGCCGGCCGGCGGGTTCGTGATCGCGGCCCGCTCCTCTCTGACCTCACCCGCCGAGCTGGTCCGGGTGGACACCGCGGGCACCGAGCGGCAGCTCACCGCGATGAACGCCACCTGGCTGGGGCAGACCGACCTGCCAACGCCAGCGAGCCGCACGGCCATCGGTGCCGGCGGCGACTCCGTGCAATACTGGCTCCTCCTCCCCCCCGGCATCGATTCGGCGCGCCGCTACCCCGTGGTCTTCCTGATCCACGGCGGCCCGCAGGGCGACTGGGCCGACGCCTGGTCCTCCCGGTGGAACCCGGCGCTCTGGGCGGCGCAGGGCTGGATCGTGGCGGCGCCCAACCCACGGGGCTCGACCGGTTTCGGCCAGCGCTTCGTGGACGAGGTGAGTCAGGACTGGTGCGGCAAGGCGATGATCGACCTGGATGCGGTGTTCGACACGGTCGCAAGCCTCCCCATCGCGGATACCTCGCGCATGGGCATCGCGGGCGCGAGCTACGGCGGCTTCGCGGTGGATTGGCTGATCGGCCACACCAACCGGTTCAAGGCCGCCGTGAGCCACGACGGTGTGTTCAACCTCGAGTCGATGTCGTTCGCCACCGAGGAGCTCTGGTTCCCGGAGTGGGAGTACGGCGGCCCGCCGTGGTCCGACCGGGCGCGCAAGAGCTTCGCGCGCTGTTCGCCCCACCGCTCCGCCGACCAGATCCGGACGCCGACGCTGGTGATCACCAATCAGCAGGACTTCCGGGTCCCGGTGGACCAGGGACTGCAGCTCTTCACCACCTTGCGCCGGAACGGGGTGGAGTCGGAAGGACTGGTGTTCGAGAACGAAGGTCACTGGGTGCTCGGCGCCCTGGACAGCCGGCGGTGGCACGAGGCGGTGTTCGGATGGATGAAGAAGTATCTCACTCGCGCAGAAACGCCTTGATCGCGCCGTAGTAGGCGGCGCTGTCCACCAGGAACGCATCGCCGTGCCCGCCGGCGAGCGGGACGAAGCGCTTCGGCTCCGGGGCCAGGGCGAAGAGGCGTTCGCCGTGGTCGATCGGGACGACGTCGTCGGCACGGGCGTGGAGAAAGAGCTTGGGCACGGTGAGCCGGCCGATCTTCTTGTCGCTCTCGAAGCGGTTCCGGGCGATGAGCCGCACCGGCAGCCAGGGGTAGATTTCCTGGCCTCGGGCAACGCCGGAGAGGAGCGCGCCGTCGAGGATGAGCCCCGCGGCAGGCTCCCGGGTCGCCAGCTCGACCGCGACCGCCGAGCCGAGCGAGTGACCGAAGATCACGATCCGCTGGGCCGGAATGCCCAGCGTATCGCGCAGGTACCGGTAGGCCGCCACCGCATCGAGGTACACTCCGCGCTCGTCCGGGCTCCCCTCGCTTTCGCCGTACCCCCGATAGTCGAAGGCCAAGATGCCGACGCCGAGCTCCCTGAGCCCGGCGTAGTGTTCGGCGCGGCCGCTCTCGGAGAGGTTTCCGGCGTTACCGTGGCAGATGAGCAGCCAGGGCCCGTCGGCCGGACCGGCCGGCGGCCGCATGACCCACGCCGAAAGGTTGACACCATCCTCGGCGCGAAAGCGGACCGGTTCGGGATCGAGCCTGAGCGCCGCGGGCGGCGGTGTGAGTCGCCGAGCGGATCCCGGCACGAACACCAGGCGCGGCTCCATCGCGCGGACGATGAGCACGAGGATCACGTAGGCTACGATCACCACTCCCGCGATCCGCAGCATCAGCTTTCCGCTTCTGCTGTCGCCGCGTGCGCCATGTCTCCGCTACGCCGGATAGTACCGCCCACCCTGCCGGGCCATCTCGGCCAGCGCCGGCGCCGGGCGGAACCGCTCGCCGTAGCGGTCCTGGAGCTCGTACAGCGTCTCGATCACGCGGGCCGCGCCGAAGTCGTCGATCATGCGGAGAGGGCCGCCGCGGAAGGCGGGAAAGCCGATCCCGTAGATGGCGCCGATGTCGCCGTCGCGGGCACTCCGGATGACGCCTTCGCCGCAGGCGGCGGCCGCTTCGTTGAGCATGGCATACACCAGCCGCCGACGCACCGTCTCGGGATCGGCCGAGTCGCTGGGCTTGACGTTCAGGAGCCCGTAGACGCCGTCGTCCACCCCGGTCTTGTGCCCGTCGCGGTAGCGGTAGAATCCGCGTCCGTTCTTCCGGCCCAGGCGTCCGGCCTGGAGCAGCCGCTCGAGCCCGACGCCCGGTCGCATCCGCTCGCCGAAGGCCTCCTGCATCACCTTGGCCGCCTTCTGCGCCACGTCGAGGCCCACCTCGTCGAGCAGCGCCACGGGGCCCACGGGGAACCCCCATTCCGTCATGGCCCGATCGACCAGCTCGATGGGCACCCCTTCCTCGACCAGCAGGCCCGCCTGGCCCAGGTACGGCGAGAGGATCCGGTTGACCCAGAAGCCGGGGTGATCCTCTACCACGATCACCGTCTTGCCCATCCGGCGGCCGAACCGGACCGCGGTCACGACCGCCTCGGGGCTGGTGGCGTCGGTGGGGATCACCTCGAGCAGCGGCATCTTCTCGACGGGAGAGAAGAAATGCATCCCCAGCACCCGCTCGGGGTAGGCGGCCTCCGCCGCGATCTCGCGGATCGGAATGGTGGAGGTATTGCTGGCGAAGATCGCATCGGGACGCACCCGCTGCTCCACTTCGGCCAGAATCCGGCGCTTGAGCTCGAGCTCCTCGAACACCGCCTCGATCACCAGGTCGGCGCGGCCGAAGCCGGAATAGTCGTCGCTCCCCGAGAGCAGCGCGCGGACCCGCTCATGCTGCGGCCGGGTGAGCCGGCGGCGCTTGAGCCGCTCGTCCAGGATATCGGTGGCCGCCCGGATCCCCTTCCCCACCCGGAAGAGGTCGGCGTCCTTGAGCCGGGTGTCCACCTCGACGTTGAGCACCGCCGTGCCGGCGATTCCCGACCCCATGAAGCCCGAGCCCACCACGCCGAGCCGGCGGATCTGCCGAGGAGAGGCGCTGCCGGGGGGCACACCGTCGTCCTTCTTGAGCGCGGTGGTGGCGAAGAAGATCTGCACCAGCTTGCGGCTCACGTCGCCGACGGCGAGATGGCCGAAGGCGCGGTGCTCCTCCGCCAGCCCGGCGGCGACGCCGTGCTCCAGGCCGACCCGCACCGCTTCCAGCGCGGCGAGCGGCGCCGGGTAGTGGCCGCCGGTCTTCTTGAGCACCTGTGCCCGGGCCTGGCGATAGACCAGCCGCCGCCCGGCCGGGGTGCGGTCGAGGAAGAAGCCCGGCAGGCCGCCCTGGGTCGCGCGCCGCTGACTGCCGCCCTTGGCCAGGCGATCGGCCGCGGCCATCGCGGTGCGCAGCAGGATGCTCTTCGGCACCAGCTCGTCCACCAGGCCCAGCTTGAGCGCCTTGGCCGCCCGCTCGCTCCGTCCGGTGAGGATCATGTCCAGCGCCGCGCGCGCGCCGATGAGTCGGGGGAGCCGCTGGCAGCCGCCCGCGCCGGGAATGAGGCCGAGCTGGACCTCGGGGAGGCCGAGCTGGGTCTTGGGATGATCGGTGGCGACGCGGTAGGGACAGGCGAGAACGAGCTCGAGACCGCCGCCGAGACAGGCGCCGTGGATCGCGGCGACGACGGGCTTGGGCAGGGTCTCGACCCGGCTCACCATCTCCTGCCCCTCGAAGCTCAGTCGCTCCGCTTCGGCCTGGGTGGTGAGCGCGGTGAACTCCTCGATGTCCGCCCCGGCGATGAAGCTGTCGGACTTCCCCGAGATCAGCACCACGGCGCGGATCTCGGCCTCGTCGCGGACGTGGATGAGCAGCGCCTCGAACTCGACCTTCACCGCGGCGTTGAGCTTGTTGACCGGCTCGCCGGGCAGGTCGAAGGTCACGACCGCGATCCCGTCGCGCACCTCGGTGGTGAAGGCCGACACCGCTAGCCGTCCCGCTCCAGCACCAGGGCGTACCCCATCCCACCCTGGGCGCAGATCGAGATCAGGCCGAACCGCACGTCGCGCCGCTTCATTTCGTTGGCGAGCGTGGTGACCAGCCGGCACCCGGTGGCCGCGAACGGATGTCCGATGGCGATCGAGCCCCCCATCACGTTGGTGATGCCCCAGTCCACTTCCCCCACGGGCCCGGAAAGCCCGAGCCGCTCGGCCCACGCGGCGGAGCCCCATGCCTGCACATTGCTCAGCACCTGGGCAGCGAAGGCCTCGTGGATCTCGACCAGCCCGAGGTCGCTCCAGGCGAGGCCGGCGCGCTCCAGCGCCTTGGGTACGGCATAGACGGGGCCCATGAGGAGCTGCCATCCCGGATCCACCGCCGCGACCGCGTAGCTTCGGAGATAGGCGAGGGGGGTGTAGCCCAGCGCCTGGGCCTTCTCTTCGGCCATGAGCAGCACCGCCGCGGCGCCGTCGGTGAGGGGGGACGAGTTCCCCGCGGTGACCGAGCCGTAGCGCCGGTCGAAGACCGGCTTGAGGGCGGCGAGGGCCTCCATCGAGGTCTCGGCACGGATGCCGTTGTCCACCGTCACCGGCTGATCCATCGCGGCGCCGGAGAACCAGGCCGCGATCTCGGCGGCCATGCGCCCGTCCTGCGCGCCGGCCGCGGCGCGGCGGTGACTCATCAGCGCCAGCTCGTCCTGCGCCTCGCGGGTGATGCCGTTCTCCTTCGCCATCTTCTCCGCGCTCTGGCCCATCGTCTCGCCGGTGCTGGGCTCGGCGATGGCGGGAGTGACCGGCACCAGGTCGCCGGGGCGGATCCGCCCGAACGCGCCGGCCCGGCCCGCGAAGGTCCTGGCCCGGCTCGCATCCATGAGGATCCGGCTCATGCGGCGCGAGTGGAGGATGGGGATGTCGCTCAGGGTCTCGACCCCGCCGGCGAGGATGGTGTCGGCGTGGCCCAGCACGATCTGGTCGGCGGCGTTGGTGACGGCCTGGGCGCCGGAGGCGCAGGCCCGGTTCAGGGTGTAGGCGGGAACGCTGGGGAGGAGCTGGGGGAGGAGGCTCACCTCGCGCCCCACGTTCGGGGCCTGCACCGAGGGGACCACCTGGCCCCAGATGACTTCGTCGATTTCCCGGCCGTCGATCTCGCTCCGATAGAGCAGCTCGCGGGCGGCGTGGCGGGCGAGGGCCGTGGCGGAGGCATCACGCAGCACGGTGCCGCTCTTGGCGAAGGGGGTGCGCACGCCGGCCACGACGGCGACCCGGCGACCGGGCCGGGACTCGGGCATGTTGCTCCGGGTCGGAGGTGGGACTTACTTCTTTACGCCCAGCACGCTCGCGACCGCGCGCCAACGCTCGGCGTCGATCGCCTCGAGGACCTCGCGCCCGTGCACGATGGTGAGCGGCGCGACCAGCCCGGCCAGCTCGCCGGGGCGGAGAAGGTGGTCGTCCGAGGTGGGGCCCCAGCCGAGCTCGCGCTGGGCAAGCAGGAACGTCTCCATCATCAGGAAGCCGCCGGGCGCGAGCTGCGCCACCAGATCCGGCATCCTGGCCCGGTCAAGATAATTGAACACCAGAACCCCATCAAAGCCGCCCAGCTCCGGCCACGGCCCTTCGAGGTCCGCTACGCGCCAGTCCACCTCGAGTCCGCGCTCCTGGGCCAGCTCCCGCGCGGTGGTGAGCCGTTCCTCGTCCCGGTCGAGCGCCGTGACGCGGGCACCCAGGGCCGCGGCCGCGAGGCTGTGGCGTCCCTCGCCGCAGGCGAGGTCGAGCACCCGCATCCCCGAGCGCAGCCGATGACCGTGCCACACGAACCAGGTGCTGGGGCGCGGGAGGCGGGAGACGGGGGACAGGGTCACGGACGGCATTCCTCTCAACGGGCACCACTCGCGCGGCTCACCGCCGAGCCGGCAGACCTGCTGGTCATCGGCGGCGGGATCACCGGGGCGGGCATCGCCCGCGACGCGGCGATGCGCGGATTCCGCACGGTGCTGGTGGAGCAGCACGATCTGGCCTGGGGCACCAGCTCGCGCTCCAGCCGCCTGGTGCACGGCGGCCTGCGCTACCTGGAGACCGGCGACCTCCGCCTGGTGCTGGAGGCCAACCGGGAGCGCCGGGTCCTGCTCCGGATCGCGCCCCATCTGGTCTGGCCCCTGCCGTTCGTCTTTCCGCTGCACCGCGGCGACCGGGTGGGCCCGGCGCGGCTCGCGGCCGGCATGTGGCTCTACGATCTCCTGGCGCTGTTCCGCAATGTGAAGGGGCACCGCATGCTGGGCAAGCGCGCGCTGCTCGAGGCCGAGCCGATGCTGCGCGAGCGCGGGCTCCGGGGCGGCGCGCTCTTCTACGACGCGCAGTGCGACGACGCCCGGCTCACCCTGGCCACGGCGCGCTCCGCGATCCAGCACGGCGCGCTGGTGGCCAACTATGTCGCCGTGGTCGGCCTGGAACGGACCGCCGGCCGGGTGGTCGGGGCGCAGGTGGAGGACCGGCTCGGCGGCGGACGAGGCGTCATCCGGGCCGGCGTGGTGATCAACGCGACCGGCCCCTGGGGCGACCGGATCCGCCGGATGGAGGATGCCGGCGCAGCCCCACTTCTCCGCCCCACCAAGGGAATCCACCTGGTGGTCGAGCGCCGCCGGATCGACCACCGCCACGGGATCATCTTCACCAGCCCGATCGACGGCCGGGTGATGTTCATCCTGCCCTGGGGCGACCTCTCCTACATCGGCACCACCGACACCGACACCGAGGAGAGCCCCGATCGCCTGGACATCCTGCCGGACGAGGTGGTCTACCTCCTCCGCTCCGCCAACGCCCGTTTTCCCAACGCCCGCCTCACCGTCGAGGATGTGCGCGGCGCCTGGGCCGGGCTCCGGCCGCTGGTGGCTCCCGACGCGCCGCAGGCGGCGAGCAGCCGCTCGCGCGACCACCTGGTGGTCCGAGGGTCGGGCGGCATGCTCACCGTGGCTGGCGGGAAGCTCACCACCTATCGGGTGATGGCGCGCGAGGTGGTGGACCGCGCGGTCCGGGAGCTCCGGTTTCGCGAGGGGCGGAGCCGCCCGGGCGAGGCGCTCACCGACGAGGAGCCGCTGCCAGGAGGCGAGACCGACGACTTCGGCCCGTTTCGCGAGCGGGGGCTGGAGCTGGGGGTGCTGCCGGACAGCGTGGACCACCTGGTGCGGCACTACGGGACCGAGGCGGCGGGGATCTACAACCTGGGCGGCGGCGACCGCCGCCTCCTGCGCCGGCTCCTGCCGCCGCATCCCGCGATCGAGGCCGAGGTGCTGCACGCGGTGCGGCGGGAGCTGGCGCAGACGGTGGAGGACGTCCTGGTCCGGCGTCTCCACCTCTACTACGAGCACCCCGAGCGGGGCATCCCCGCCGCTTACCGCGTGGCCCAGCTCATGGCCCGGGAACACGCCTGGGACGAGCGGCGGGTCGCGGCGGAAGCGGAGCGCTACGAGGCCTTCGCCCGCCGCTGAGCGCTACTCGGCCGGATCCACGACCACGATCCCCGACATCCCGACCCCACCGGGGGCCCCGTGGGCCAGGCAGTAGTAGCGGAAGGTGCCGACCTGGCTGAAGGTGTAGGTGTAGCTGTGCGGCGCATTGAACAGCGCCGTCCCGTTCTCCGGTGCCGGAGTCTCGCCGTCGTCGGGAGTCACGTTGTGGCCGTTGGCGCCCTCGGCCCACACCCAGGAGACGGCCTGGCCCAGCTGGACGTGGACCAGTGCCGGAGTGAACGTGTTGGTCGCGCCGACGCTGACCGTGACCGGCTCGGGGGGAGGCCCACCGCCGCCCGCGTCCTCCGCCGTAGCGGCGTAGCTCAGGGGTGAGTTGGTCGCGCCGGTGACCGAGGCGCGCGCCTCCTGCGGCCCGATCGCGGCCCCCAAGGTCCAGGTCACCTGGGCGATGCCGTTGGCATCGGTGAGCGATGTCGCGGCGCCCATCGAGCCACCGCTGGGCGTCGTCCAGGTCACGCTGACCTGCTCCGCCGGCTGGTCGTCCCGGGTCACCAGCACCCGGAGCGGCTGGGCCAGCTCCGCCTGAGGCGCCGCGGTCTGGTTGTCCCCGCTCTTGCTCGGCTTGGAGAGAACGGTCACGGGCGTGGGGTTGCTCTGGCCGTTGTCGCTGCCACACGCCGCGGCCAGCAGCGTGAGTGTCGTGACCAGACCACCCCAGGCCATCGTCCGGTACCTGCGCATCGGGTCCCTCCGGAATACATGGATGATTCTCAGCTTACCACATATAGGACGCCGGGCAAGCGCAATCGTGGACGCTGTCGCTGCGGGGGGCCGGACGGGCCATTATCTTCACCCATGCCCCGGTGAGGGCTCCGGGCGCGCCCGGCTTCGCGCGCACCTCAGGGACATGCGGTGAGCTTCGTGGATCCCAACGTGTTCGAGACGGCCAACGCGGGCTTCGCGCAGGCCATGTACGAGGAGTATCTCCGCGACCCCGCCGCGGTGGGTCCGGAGTGGCGCCGGCTGTTCGAGAGCGGGGTGGTCGGGGAGCGGCCGGAAAACGGGCGCGGGGGAGCGCAGGCGCGCCCGGACGCAGAGGCGCAGGGGCGGACGGACGCGGAGGCGCAGGGACGCAGGGACGCAGGGTTGGCGGCTGCTGACACGCTGCGCCCCAGCGACCTTGCGCCCCTGCGACCCAGCGTCTCTGCGTCGCAGCGCCCGAGCGCCCCCGCGCCTCCCGGCGCGGTCCCCATCAAGGGACCTGCCGCCCGCCTCGTCGCGAACATGACCGAAAGCCTGGCCGTCCCGACGGCGACGACCTTCCGGGTGGTGGGCGTGGGCGCGCTCGAGGAGCGCCGCAAGCGGCTCAACGCCGCGCTGCAGGCGGCCGGCCGACGGGGCAAGCTCTCCTTCACCCATCTCATCGCCTTCGCCCTGGTCCAGGCCACCAAGCGCCATCCGGTCATGGGGCACACCCTGGTGCACGCCGAGGGCGCCGACTTCCGGCTACAGCCCGAGGGCATCGGGCTGGGCCTCGCGGTGGACGTCCAGCGCAAAGACGGGAGCCGGGGCCTGGTGGTGCCCGTGATCAAGCGGGCGGACACACTCGACTTCGCCGCCTTCCACGCCGCCTACGAGACGCTGGTCGAGAAGGCCCGAAGCAATAAGCTCATGCCGGACGATTTCGCCGGCGCCACCATGTCGCTCACCAATCCCGGCGGCCTCGGCACGGTTGCATCGGTGCCGCGGCTCATGGCGGGCCAGGGGAGCATCATCGCGGTGGGCGCGATCGGCTATCCGGTCGAGTTCCACGCCGTACCGGAAGAGCGGCTCCGCGAGTTCGGCATCAGCAAGGTCATGACCGTCACCAGCACCTACGACCACCGTGTCATCCAGGGCGCGGAGTCGGGGGCGTTCCTCGCGACCCTGGATCACCTGCTCCAGGGCGACGAGGGGTTCTACCAGCTCATCGAGGAGAGCCTGCAGCTCTCCGCCGAGAGCTACGAGCTGGTGAAGGCCGCCCCCGGGGCCCAGCGGGAGGAATCGGTCGGGCCGATCGCGCCCGAGATGCTGTACCACGTGGCCGCCGCGATGGCGCTGGTGAAGGCGTTCCGGATGCACGGCCACCTGGCCGCGCACCTCGACCCGCTCGGCACCCAGCCCATCGGCGATCCCGCCTTGAACCCGGACGGTCCCCTCGGCCTTACGCCGGAGGCCCAGGCTTCGATCCCGTCCAAGGTGCTCCGCATCGCGGTGCCCGGGCGCACCCTGGCCGAGTCGCTTCCCTATCTCCAGGCCACCTACTGCGGCACCATGGCCTACGAGATCGAGCACATCGCCGCCCACGAGGAGCGCGTCTGGCTGCGGGAGAAGATCGAGAGCGGCGCGTACCGTCAGCCGATGCCCGCCGCCGAGCAGCGCCGGCTGCTTCGGCGGCTCACCGAGGTGGAGGCCCTGGAGAAGTTCCTCCACAAGGCGTATCTGGGGCAGAAGCGGTTCTCGATCGAAGGCGTGGACATGCTGGTGCCCATGCTCGACCTGACCATCGAGCGCGCGGCCGGCTCGGGCGCCCGCGACGTGGTGATCGGCATGGCGCATCGCGGCCGGCTCAACGTGCTGGCCCACACGGTGGGGCGGCCGTACGAGACGATCTTCGCCGAGTTCGAGGGCGGCCGGCAGGTGGAGGGCGGGCAGCTGACCCCCGAGGGGGGCACCGGCGACGTGAAGTACCACCACGGTGCCGAAGGCGCCTACGTCACCACCGGCGGCAAGGCGATCACCGTCTCGCTCTCACCCAATCCGAGCCACCTCGAGTTCGTGAGCCCGGTGGTGGATGGGCGGGCCCGGGCCAAGCAGACCCAGCGCCGGGGGCGGGAGGCGCACCACGACCCGTCGGCAGCGCTTCCGGTCACCATCCACGGCGACGCGGCGTTCGCCGGCCAGGGCGTCGTGGCCGAGACCCTCAACCTGGGCTCGCTGAAGGGATACCGCACCGGCGGGACGCTCCACATCATCACCAACAACCAGGTCGGCTTCACCACCGACATGGAAGATGCCCGCAGCACCCGCTATGCCTCCGACCTGGCCAAGGGCTTCGACATCCCCATCATCCACGTCAACGGCGACGACGCCGAGGCCTGCCTCAGCGCGGTGCGGCTGGCGATGGCGTACCGCGACCGGTTCCATCAGGACGCGGTGATCGACCTGGTCGGATATCGCCGGTACGGCCACAACGAGGGCGACGAGCCGGCCTACACCCAGCCGCTGATGTACGAGCGGATCAAGAGCCACCCGACCGTGCGGGACCTGTACGCGAAGCAGCTGGTGGGCGCGGGCGTGCTCACCCAGGAGGAAGCCGACCGGGAGGCGACCGAGACGTATCAGCGCCTGGTGGACGTGCAGCAGTCCTTCAAGGCCAGCATGGGCAAGTCCATCACCAAGGAGCACACGCTTCGG
>Ga0310810_10001160_pt1 | contig 27174 bp, 18 predicted proteins | sample NCmetagenome_FD_207641 | JGI IMG/M metagenome (GOLD analysis project Ga0310810, IMG submission 207641) | Soil microbial communities from experimental microcosm in Duke University, North Carolina, United States - NC | ecosystem: Engineered > Artificial ecosystem > Soil microcosm > Unclassified ...
AATGGTTCTTTGTCTCGCCTGAGGCGGGATAGGCAGAGTTCTTCCGCCAAATGGCGGATCGTACAGCGGTTCGAATCCGCTAGGGACCTCTGGAACATTAAGTCATCAAAAGTTTGATGACTTTTTTTTGTGCTGTAAGATAAAAGCGAATACTCTACTGTGTGTGACGGTAGTTATTCTACTAAATCATAGATCGTACAGCGGTTCGAATCCGCCAGGAAGCTGGGGATAATGTTGCAAAAAAGAAAAACCTGCCGATAGTATATTGGCAGGTCTTTCAACTTGATGAATGGATTATGCGAGATAATCAATATGCGGTTATTACAGGTGTATGCTAACCTGTCTTTTTTACATTTACAGCATTTAATCCTTTGATCCCCACTTCAACTTCAAAGCTTACTTTATCGTTTTCTTTTATCGGCTCTGATAAACGGTTTACATGGATAAAAGCACTCTCTTGTGTTTGCAGGTCTTTAATAAATCCAAAACCTTTAGCGTCATTAAAAAAAGTAACCACTCCTGATCTTATTGTTTCACCCTGGCGCCTTTCTTCCGGTTTTGGTACACCTATTTTCATGTCCTCCTGCTTGAAAACTTTCATTCTCCTGGGATCTGGTGGCGTGGAGGAAAGGTTTCCATTTTCATCGATATAGGCCATCATTTCTTCAAGGGACTTCCCCTTTTTCGAATTTGCTTTGCGTTCCGCCATCTTTTCGGCCTTCTCCCGGCGGTCTTTTAGTTTTTTCTTTTCTTTTTCTTTTTTACCAAAGGTTTCCTGAGATTTCCCCATATTTTCTTACTTATTTGTTGTTTACGGTAAAGATCGGCTTTTATATCAGGAATTGGAACAAGAAATCTGAAAAAGATGTTGGCTATTACCGTAAAAGGGCTGGAATTTTTAAGGACCTGCATATGTATCTGGCTAGCCATACTTTGGCCACACTAACTCGCCAAAAGATAAGATCCTTTTTAGCGCCGGCACAGTGACCGAAAGGTTAGTTTTTCTCTTTTATTTCAAAAACGAAAACCATAAGTGCTTCCGCCGCAATAAATATTTCCGGCGATATTTTATAAGGTTTTACCTATTTTGTCGTTCGAACAATATGGGTAGATGGAACACATTTGGCTCCAAAACTATGATCCTCTAAACAATGCCACACTGTCGACGATATTGGCTGCACTTCCGGTTTTGGTCTTACTTTGTTCGATCGCCCTATTAAAAGTGAAGATTCATTTCGCTGCCCTCGCTGGTTTAGGTGTTGCTATTCTTATTGCCCTTCTTGTTTACCGAATGCCGGTTACAGCCACAGCAGCTGCGACATTGTTTGGTGGTGCTTATGGACTGTTTCCCATTGGATGGGTCATTCTAAATTTAATCTTCCTCTATCAGCTTACAGTAAACAAAGGTTTATTTGGAATTATCCGGAAACACCTTGCTTCAATTGCACCAGACCCAAGATTGCAGGTAATCCTGATCGCTTTTTCTTTTGGAGCATTCTTTGAAGGCGCCGCGGGCTTTGGAACACCGGTTGCGATTACCGCCGCAATTCTTATTCAACTTGGCTTCAGACCGCTTACTGCGTGCGGTGTATCACTTATTGCAAACACCGCACCCGTAGCCTTCGGGTCATTGGGCACACCTATCATCGCACTTTCTACGGTTACAGGACTCGACATTTACCAGCTGTCAGCGATGGTTGGTCGGCAACTGCCGGTTTTTTCTTTGATCATTCCATTCTGGGTGGTTGCCGCCATGGCAGGATTTCGCGCCATGTTAGGCGTATGGCCTGCAGCATTAGTTGCCGGCCTGTCTTTTGCCATACCCCAGTTCTTGATTTCAAATTATCACGGGCCATGGTTGGTTGATATTGCAGCTTCCATTTGTTCGATTATTGCAGTTGTCGTCCTGCTTCGTTTCTGGAAACCGAAAGATGGTTGGAAAATGCAGCGTAATGGTGAAGCCCCGGAAGTTTCAGAAATCCCGGTCAAAATAACTGCAGGCAAGCTGGCTTTCGCATGGATGCCCTGGATACTTCTTGCATCCTTTATTTTAATTTGGGGACTGCCTGCCGTCAAGAAATCGTTGAACAATATTTCGGCACCAGAGTACAAAGTTGAATACTTACATAACGTCGTAAGCCGCGCTCCTCCAATCGTCCCCGAACCGACACCAGGAAAATTAACAAAACCGGAGGAAGCCGTTTTTAAATTTAACTGGTTATCAGCAACAGGGAGCGGAATATTTATTGCCGCAATAATAGCAGGATTGGCAATGGGATTTACTTTACGCCAGCTGTTGCGCAATTATGTACAAACGTTGTGGCGCGTGAGATTTTCACTGATCACCATTTCCGCCATGCTGGCGTTGGGATATGTCACAAAATATTCAGGAACGGATGCGACGCTTGGCCTGGCGCTTGCAAAAACGGGAGTGCTGTATCCTTTTTTTGGAACACTGCTTGGATGGCTGGGCGTAGCACTCACCGGCTCAGATACTGCCTCAAATGTATTGTTCGGCAGCCTTCAAACTATTACAGCCAAACAAGTAAACATTGATCCGGGTTTAATGGCAGCAGCAAACAGCAGCGGGGGAGTGATGGGGAAAATGATTGACGCACAAAGCATCGTTGTTGCGAGTACCGCTACAAACTGGTACGGACACGAAGGAAATATTTTGCGTTATGTTTTTTTTCATAGCATCATCCTGGCCGTGTTGGTTGGGGTATTGGTTTTTTTACAGGCGCATGTTGCGCCGTTTTCACATTTAATAGTTAGGTAGACTGAAGCACAGTAGTAAGAAGAACTGTAAAACAATTTTAATTGATGTTTTTTTTAAGGGCTATATTTTTTCTGTATTGCGGAAAGACTCTCATAATTGGCCATGATATCTTTGTTTGAACTATTGGCAAGAATGGTAAATTAAAAAGATGCACCTTTCATGAAATAGACAAGGCGAAGTGCAGGGGATGGAAATAAACTTCAATTTTTTCAGAAAATCCTTTGCGAAGAATAGTCGTGAATAGAAGAGACTATGATGCTATTATTATCGGTTCAGGGCCGAATGGGCTGGCGGCTGCTATTACCATGCAGCGGGCAGGGCTTTCTGTATTGTTAGTGGAAGGAAAAGCTTCAATTGGCGGAGGGCTGCGATCCGCAGAACTTACCTTACCTTATTTTGTTCATGATATATGTTCCGCCATACATCCATTAGCGGCTGGTTCGCCCTTTTTTAAATCGCTTCCACTCGAACAACACGGCTTGGAATTTATCCATCCGGATATCGCCGCTGCACATCCATTCGATAATGGTACCGCTGCAGTTTTGTACAGGTCAATGGCACAAACGTCAGAAGCTTTAGGTGAGGATAAATTTGCGTACTTAAAACTTATGAGTCAGTTAGTAAAACAGTGGCCGCAAATTAGGGCGGACGTACTGGGACCCTTGCGTTTTCCAAAGCACCCACTCTATATGGCTAGTTTTAGTTTGAAGGCTCTGGCATCTGCAACAAGTTTGGCAAAGCGTTTTCACTCTAAAGAAGCGAAAGGACTTTGGGCGGGGATGACCGCTCATTCCATGCAGCCCCTCTCCAACGCAACCAGTTCCGCAATTGGATTGGTATTAATGATAGTAGGACATTTAGAAGGATGGCCGATCCCAAAAGGAGGCTCAAATGCTATTGCAAATGCACTCGCTTCCTATTTTATTTCATTGGGAGGAAGCATTAAATCTGACTTCTATGTTCATTCGCTTAGCCAGTTGCCCACTTCTCATGCAATATTATTTGATATTGGCCCTAAGCAGTTGCTGAAAATAGCAGGGCATAAATTCTCATCCATTTATAAATGGCAATTGAAACGGTATCGGTATGGAATGGGGGTATTTAAAATTGACTGGGCTTTAAATGGACCCATACCCTTTATGTCAATGGCATGTAAGAGGGCCGGAACAATTCACCTGGGAAATACCTTCGAAGAAATCGCAACATCCGAGAGAATGATTTCGGAAGGAAAACATCCTGAAAATCCCTTCGTGTTGTTAGCCCAGCAAAGTTTGTTTGATCCTACACGGGCGCCTGAAGGTAAGCAAACGGCCTGGGCCTATTGCCACGTACCTAATGGCTCAGAAGTGGACATGACCCGGCAAATTGAAAAACAGGTGGAACGCTTTGCACCTGGTTTCAGGGAACTGGTATTAGCAAAGCATGTTATGAATACGGTACAAATGGAGGAATACAATCCTAATTATGTTGGTGGTGATATCAATGGTGGAATAATAGATGCCGGGCAATTATTTACCCGGCCGGCTTTGCGCTTGTCACCTTATAAAACTTCTGCAAAAGGCCTTTACATCTGTTCTTCTTCTACCCCTCCCGGTGGAGGTGTTCATGGCATGTGTGGATACCATGCAGCTAAGAAAGCATTAAGAGATGTTTTTAATAAGAAGGTTACGGATGTATATTAATATGGTCTCGGCTTAATTGATTTTTTTGATCCGTTCAGGCATTCCGCTTGCTGCGATCTAAGTACTTTTTCAACAGGCGAAAAACACAGGCAGTGAATAACGAAATGGATAATGTAATGGATGAACGTTCCCGCCAGGTAAGTCCTGCTCCAACATACTGGCTTACGCGTTTCATGATTCTTCGCCTGGTGGGAGTCGTTTATGGCATAGCTTTTCTCGTAGCGATAAACCAGGTTCTTCCTTTGATCGGGTCTCATGGTTTGACTCCCGTAGATATTTACTTAAACCGTATCAGTGTTGCACTGGGATCAAATGCGGCGGGATTCAAGCGCCTGCCGTCATTGTTTTGGTTTTGGCATTCCGATACTGCTCTTGTAAGTATGGCTTGGGTTGGATTCCTTCTTTCTTGTGTGGTAGTAGTGGGGTTTGCAAATGCGCCGCTGCTTACTTTGATTTGGATTCTCTACATGTCCTTTGTTCATGTAGGACAGGAGTGGTATGGATATGGTTGGGAGATCCAACTTATTGAAACCGGTTTCCTGGCTATCTTCCTTTGCCCGCTGTTTGACATGCGCCCATTTCCGGGCCGCCAGCCTCCAATTGCCATTATCATTTTGTTTCGATGGCTGATCTGTCGGATTATGCTGGGTGCCGGATTAATTAAGATCCGCGGAGATGAAATTTGGCGTAACGCAACAGCTCTCAATTATCATTTCGAAACGCAGCCCATCCCTGGACCGCTGAGTCGTTGGTTTCATTTTCTGCCCCGCATATTATTGAAAATGGGAATCTGGTTTAATTGGCTGGCTGAATTGGTAGCACCATTCTTTGTTTTCTGGCCGCGGCTGGCCCGTCACATTGCAGGAATTGTAATCATATTAATGCAGATCACACTTATCTTAAGCGGCAATTTGTCTTTTTTAAACTGGCTAACTATTGTTCCCGCACTTGCTTGTTTCGATGATGGATTCTGGTCCAGGATTCTCCCACGCCGACTCGTCCGCAGAGCCGGGATTGCAGCTGCCCATGCTACAGAATCCAGGGCCATGATAATTACTGCATGGGCGGTAACATTTGTTATTGGATTTTTGAGTTTCCGGCCTCTCGTCAACATGTTGTCTCCGAGACAACTCATGAACGCTTCATTCGATCCTTTGGAAATTGTAAATACCTATGGTGCATTCGGAACTGTGGGTAAGGAGCGCTTAAATGTGGTATTCGAAGGAACGATGGGCGAAGATTCCAGCGACGCGGCAATTTGGAAACCGTATATCTACAAAGGTCTGCCGGTTCTTCCCGATAAGCGTCCAAGGCAAATAGCCCCATACCAGTTGCGTTTAGACTGGCAAATGTGGTTCGCTGCCATGGCAACTGCTGAAGACTATCCATGGACATTGCACCTGGTTTGGAAACTACTTCACAATGATCCCGCTGCTGTAAGCTTGTTTGCTAGCAATCCCTTTGGTGACAAACCGCCCCGATATATCCGGGCAGTACTATACCGCTATGAATTTGCAAAACCCGGCGGCTCGCGGGGGCTTTGGTGGACACGTGAATTGGTGATTATATGGCTTCCGCCCATGTCTGTCGACAATCCGCAGTTAATCCAATTTCTGAAAAAAGAAGGATGGATTCATTAAATTGAAATCAATCAAATACCGGACAGCAAAATTTGAAATAGATTGTTGTTAAGCCTCGGGAAAAGTTTTCTAGGAAATCTCTTCAGGTGTCATCATCTGTAGCTCCGGCATTGGGGCCGGCAAGGGTATAGTAATCGTAATGGTAGTGCCTGCATCGGGCATACTTTGAATCACCAGCTCACCCTTCATGATCAGGGCCCGTTCTTTCATACCTAATAATCCAAGTGTTTTTTTAGATTTTACATCAAGCGCGTCAAACCCGCGACCATTATCTGCAACAGTTAGGACCAGGTTGTCTCCTTCTTTTTCGAGAGAAGATGTTACTACATCGGCCCCGGAATGTCTCGCTATATTCGTCAGCGCTTCCTGGTAAATTCTGTAAAGGCCTATGGATATATTTTTTTCAATGGTTAGTTTACTAATAGAGCAGGAATAACAGCAAAGAATGTCGTTTCTTTTCTCAAACTCCTGGCTTTGCCATTCGAGTGCGGCAACAAGTCCAAAATCATCAAGAATTCCCGGTCTCAATTCGGAGGCTATTCTTCGAACTGTTCGCACTGTGTCATCAACCATATTGAGAACTCTTGAAAGACTAGACTTTGCATCTTCAGCTTGGTCCGTTAATTTCCTGGATGCTGAACTGATATCCATTTTGATTGCAGTGAGTATTTGTCCGAGCTCGTCGTGTATTTCTCGTGCAATGCGGGCTTGTTCCTCTTCTCTCACGTTCTGCAAATGAGCAGCAAGACTGCGGAGCTGTTCGTTCAACTCTTTCATTTCCTTTTCTGCAACCTGCTTTTCTTTTTGCATCATTTTGTTTTCGATGGCCTTGCTGATTGCGGACGGTAAGCGAACGAGGTTCGTTTTTAAAATGTAATCATCAGCGCCGAGCTGGAGTATGTTAACGGCAAATTCTTCGGAGACAGTGCCTGTAACAAGAATAAACGCGACAAATGGGTTCCTTTGTTTGACCAATTTCAGCGCTTCCAGTGAACTATACTGGGGCAGTGCGTTGTCGGCAAGCACTGCATCTACCTCGTCGTCTTCCAGCGCCGACAAAAACTCTGCTTCGTCGCTGGCAACTTTTGCGGTGAATTCAATTCCGGAACGCTTAAGTAATCTTTGTATCAATGCCGCATCATCAGGGCTGTCTTCCAATAGCAGTAACTTCAGTTGGGTATCCATCAGGTCTCAGTTTATTATTAGGAATTGGCGTTTTACCTTAAATCATTGGTACAGGATTAACTGATACGGATTTTATTGAAATTAAGCGGAATAACAATACGTCAAATATATGACTTTCAATTACATTTTGTAATAGTCGTATTTAAAATGGTTAGATTGATTGATATTGTTTCATGTGATTAATCGATCTTTCTGGTTTCTGTATCGGCAGACTGAAGTAAAACGTGGCGCCTTTATTCACCTCGGCCTCCGCCCAAACTCTTCCACCATGTCGTTTAATTATGCGATGTACCAGCGCCAAACCTACGCCGGTACCTTCGTATTCGGTCATCTTGTGTAAGCGCTGAAATACGCCAAAGAGCTTGTCAGCGTATTTCATATTAAATCCTGCGCCGTTATCTTTTATACTGTAGATGATCTCTTGTTCATTTGCAAATGAATTCACCTCGATCATGGGTTTTTCTCTATCTCTTGAATATTTTATGGCATTTGAAATAAGATTCACCCACACTTGTCGCAGCAGATTATTGTCGCCTTCAGCATCATGGAGTTCACCGATCTGCAGCGTTATCATTTTATTTTTAGAAGTTGTTTGTTCTGCCGTGACCGATTCAACGATCTTTTTCATATCGACGGCTTGAATGATCAACTCTTTTCTACCCAAACGCGACAAATTGAGCAGATCGTCAATCAGCTGGCCCATTTTGCTGGTGTTGTCCCGGATCACCCCGACCAATTTTTTACCGTCCTCATCCATTTTGCTGCCGTAATCATTTACCAGGATCTCTGAGTAGCCATCGATGATGCGTAACGGTGCCCGAAGGTCATGAGAAACGGAATATGAAAAAGCTTCAAGTTCCCTGTTAGCATGTTCCAATTCGTTTGTCCTTTTTTGTAAGGCAGCTTCTGTTAATTTTATCGTGGAGATATCCCGCCCTTCTGCTACGATATAGTCAACGTTTCCATCGAATCCCATTATGGGCATCAGGCTAAAGTTTATCGGAAGAACTTGGCCGAATACAAAAATATTTTCATCATAATTGATCGCGATACCGGAGCAGGCTTTTTTAAAAGCTTTACAGACCCTCGCATGAACATCGTCGTTATAAGTCCACCATTGACCTTCGAGGAAATTCGTGTTCATCAATTCGTCAATTGGCAAACCCGACGCTTTAATTGCTATCTTATTGACCAAAAGCAGTCGCCCGTCTATCGCCACCTTGGCGCACATGGTAGACATGCTGTCAATAAAATCCTGGATATCCTGTTTCTGTTTTTGAATCAGCGCCTCAGCCCGCCTACGGTCAGTGATGTCCCTGATGGCGGCGGATACAAGTGTTCCTTCTGTTGTTTCAAGAGGCGAAAGGCTGATCTCCACGGGGAAACGGGTGCCATCTTTGCGCATTGCAAATAACTCAAGACCGGCACCCATAGATCTTACTTTTGGTTGCCTGAAATAATCTGACCGGTGTTCTGTGTGTTTTTGAGAAAGTTTGGCAGGGATAAGAATTTCCACCTGCTGGTTTATGAGTTCTTCTTTTTTATAACCGAAAAGAGTTTCTGTTTGGTGATTAATCAAGACAATCTCTCCTTTTTCATTCACAATGATCATGGCATCAGGAGCAGATTCTAGCAGACCGCGGAATTTTTGTTCTGCTTTCTTTTGTTCGGTAATATCGTAAATAATATTGAGAGCGTATTTTTCTCCTTGCAGCAAGATTGTTTCAATTGAAGCAAGAACCTCCAGTGTTTTTCCTGATTTATCACGAACTGCAATTTCAAAATTTTTGGCAGAGCCAACTTCGCTTACCTCTTGCAGCACTTTTTCCCGTTTGCTGACGTCCACAACCATACCTAATTCCGCAGAAGTATGGCCGATTAGTTCGTCTTTAGAAAAGCCTGTAAGCTTAGTGAATGCATCATTTACATCTAAGTAGCTGGAATCAGAAAGGCGGGTAATCGAAATGCCGGCAGAGCTTGCCTGGAATGCCTTTTGAAATTTTTCTTCGCTTTCCCTTAATTGTTCCCCTGCTTTTCTCTGTTTCGTAATGTCGTTAAAGAGAATAGCTACCTGGAAATCTTTCGGTTCTCCGAATCGAAACGCGTAAACATTATACCACCGGTGCAATTGTTCAGCACGATTCTCAAATCGAATCGATTCGCCTGTCAACGCAATCCTTCCATAGGTTTCGAACCAATGCTCTTCGTGATTGGGGGCAAATTCACGCATACGTTTTCCAACAGCGTCACGAAGTCCGGTTTGTTTTTCAAACGATGCATTGACCGCCAAAAAACGATAGTCCGCCGGTTTTTTCTGCTCATCGAAAATCATCTCAATAATGCAAAAACCTTCGTCTATCGAATTGAAAAGCATACTATATTTTTCTTCGCTATCCTTTAGTTTTTGTTCAGCCTTTTTCTGTTCCGTTATGTCCCTGGCAAATCCAATAAAGACGGTTTTCCCATCGACCATGGTCGGTGATATACTAAATGCTACGTCAATCTCTTCATTGTTTTTATTGATTGCCCGCATTTCAATATTGGTTACAGTAACAGAATCCAGGTCTGCGCCCAAAAAGTGATGGAGTCCTGCCTTTTCTCCTGCGCGGAAGCGCTTCGGAAGTATGGTCTGGGGGAGTGAGCGGCCAAGTGCCTCCGCATTTTGCCATCCAAAAATGGATTCAGCTTTTGAATTCCATTTCATGATAGTTCCGTCTTCGTCAATAACAATTACAGCATCCGGCGCCGCCCTAAAAATGGTTTGAATCTGTTCTTCACTCTGACGCTGGGCCCTCTGTGCTCTTTGTCTTTCCAGATCCCGCTTATTTAAAAGTCGGGTATTGTGCCAAATGATCGTCATTAGTACTACGATAATCGAAAATACCAGTATCGTTATTCCGAATTCTATAGTGAAAAGAGATTCCTGGTGGGCAACAGTGCGCAAAATACCAAGGAGTACAGGCACAAGTATAGCAGCGGGAATTAATCGCCTGGCTGCAACGCTTCCAGCCAAAGTAGTGGTAAGATTTTGCATCAGTCCCCTATCGCTTTTGAATAGGAAGATGCCTAATGAAATGAACAGAAAGCAAACCGCCGCATGAACAGCCATTGGCACGTAGGTGAATAACCCATAAAACAAATTCACCTGGAAAAAATATCCTAAGATGGAAAATACGCTAAAGCTGATCAATGTCAATAGAATCGTGTCCGAAAGCGTTTCATTCCGTTTACCTTTGGTATCTATCATCAGAAGGGATGACCCGGTAAGCAGAAAGCAAAGTGCGGCAATGGCCACAATCCGGTCTGTACCAATTTTGTTTGCGAAAAGAACCTCATCAATATGTAAGTTTATAGCTGCGACAGAAAATAATAGTTTGCCTGCTCCGATCAGCGCCACAAATAAAGCGAGGAGCTTTCCAATAAATTGCTTTGACCGCGAATATGCTGAGGAAGTAATTAAAAGGAAGGAGATACCTGAAAAAATAAATGCTACGGCTGCTGCGGGATTCATTTCTTTTGATCCCGGGAGAGGGCTTTTCAGGTAGTCGATGTAGTAGTGCCACCCAATAAGAACTGCAACGGCGCCGAGGATGACAGCTCCTACAATATACTTTGACCACCGTTTCAGCTTATTTTGCAGTGGGATATCGACAAATGTTCGCATGGCCCTGGCTTTACAAAGGATTATTTCATTTCCCGCAATTACCGCTCCCGACTACAGGCCAAATGAAACACCCAGTAGAACGGAAACCGGCAATTTAATCCAACGCACCAGGCAGATCACAACTTTCTGCTTGAGGTAACGGCAATTGCGAACTAAATAATGTATTCTATTTTCATGAAGGGCCCGAACAGGAGATCCTCTTAAGGAGGATTAGTTGTTTCACAAAGGTATTGAATGAGGCAATATCTCAACAAAAAGCAAAATTCACTGTTGCAACATAAAAGTCGGGAAATTCAATTTCAATAACAAGGGCTTTATTTATTTCCGTGTCGCTACGGTCAATTCAATTTGTGAGTGTTATTTGAACCCTGAATTTATCTCCTGCTTATTACAATTTCGATTTCCGGTTTAATTAAATTTTACTATCCGATACAGGCTAAGCATATTAGGTCATATTTTAGTCCCTGTAGTTGTATTAGTTAAGTTCAACATTTGACTTCCTTTATCCATACAACTATAATATTATGAAGTGAAAATATTTGCTGGCTCAATTGATATCTACGAAAAGGTCGCGAAGTAATACGAACAATTTCCCCCCGTATATTCAGCAAGCGATGATTTAAACCAGGCCCCGAGTTCATAGAATAACATAAAGGCCGGGCAGATTATTAGTAAAAAACAGTTGACTTGATTAACAAGGGACTTAAACCTGGTATTTGTTAAAACCCTTTCTTTTCCTTTGCATGTTGCATGGGGTTTTCTGTGGTAGTTTGGCCTCTGGCTGCAGCGGCCTTTTGCTTAAATATGGTAAACCTCGAAGGTTGGGGAATCGTATTCCAGCCATTATTACCGGTATCGATATCCGAAGTTTCACGAAGCGGATCAAGCTGGATAGAAGCAACTTCTTTTTCCTTGATAAATGATTTTATGACTTTGTTTTCGTTTAACCGCCACACCTGCGCGGGGATGCGGTCAATTTCTTTGCTTCCGTCCTTATAAGTCCATTCAATAATAATAGGCATCACGAGTCCACCCTTATTGCTAAATGTGAGTTCATACATGTGCTTCCCGGAATATTTACTTTTTTCATCCGCGGTAAGTGCTCCCGCAGCTGATGCAGCTTTTTTCGATTGATAAGCGGCAGAATCATAGGGCTCGATTCCTCTTGCGTATCGCCAGTAAAAATCACGAAGTGTTGTATCGGCATCAGTTTGAAATTTGATTCCGGAGTCATCCCGGTTGCGCATTTTCGAAATATCGTCGTGGTTCGAAGTCATGGGGGGTTCTACCTTTTTTTTGAAGGATTCTTCTTTTGAAACAGGTGGATTCGCAGCAAGATCAGGAACGGCGTGCTTTACACTGTCGAGCGATATATCACATGCATCTGTACCATAGAACCAGCCCCGCCAAAACCAATCGAGATCCTCGCCACTCGCGTCTTCCATTGTGCGGAAAAAATCTGCCGGCTCGGGATGCTTAAACGCCCATCTTCTTGCGTATTCCTTAAATGCATAATCAAACAACTCCCTTCCCATTATTGTTTCCCGCAACATGTTTAAACCCGTCGCTGGTTTGTGATACGCATTTGGACCAAAACGAATAATATTTTCAGAATTAGTCATAATGGGTTCAGTTTGGTCTTTTGGCAGCTTCATGTAATCTACAATTGCATACGCTGGCCCTTTCGATCTTGTAGGAAACTTGTTGTCCCAAAGCTCTTCTGCCAGGTATTCAACAAAGGAATTTATTCCTTCATCCATCCAACTCCACTGGCGCTCATCACTGTTAATGATCATTGGGAAAAAGTTGTGCCCCACTTCATGAATGACAACCCCGATCATTTCCCATTTTGTGCTTTCGCTATATGTACCATCTTTCAAAGTCCGCCCAAAATTGAAACAGATCATGGGGTACTCCATGCCACTGGTGGCTTCAACACTTTGTGCGACCGGGTAGGGATAAGGAATGGTAAACTTGGAATAAGTCTTTATAGTATGTGCGACTACTTTCGTCGAGAACGGACGGAACAAGCCATATGCTTCCTTTCCATAATAGCTCATGCACATGATCTTTTTGCCTTCTACCGTTACGGGCATTGCGTCCCATACAAATTTTCTGCTGCTGGTCCATGCAAAATCACGAACATTCTCGGCTTTAAAAATCCATGTCTTCGTTTTAACGGCCTTGTTTTTTTCGGCAGCCTTTGCTTCATCCAGGGTAACTATTTCAACTGGTTCTTTGCTTGTTTGTGCCTGTTTCCACCTGTTCAGTTGCTGAGGATTTAAATTAGCAGCGTAGTTCTGACATTCACCTGTAGAGCCCACCACATGGTCGGCAGGTACCGTCATCTGAACTTTGAAATTGCCAAAAGTGAGTGCAAACTCACCAAGCCCTGTAAACTGGTGATTTTGCCATCCTCTGAAATCGCTATAAACACATAGCCTGGGGTACCATTGTGCGATCGTAAAAATATAGTTGTCTTCTTCAGGGAAATATTCATAACCACCGCGACCTCCCATTGCAGCCCGGCTTACAAGCTTATAGTCCCAATCCAATTTAAAAATGAAACGTTGGCCAGGCTTTAATGCTGACGGCAACTCTATACGCATCATTGTTTTATTAATAAGGTAAACGAGGTTCTTACCGGCCGCGTCTGTTAATTTCAAAATATTAAACCCGTAGCCATTTTCTTTTTTCGTATTCGATTGTTTATCCACTTGTTCAGGCGTAACCGTCGTATCCATCGGGTTACTTTTTTGGTAATTGGCGTTGTTTATAGTGTTGTGCTGGTTTTCATCGAGCTGCAGCCAGATATAGGTAAGCGTATTAGGAGAATTATTAAAATAGGTGACGGATTCACTTCCCTTAAGCCTTAAATTTTTTTCATCGAGCTCACACTTAATATCATAATCTGCGCGCTGCTGCCAGTATTTTGGACCCGGCGCTCCGCTGGCAGTTCGGTATTCATTGGGTGTGGGCAGGATACTCCCCAACTGCTCAAACTTGTTGCCGTGATTGCTGCCGGGATTGTTCTGTATATCCTGGGCGACTAACAGTGAATAAACTCCCTGCAGAACGATTAAAAAGAAAACTACTCTTTTCATTTGATGTGATTACTTGTTAATGCGACTACATTCTGTCACATGCTATAATTAATTTTTTTATTCACAAGGCCGGTATCCTTTCAACTGCTATTTTAAATGCCAAACCCAAGACCAATGCGGACAAGAATATGACCCATTCTTTACGTTTGATCCTAATTAAGTTTACCATGACATGAGCGATAAGGAGGACTATCATTACCACGACGATTTGTCCAACTTCCAGGCCAAGATTGAACCCCAGTAGCCCCCATCCAAGGTTTTGATCTTTAGCCAGTATAAACCGCAATGTGTTAGCGAAGCCCATGCCATGAATAAGTCCGAAAAACAAGGCCAGGAAATAATTAATGCTGACGGAACGCGAAGTAAATTTTTTTTGAAACAGGTTGCTGAATGCCGTTATCACAATCGTCACCGGGATGAGGAACTCAACCCACTTGGAAGGAAAACGAACAATATCAAGAACACTTAATGCCAGGGTAAGTGAATGACCGATAGTAAAGGCGGTCACGAGTATCAGTACTTGCCGCCAGTCCTGTAGCAGGTAAATAGCAGCAAGGGCAGCAATAAAAAGCTGGTGATCCAATGCATTTGCGCTAATGATATGCTCCCAACCGAGCCTGAAATAGAAACCGAAATCTCGCATGATGCTTTTTAAGAAGAGGTCGTCAATCAACCATTCCCCTTTTTTTAACGTCTGATTTTGCGGGGCGGCAAAATAAGGCAGACTTTTGTAACCAGGAAAAAATTTCTGTTAATGGTAATAGAGTTCAATAAGTGGTTTTTTATCTTATGGACGGCGACACATTTGTACCGCCCGGGAGATGTTTCTGACAAAAAAGATTTGTTGCATGAACGGGCAAGGGATCTTCATCCGCTGCACGTAAGTGTGACTGAGATCAATCACAATGCCAGTGATAAGACACTTGAAGTAACATGCAAGATGTTTACGGATGATTTCGAAAAAGTCCTGGTGCAGAATTATAAAACGAAAGTTGATTTGATCAACCCTCCTGACCGGCCGGCAATGGATAAGCTGATCAGTGATTTTGTGCAAAAGCACCTTTTGATCAAGCTCGATAATAAATCAGTGCAGCTTTCTTACCTCGGCTTCGAACGGGAGGCTGAGGCGGTCTATAGTTATTTCCAGGTTGAAAATGTTGCTGTGATAAAAAAGCTGGAAGCCAGTAACAGCATTCTTCATGAAATGTTTACAGATCAAATAAACATGATGCATATAATGGTAGGTGGAAAGCGACAAAGTTTCAAGCTGGATTATCCCGATAAGGAAGTGGCGATTAACTTTTAGCAGAAAAGTTTGCCATTAGGCCTTGAAGCGACTTGGTTCGCACCTTGCGCTCGAAGTGACGACCTCGAACTACAAACTACTTATTCATTCATTTCTTCCCTTAATGTATTACTGATCTTTACCATCACTTTGTCGATGCGATGCCCGTCCATATCCATAATCTCAATCTGAAATCCTTTCCATTCCAGCTTGTCACCTGTATGCGGGATTCGTTCGAGGCGGTGAAGGATGAAGCCCGCCAGGGTGTCAAATTCCTGTTCGCCTTCATGCATCCATTCCGCTTTTTCAAAGTGAGTTAAAAAATCATAAAATGGTATTTGGGCGTCCACTAAAAACGAACCATCTTCCCGCTCGATCACCTCGTAGTCGGAAAGATCGGGTTGCGGCAGGTCACCAATAATGGCTTCAAGAATATCATTAAGCGTTATCATTCCCAGTATCGTACCATATTCATCAACGATGAAGCAGGAATGAAGTTTGGATTCTTTGAATTTTTCCATTACCTGGAAAGCCGTGTTATTTTCCGGAACAAAAAGGGCCGGCCTCATCAGGTCTTTGAATTGAACGTTATCGGGGCTGACGTATAAATCTTTAATGGCGACCACACCTTTGATGTTGTCAATGGTGCCGTCGCAGATAGGGTAAATAGAATGCGGCTCGCTAATTATTTTTTCCTTGATGGTTTCTTCCGTGTCGTCGAGACCAAACCAAATGACGTCGCTGCGATGTGTCATCAGGGATGTGATATTCCGGTCGCTTAAATGGAATACGCGCTCAATGATTTCCTGTTCTGTTTCCTCAATGGCTCCCTGTTCCGTGCCTTCGCTGATGATCGCCTTTATTTCTTCTTCCGTAACCTGGTTATCATTTTTCTTTAAGCCAAAAAGCTGGATAATTATGTTGCTGGACTTGCTCAATAACCAGATAAAAGGATGAGTGACGGTACTGATCCAACTCATGGGTCGGGCGGCCGCTTTAGCAATGGCTTCAGGGCGATAAAGGCCAATTCTCTTTGGAACGAGCTCACCAAATATGATCGTGAAATAGGTGACAATTATAACGACAATTGCCGTGGCGATGCCATAACTGTACGGTTCAATGGAAGGCCATTTAGCCAAATACGCTGCAAAATCATCTGTGAGTTTTTCACCTGAATATATACCGGTCAATATACTGACCACGGTAATACCCATCTGTACGGTTGAAAGAAATGTTTCCGGTTTGTTGGCCAGCTTAAGTGCTTCTTCCGCATCCTTGTCGCCTTTGTTTGCCTGTATCTCCAACCGGGATTTCCTCGCAGACACCAACGCAATCTCAGCCATCGAAAAAAGACCATTCAACAAGATCAGGCCTGCCAGTATAAGAATTTCCATCAAGTAGAAACAGTTGATTGACTTTCGAAGATAGCAAATCCGTAGCGCTTGTTGAATATAGTACCCGTGAGCATGCCAAAAAGCAGGCCCAGTAAGGCTCCGCCGATGACATCAAATGGATAGTGAATGCCGATGTACACCTGCGCATACGCGATAAGAGCCGCCCATACAAATCCTAAATAAGCCCAATATTTGAGCAGAGGTTTTGACGTAAGAAAGAAAAAGGTGGCAATTCCAAAGTGATTAGCAGCGTGATTGGAGATAAAGCTAAATCCCGGATTACACCGGTTGACAAGCAAACGAACATGGGCAAAGAAATCGGGGTCTCCGCACGGCCGTATCCGGGCAATATTTTGCTTAAAAATATAATTACCAGTCATGTCGGTAAGGGCAATGGTGACTATAAAGAACAAAATCCACCAGGCACCTTTACCTTTGTAGTTCAGCAAGACGAATGCCCCAAGGAATACATAAAGGGGCGCCCAGTTTAGCGGGTAACGCATAAACGGCATCAATGCATCAAAAAAAGGATTGGCGGAATTGGTGTTGATCTGGATAAATATCCACTGGTCCAGTTTTTCAAGTCTTTGCCAGAAATTAGATTGCAATAAAAAAAACATGGTCGCAAAAATACCGATTGCCTGTTAGAATTGTTACCGGTTGCCAATTCCCTGAACCGGTAACTGGATCTGGTAACTGGCAACATTAATACTTGACATTTGTGTAAACGATTTAATTTAATTTCTTTTGCAGTTTTTCCGGGTCGATAAAAAAGAGCGGGCGGTTGATTCATGTTGAGAAGATATAAGATACCAAAGACGATCATGTGGGTCAGTAATTTATTCCTGATCTTTCTTCTGCTGTTTACACTTTTCCGGCTCACCACTTTTCTTGCTTTCAAGCCTGATAATATTTCATTTGCAGACCTGTTGCCTTCCTTCATTTTAGGCGTGCAATATGATCTTCGCTGGATTTCGTTAATTCTCCTGCCGATTGTGGTGCTCAGTATGAATCAACGCTTTTCACCATTCTATTCGCTTCAAAACAAAAAGTGGTGGACCTGGTACCTGGCGATAATCACATTCATAGTTTTTTTCTTTTTCGCCGCTGATTTCGGAAGTTTTAGTTACAATCAAACGAGATTAGATGCAGGAGCCATGAATTTTGTCGAGGATCCCGGAATTTCCATTCGCATGATGTGGCAAACTTACCCGTTGTTCTGGTTGCTTCTCGGTTTGCTGCTCATTGTGTTCCTGTTTCGGTGGATGTATCGGAAAAGCCACTGGCGGGTGATCACTACTACTGATGGACTGAAAATCCCTTACCGCCGTAAGTTCTTTATCATAGCCGCCATTGTGATGGCAGCATTTATCTATGGACAGTTTGCACTGACTCCCCTTACATGGAAACAATGTTTTGTTTTCCAGGATAGTTTCAAATCGTATCTCGCACTAAACCCCCTGCAGAATTTTTTTGCCACACTCAAACTGCGCAAGCCGGAGTTTAATGAACAGAAGGCAAGGGAAGCTTTCCCCGTGATGGCGGAGTGGATCCCATTGCATGAGGTCACTAAGTTTTCTTACCGACGCATCGTAGCACCGGGTAGTTCAGCGCTGGAAAGCAGCCCAAATATAGTCGTCGTGATGTGTGAGTCGTTCAGCATGTACAAAAGCAGCATGAGCGGTAACCCGCTCAACACTACCCCGTTTTTTGATTCGATGGCAAAAAAGGGAATTTTTTTTGAGCGCTGTTTTTCACCACACTTCTCAACTGCAAGAGGCTTATTTGCACTTATTACAGGTATCCCTGATGCACAGCTGTTTAAATTTTCCACCCGCAACCCGCTTGCAATAGATCAGCACACCATCATCAACAATTTCGAAGGGTATGATAAACACTATTTCCTCGGAGGGAATGCTGAATTCAACAACTTTGGAGGTTTGCTGAAAAATATTGAAGACCTTCAAATGCATACTGAAGGAAGTTTTCAATCGCCGAGGATTAATGTATGGGGTATCAGTGACAAAGATCTTTTTCTTGAAGCCAATAAAGTCTTTCGGCATAAGCAAAAACCTTTTTTCGCCATTATCCAGACATCGAATAATCACAGGCCATTCATGATCCCCCCGAGGGATACTGCCGATTTTAAAATCAAATCAGAAACACCAGAGCGATTGTTAAAGTATGGTTTCGGGTCAATTGAAGAATATAACAGTTTTCGATACTCGGATTATTGCTTCAAGGAATTCATGGAAGCTGCTGAAAAGGAAGATTATTTTCACAATACTATTTTTGTTTTCGTTGGAGACCATGGAGTGGCCGGAAATGCTGAAGCCGTGTACCCATCGGCCTGGACAAAAGAACGACTGACAGATGAACATGTCCCGCTGCTGTTTTATGCGCCCTACCTTCTAAAACCACAGAAACGATCGGAAGTGGTTTCGCAGATCGACGTATTGCCCACGGTTGCCGGAATGATCCAACAGCCATACGTGAATACCACGCTCGGTCGTGATCTCCTGGATACAACCAAAAAGAACAATTTTGCGTTCATTACTAATACCGCGGGTAAAATAGGTATCGTCACGGACGATTTTTATTTTACAACAAATCTCAACTTTCCCGATGAACACATGGTGGCAGTAAGGGAGAAGGGATCTCAATACAATAAGGCACAACGCGATTCCATTCAAAAGCGGCTTTCAGTTTTTACCACTGCCTTTTTTGAAACAGCGAAATACATGCTCATGAATAATCATAGGGAGTGAGAATCTGGGTTCGGCGTTTGAGGTTTCAAGTTTGAAGTTTGATTTTACGGGGAGTGCGTTGGGCGAAGTAGGAAGCAGCGTACAGGAATGATGACAATTGAGATTTAAATCTAGCTGGTGGACGCTGTGATGTTGAGGTCTAGGCGTTTGGAGGTAGTAGCCTCAAATTCAATGCGAAGCCACACACAAAGAAAAAATCATATATAGGTAATTTATTTCGTGTTTTTACGAGGATTGCTTTGAAATACGGGGTTTGGCTGCTTTATTTGCAGTTCATTTTAGAACCCTTTAAAAACAAATACCTATGTTAAAAAACTTTTTAGTTATTACCCTCGCCGTTCTCACCCTCGCATCTTGCAGCAAAGACAAAAATGACACCCCCGCTTACAGCCTCTCCGCCAAAATAGACGGAACTGCCCAGGCTTTTAATACGGGCGTTGCTGCACAAAAAGATGGTGACGCTTCAACTGGTTACTCCGTGGCTATTGCCGGTACAGCCGGAACCACCTCTTCTCCGTACCCAACCCTGATACTTTCTATTGAAAGTGATGCTCCGGTTGTCGCAAAAACTTATACCGCAACTGCATTTGAAGCGGGTGGCATTTATGCTACTGACGCGTCGACATTGTTAACCAGCGATACTGATTTTACAATCACGGTTACTTCAATCACCGACACTGACGTTCGCGGAACGTTTAGCGGTAAAATTGATGCCAAGGTTGTTTCGGAAGGTGCATTTTCTGCAAAATTCCAATAAGTCGAAATAATTGATTAATGAGAACGGGCAATTGAAATTTTCATTTGCCCTTTTTTCTTTTTTTGCACGTCCTATTTTTTTCGGGCAAGGAGAATTAGCCGCGGCGTTTTTTTTATGTCATAAGCATTGAGCTGGTAGTCGCCAAAAACTTCGTGAATTTGCATTCCATGATAGCTGAACATGTCATTAAAATCACCCAGGCTGAATTTGACCATTTCTTCGGTAAATTCCTGGGGTTGAGTTAAGGAATCATCTTTAATTATAATTCTGTTATAAAAATGATCGTCATCGTCCCAGCGATGAATTTCATAGCGGGTGGCTCCAATTTCTTTTACTTCACTGTGTACTAAATTTTGTTCTTTGTAGTGAACGTTTATGTAATCGAGCATAAGATAGCCGCCCGTTCGCAGACTGTTTGCTATGGTGCGTATCGCTGCGTCGTGTTCCCGTTGTGTGTTGTAATACCCGAAGCCGGAGAAAAAATTGAATGCGTAGTCAAAATAGTTTAAATAGAAAGGCAGGCGCATGTCATGAATGAAGAAATGAAGCCGGTCATGCTCAAAGGACTTTGCCGACGCTATACTGTCGGGGGAAAGATCAAAGCCGGTTACCTCAAAGCCCAGGCCGGCCAGTATTTTGCTAAACTGGCCTTTTCGACACGCAGTATCAAGAAACTGGCTTAGGGGCGGCGGAGCCAGGTATTTTACCATTTTGTGAATAAAGTCCTCGGCTTTTGGTTCGGCCCGTTCAAAATAGAGCCGGTGATAAAAGGGCGAATTGAGCCAATCCGTATACCAGTTAGTTTTGGTCATGCTAACGTTTGCACAAATGTAAAAAAGCTCTTCACAATCCGGGCTTTGATTTCCGTATTTTTGCTATAGCTGCACTTCGCAATAAACGAAGATTTAACAGGCAACGATTGACCAGCCTGATACCTGCGCCGGACTTCGGCGTGGCAGACAAGTTTAAAACCATCAACTCTTTACTGTGGCATTGATTAAAAGTATTTCAGGAATACGTGGAACAATAGGAGGGAAGCCGGGCGATAATCTTACTCCGCTGGAGATTGTGAAATTTACGGCTGCTTACGGCACTATCATTTCCGCAAAAAATAAAAAGACAAAAATTGTTGTGGGTCGTGATGGTCGCATCAGCGGTTCGATGGTTCGCGATCTTGTAGTGAGTACCCTTACGGCCTTGGGAATTGATGTAGTGGACCTTGGGCTTTCCACTACGCCTACCGTGGAAGTTGCTGTTACAATGGAAAAAGCAGATGGTGGCATCATTCTGACCGCGAGCCATAATCCGAGAGAATGGAATGCATTGAAACTGCTTAACAGTGATGGCGAGTTTATTTCTTCAACTGCAGGATCCAAAATACTGGAGCTGGCTGCAAAGGAAGACTTTGTTTTTACACCCGTTGATAAACTTGGAACGGCTACAATCAATGATAGTTATCTTCAGAAACATATCGACGCAGTACTATCTTATCCGCTGGTTAATGCGGCCGCTGTTGCATCTAAAAAACTGAAGGTGGTTGTTGATGCTGTTAATTCAACCGGTGCCTTATATGTTCCGGCCCTGCTTAAAGCATTAGGCGTTAACAACGTGATCGTGTTGAATGGTGAGGTTAATGGAAAATTTGCACATAACCCCGAGCCTCTGCCGGAAAACCTCGTTCAGCTGAGTAGTGAAGTGATAAAGCAAAGGGCAGACCTTGGGATTGCAGTAGATCCTGATGTTGATCGTTTGTGCTTTGTAAACGAAGACGGCAGCATGTTTGGCGAGGAATACACCCTTGTTGCTGTTGCCGATTATGTGCTTACTCATCGCAAAGGAAATACGGTGAGCAATATGAGCAGCACCAAAGCATTGAAAGAAATTACTATAAAGAATGGGGGAGAATATTTTCCATCAGCAGTAGGAGAAGTGAACGTGGTTAAGAAAATGAAGGAGGTTGATGCCGTGATTGGCGGCGAGGGAAATGGAGGCATCATCGTTCCGGATTTTCATTACGGACGAGATGCGCTGATCGGAATTGGCCTGTTTCTGAGTCATCTCGCCTCGCACAAGAATGGAATGCGCTCGTTGCGGGGGAAATATCCTGATTATTTTATTGCCAAGAAAAAGCTGGAATTGCAGGATGGCATTGATGTAAAAGCCATATTTGAAAAGATCAAAACAAAATATAAAAACCAGCCTGTCAACACGGATGATGGTTTAAAGATCGAATTTGACAGCGACTGGGTGCATCTGCGTACGTCAAATACGGAGCCTATCATACGTATCTACTCAGAGAGTGATTTTGAAACTAAGGCAAATAATATTGCGGTGAGATTGATGCAGGATATCAAAGAGTTTATTTGAGGAATACATTCCATCACCGCTCATATCACTACAAGTCAAAAAACCGCGGCTGCAACTCTTTCCCGGGCCGCAAAATTTGGAACTTACCTATCTTTGCGCCGCTTTTTTCATATGCGATTTCTCACAGTTCGCAGTAAAGGCTATCGCTTTTTTTTATGAATAGAATTTATTTTGATAATGCCGCTACTACAGCGCTTGACAAAGAAGTGCTTGATGCCATGCTGCCCTATATGACCACTCATTTCGGGAATCCTTCTTCTATTTATTCGTATGGTCGCGAAACGAGACTGGCTATTGAAAGTGCCCGAAAAACAGTGGCCAGGCTCCTCAATGCGCATCCCGGTGAAATCTTTTTCACAAGTGGGGGAACCGAAAGCAATAACACCGCGATTTTTTCAGCAATTCGTGACCTGGGTTGCCGGCATATTATTTCATCTCCGATCGAGCATCATGCGGTCCTGCATACGGTGGAGCATTATGGGCACGGTGACGACATGAGCTATAGTTATGTGAAATTATTACCCAATGGTCATGTGGATCTTCATGACCTCGAAGATCAGCTTTCGACACAAAGCAGTCGATGCCTGGTTACTTTAATGCATGCAAACAATGAGATCGGCAACCTGCTCCCGATAAAAGCGGTGGGCCAACTTTGCAATAAGTATAATGCCATTTTTCATTCGGATTGTGTGCAAACAGTGGGACATTACCCGGTTGATCTGAGAAAAATACCCATTCATTTTATCTCTGCATCAGGACATAAGTTTCATGGACCAAAGGGAGCGGGTCTTCTTTATATCAATGACAATGTCAAGATAAAACCCTTTATCTATGGAGGCGGACAGGAACGCAACATGCGCGCAGGCACGGAGAATCATTACGGTATCGTTGGTTTTGCGAAAGCCCTGGAGCTGGCAATGGAAAATCATGAAAAGGACAGCCAGTATATTCAATCATTGAAAACATATATGATTGAGCAATTACAGCAAAAGATCAAAGGCATCGCATTCAACGGCGACTACACCGGAAGTTGCCTGTACACGGTACTCAGCACAGCCTTTCCGAAAACAGAAAAATCCGAAATGATCCTTTTCAATCTTGACATTAATAATATTTGCGCTTCCGGTGGCAGCGCCTGTACAAGCGGAGCTGACCAGGGTAGTCATGTCATCCGGGCAATAAACAATAACCCGAACCTCGTCACCGTTCGTTTTTCCTTCAGCAAGCATAATACCCGGGAAGAGATCGATTTGGTAGTAGCAAAACTTAGTGAGCTGATATAATTATTGATCCACCGGCTACGCCTTTGCGAAGCTTCGGCGAAGCAAGGCCAGCCGGGTTGTTGTTGCCTTGGTGTTTCTTCGTGCCGTCGTGGCTTTGTGGTTCCTCTTAGGTTAATGGCTTAGTGAAACCTTGCGACTTTGGCCGTTGTGTTTAGACTAATAGGCACTCTATCCGCTAACTGTCTTTCGGAGCTTGAATCTTCCATCTGTCATTAAATTACTCCTTTGGTCCAAAAAAATTTGGTTTCTACGAAAATTTCGTAGATTTACGAAAATTTCGTAGATGGAAAGATTAACACACCCCGAAGAAGAAACAATGCAGGCTGTCTGGCGCAATGGCGAAGGCAATGTAAAAGCATTTATGGAGCATTTGGATGAATCCACTCCCTATACGACGGTGGCTTCTGTAATCAAAAACCTGGAAAAAAAGGGTTATCTCTCAGCAAGGCTTGTGGGCAATGCGTATTTGTATAAACCGATCGTTTCAGAAGATGAATACAAGAAAAAATTCATGGGAAACGTCGTGAAGGAATATTTTGACAACTCTTACAAAGAGCTTGTCAATTTCTTTGTCGAACAAAAAAAACTATCAGCAAAGGAACTAAAAGAAATACTTAGCATGATCGAAAAAGGGAACAATCGTTAATCTTCAACTCTGCCATATGTCTTTATTGATAATATATATTGTAAAGCTTTCTGTGTGCCTTGCCATCGTGTATCTTTTTTACCAGTTGGTTTTGAGAAAACTTACGTTTTATAATTCCAATCGCTGGTATTTGGCAGGATATACTTTCCTGTCGTTTTTTATTCCGCTAATAAATATCACACCGTTATTGGAAAAAAACAGTTTCAGTAGTAATAAAATTGTTCAATTTATCCCCACAATGGATGAATCCGGCCTGGTCATGAATGATAACATGAGTGCACCGTCAAATTCCTTATTTAGCACCTGGGGATTAGGAGAGTGGTTGCTGGTTGTCTTAGCTACGGGAGCAACGATCTTTCTAATACGATTTATTTTGCGTTTCATTTCATTTTACAAAATGCGTCAAGATGCTCACCTGGTTTTCAATAAGGGTATGAAACTTTACCAGGTAAATGATAACATCATCCCTTTTTCATTTGGGAATTCGGTATTTATCAACAGCGAGCTGCACACTGAAGAGGAAATGAGGGAAATAATTCGCCATGAGTATGTTCATGTGAAACAAAAGCACTCTATTGACATTATATGGAGCGAGTGGCTATGTATTGTAAACTGGTATAATCCTTTTGCCTGGTTGCTTAGGTCTTCGATGAGACAAAACCTTGAGTTCATTGCTGATCATAAAGTGCTCGAAAAAGGCCTGGACAGGAAACAGTATCAATACCTGTTATTAAAAGTTATCGGAAACAATCATTTCAGTATCGCTCAAAAATTTAATTTTTCATCACTCAAAAAAAGGATTGCCATGATGAATACGCTTCGTTCCGCAAAATTGCATTTGGCCAGGTTTCTTTTCATTCTTCCATTGTTGGGTGTAATACTCATTTCTTTCCGGAAAAAGCAGCAGGAGTCTAAAAAGCCGGCGGTTGCGCAATACGAAAAGGTTGTTACGACGGACACAGTACCTCCTGAAATAGAACCCAACGATAAGGGATACATTATCTATATAACACGGGACAATGGCAGTTCTTTCGTTGTTATCAACGATAAAGAGGGTAAACAGGTAGAAAGGATACCGGTAAGCAAATGGAAAGAAAGGGAAACTTTTTACGAAGAAAAATATGGAGAGATCCCATATCCGGCGCCGCCTCCCGTTCCGCCATCTCCGGCAATACCACCACCCCCGACGGACCTTAAACTTCCTGCCAACGTAAAAAGGATGGAGATTGGCAATGAACGGGTAGAGGTTTGGTTAAATGATGGTAAGAAGGAAACCTATAATCTTAAAGTTCCTGATGAAAAAAAGGCCTTTAAAAGTAAATATGGTGATATGTCTTCTCCGCCGGAACCGCCTGCGGCTCCCGAGCCGACTGCTGTGCCTATTCCAGCTCTGCCGAAGCTCCCCCAAAAGGTGTCAAGCATTCACGTTAATAATAACCGGGCAGAAGTCTGGTTTAAGGATGGTAATGAGGAAGTGTATGATCTGAAAATCCCAACCCAAAAGGAGGCGTTTGAAAAAAAATATGGCAATTCGCCGGTGATAGCCGATACCCCGGCTCCGCCGGGTGTTCCGAAAACCATTAGGCTTATAAAGCCAGGTGAGGGAGATAAGGTTGCGGAGTTGTGTGATGAATTCGAAATAACGGATATGAAGGCAGAAATGCATTTAAAAAATGGGAAAACAGAAGAATATGATCTCAATGACGTGAATAGTCGCCGAAATTTTGAAGAGAAATTTGGAAAAATAATGGATGTGAATCTATCAGTAACGGTTGCTCCGGTTGCCATCGCAAGTAATCCCGCCGGTGTAACAGTTGTTTCGAATTCGGCTCTTGCGAAGATCGCAGCCCCGGTGCTGGCAATTGGTGAGAGTGGCGAGACCATTTCGGGCGAAGAAGAAATACTGGTGACTATTTCCAAAAAAACAACTCCTCAGCAGCTCCAGGATTTTAAAAGTAATATGAAAGAAAGAGGAATTGAATTGAACTATGATCATACTGATTTTAAAGAGGGAGTTCTCGTTAATATAAGTGGAACGATAAAACTAAAGGACAACGCGGCGAGATTTTCAGCAACTGACTTCAACAAACTCATTCTGTCTACCGTTACGAAAGGCGAACGTATTATTTTCAAGGTTAAAGTCTCCGAAAGAAACAAAGTAATTTAGTGAAGAGCTTAATCAACTTAGGTGGATTTCAGAAAAATCCGAAATCCCAATTTCGAATTTCGAAATTCTAATATTCGGATTTAAACTTTATAAGTAGTACCAGGGATTACGTTTAGCGGCTTTCATATAATGTCGCACATTTCTCCAGAAACCAAGTATCATGTAAAGTATGATAGGTGAGCCCATCGTCAGAAGCGAGGTGTAGATAAAATATTGACGAATTCGGGTCGCGGGAATTCCCATTCTGTTCCCGATCGCAGAACAAACGCCAAATGCATTCCACTCAACAAAGCTTTTTAATTTGTTCATAGTGCAAATTTAAAAAATCCCCTTTAAGAAGTCAATTACCCGGCGGAAAAAGGTTGTTTTAGCTTAAATTCGCAGCACTTAGGTAAATGTGCGGATTAGGATATTTGCGTATGTGCGAATGTTTCATTTTGAACGGACTATTCC
>Ga0310810_10001161_pt1 | contig 27173 bp, 20 predicted proteins | sample NCmetagenome_FD_207641 | JGI IMG/M metagenome (GOLD analysis project Ga0310810, IMG submission 207641) | Soil microbial communities from experimental microcosm in Duke University, North Carolina, United States - NC | ecosystem: Engineered > Artificial ecosystem > Soil microcosm > Unclassified ...
GGCTGATGTCGACCTTCTCGAGCTCGATGCCGAGGTCCTCGAAGATCGCCTTGCCGCCGGTCAGGACCGCGATGTCCTCCATCATGGCCTTGCGGCGGTCGCCGTAGCCGGGCGCCTTCACCGCGCACACGTTGAGCGTCCCGCGCAGCTTGTTGACGACCAGGGTCGAAAGCGCGTCCCCCTCGATGTCGTCGCTGATGATGAGGAGCGGCTTCCCTGCCTTGGCGACCGTTTCCAGCAGCGGGATCAGGTCCTTCACGGCCGAAATCTTCTTGTCGTGAAGGAGGATATAGCAGTCCCGGAAAGTCGCCGTCATGTCCTCGGGCTCGGTGATGAAGTAGGGCGACAGGTATCCCTTGTCGAACTGCATGCCCTCGACCCATTCGACGTATGTTTCGATCCCCTTCCCTTCCTCGACCGTAATGACGCCGTCCTTGCCGACCTTCTGCATCGCCTCGGCCAGCATCTTGCCGATCGTCTCGTCGCCGCCCGCGGCGATCGTGCCCACGTTGCGGACCTCGGAAAGGTCGTCCAGGCGGACGGGCTTGGACAGGCGCTTGAGTTCCGCGACGACGGCCTCGACAGCCCTGTCGATGCCCCGCTTGAGCGCGATCGGGTTGGCGCCGGCGGTGACGTTCTTCAAGCCTTCGTCAAAGATCGCTTCGGCGAGGATCGTCGCGGTCGTGGTGCCGTCCCCCGCGACGTCGTTGGTCTTCGAGGCGACTTCCTTCACCATCTGGGCGCCCATGTTCTCGTAGGGATCCTTGAGCTCGATCTCCTTGGCCACCGTGACGCCGTCGACCGAGACGATTGGCGCGCCCCACTTCTTCTCGAGGAGCACCGCGCGGCCCCGGGGACCGAGCGTCACTTTGACGGCGCGCGCGAGTTGCTTCACCCCCCGGCGGATCGCCTCGCGCGCTTCCAGGTCGAAGGCAATTCTCTTCGCGGTCATGGCTTCTCCTCGTTCAATCCGGGCTTCCGGGGTTCATCACTGCGGCCGATATTCAGCCCGGCCAGGCCTTCCAGATAGCGCTGAGTGCCGTAGGGGTGCGGGGCGTGCGGTCCGCTGAGGTGCTGGACTGGGTCGTCCACGCCCCAGCGAGCGATCCGGGACAAGTCGAGCCCGGAGAGACGCGCCGCGAGTCCCTGGATCCAAGGCTCCAGAAGATCTCCTCCCGGCGGTCGCAGAAGCAGCTTTCCATCCGGCTGCACCACCTCGAAAGCCTCGGCGGCGCAGTTCAGGGGCACGATGACCCAGTCCCGGTGGAGCTGCAACTGATCGGTCACCAGGTAGATTCTTTCGACATCCCTCGCCGTCAGGAGGTCCATCCCGTTGAAGTAGTGTCCGGTCACGGTGCACCGCCCTTCGTTCTTATGGCTTTCGCGACGGCGTGGGAGGTCTCGTTCCGGGGGTGTCCGCTTCGGTCATCCAAGGCAGTCTGAAAGCCGGTGTTCATAAACATTCGTCTCCGTAGCCACGAGAGAGGCGATACCAGCCTGGCGGAAAGGGCCCTCCGGAATGCAGGGGGTATGCTGCTCCGCATTCTCGGGGGATGAAGCGGTAGGATGATCCGTTCGAGGCGGGCTTGTGACGAGGGTTCGTCACCCGCCACGATTAGAGGCGGAATGAGGTGACGGCGACCGCTCGGCCGGGTTTAGCGTCGGGCGTCGCGATGCGCCTGGAATCGTCGGTTGCTGCTCCCGAAATGACCCGCCGTGCCCCTTCCATGGGCGTATTGCGCGGCCCGCGCGGGTCCTTTCGGGACCGCGCCCTGCGACCGCCGGCCGGCGTCCCCTTTCGCCCGGCCCTGATGGGACTCGCGATCCGTCCGGGCTGCTTCGACTTGCCGGCGCGTCCGTTCGGCCTGTCGGCGACCTCCGGCCGCGCGACGGCCCGCTTCCTCCCCACGCTGCAGTTCCTTCTCCTCGAGCGCGTCGATTCGCCGCTCGAAGCGTTCCAAGACTTGCTGAAAGAGGTCGGCCTTCTGCCGAGTTCCGGAGAAGTCCGAGAGGCCCACGGACCGATCCTGGGGGAGCTTGCCGCGTTCGCCGCTGCGCTGTCGACGCTGGGCGTCGTTGTACTTGTCCCTCAGGTTTCGCGCGCGTCGGACCCGCGACCGAAGATCCCGGGAAGACAGTTGCACCAGCCGGCTCCCAAGGCTTTCTCGATAGAGCGCGAACTCGTCCCGGGTACACAGGGCCTTCAATCTCTGCGTTTCAGGGATCATGGGGGATTCTCCTCGGGGTGCTGTCGGTCTTCCACGGTTTGCCTTCTTCTCCCGCGGGAATGGGCGGCATCCGCATCCTTTCGACCGCGTGGGAACCGGCGCTGCTGGAGCGGGTTCGGCACAACTCCGAGCCTTCACCGATTCGATTCGTTACCGGATTGTGCGAACGATTCAAAAAGGATTAAGACAAGCGTCTCAGCCGCCTCAGGCGTGGATCAAGGTATTGCGGGGTTCCGCGCACCGGTGCAGATTCACCCCTGCCGACCGGCTGCCGACCCGGGAAAGGCAAGATGATCCCTCACGCCGCGTCTTCGATGGATCCCTGGAAGAACGTTCTAGTTCCTCTAGACGACTCCGAGGCATCCACGTCGATCCTGGACCACGCCCGTCGTCTCCTCGCGCGGGAATCGCTCGCGGTCACGTTTCTTCGCGTCATCGAATGTTCGGAGAGCCATGCCCGGGATCCGGTTTACCGGACGGATCCGCGCCACTGGAAGGCCCGCGAAATGCTGTCCGCAGCCCGCGAGGCCTTCGTAGGCCTGTCGGGAACCTCGAACGCGGAGTTCCGCTTCGGGGACCCGGCCACGGAGATTCTCCGGGAGCTCGTCGACGGCGATCATGATGTGGCCCTTCTGAACTGGCATGGGGACCGCTGGCTCGGGCGCCCGGGTGCCCAAAGCGTGGCGAATCGGGTGCTGCTCTCTTCACCGGTTCCGATCCTTTACTTCCCTGCGCCGGCGGACGGGTTCGGCGCTCCGCCGACCCCCCGTCGCTTTGAGCGGATTCTCGTGATGCTGGACGGGTCGCCGGAGGCGGAGGAGATCCTCCCCAGCGCCGAACGAATGGCGCGGACGCTGGGCTCGGATCTGCATCTTTTCCAGGCCGTCAAGCCGGGAAAGAACGAAGCGACGCGTCGGCACGCCGCGGAGGAGTATCTCTCCGGTCTTGCACGCCATCTGGGATCTCGCGGCGTCGTCTGCCAGGTCCACGTCCGGAGTGGCCCGGCACGGCAATCCGTCGCGGAGTTCCTGAAGGAACGCCCGTTCGATGCGCTGGCCCTGGCGACGCGCGCCCGCTCCGCGTGGGCGCACGCCCTCTTCGGCAGTCTCACGAAGGAGCTCCTGAGCGGCGCCCGCGTCCCCATTTTGACGCGGTGCACGAGAATCCGTCGCCGTCTGATTCCCGTCTCGGGACAGCGGGAGCCCCTCAGAGTGGAATAGGCCAGGCGGACGGTCCGCACTCGCACTCCCAGGCAACGCTATTTGACCTTTATTCGCAATTCCTCTCGAAATGAGTTCCCACCATCACGATCCACGGCTCTGAGTATAGGGGTCAGGTGGAGAACGCGAGTCCTCTCTCTCCCGCCAGGCCCTCAGGAGGCCCGAATGACCACGAAAACGAGGAGAATCGAGATCCGCGCGATGGACCCCCAGTGCGGAAAATCCGTGGACCCGGAGAAGGCGATCCGTCTGAGCTGGGAGGGGAAATCCTATTTTTTCTGCTCTGAAGAGTGCAAAGCGCAATTCGAAATAGATCCGCCCGGAGATGTCGGCTTCTAAGACCGGCTCGGCGGAGTGGAGTAACCCATGTCGAACAGAATCTTGCTGGCCCTGGACGGCTCCGCCATGGACGCCGCGGCGTTCGATGAAGCCCGGCGAATCGCCGCCGGCGGCGCCGAGATCCACCTCCTTCACGTCGTGCCGTCGCGAGCGGTTCCCGTGGGGTCGCCGCTGATCGGCATGGTGGACATGGCGCCGGACCGGCCGATGGCGATGGGAAGCACGGGCGCCGACGCCCATGTGACGGGCGCCTTCCCGTCTTCCGATCCGGCAAACGCCTGTACGGACGACGACTCCCGGATCTACGATCAAGCGGTTCGGTACCTCGAGGGGTATCGTCGCCGGCTCCCGCGTGTCTCGGGCCAGGATCTGATCCGCACGGGCGCCCCCGCCGACGCCATCCTGGCCGTGGCCCTGATGTTCAACATCGACCTGATCGTGATGTCCACCCATGCGCGCACGGGGATCGCCCGATGGTTTCTGGGGAGCGTCGCCGGCGACGTCCTCCGGCGCTCTCAGCTTCCCGTCCTCCTGGTCCGCAAGGGCATCCGCACCCGGCCCGAGAGATTGCGGCGGATCCTTGTGCCGCTCAGCGCCGCCCCCGAGTCGCACGCCATCCTGTCCGTGGTCAAGCCCCTCGCCGTGCGCGTGAATGCGGAGCTTCTTCTCATGGAAGTAGTCGATCCCATCCACCCGGGGCCCGGACTGGAGTCGGTAAGCCGCGACGTTGCCTCGTCGGGTGCCGCCTCACGGACGCTGACGGTTCACGGCGACCCGACCGAAGAAATCCTCCGGCATGCAAAGCGGCACAACGTCGACCTGATCGCGATGTCGGCTCCCGCTCGAAAGGGATCTCGACGTTTCGACCGGAGCGTGCCCGAGAAGGTTCTGGCCCAAATCGACCGACCGATCCTCCTTCAGAATCCGGTGATCCATGCAAAACGATGAACTTGATGAAGTGCTCTCCGGCCTGGCTTCTCTGACCCGGATTGAACATCGGAGGGATGATGACCATTCGAATGAAGCTCATTGACCAGGGCAAACTCCTGTCCCCTCGCCTTGCCGAGCACATCGCAAAGCGAGCCGAAAAGCTGGGACATTTCTTTTCGGGAGTCGAGGAATGTCGCGTGAGGGTGGACGGTCCCGGTCAGCATCCCCTGCAAGGGCGCATCCGGGTGCGCATCTACGTCACGGTCCCGGGATCGGAGATCGCGATCAATCGGCAGACCGGGGAGGATCTCCCGATGGCCATCCGCGAATCGTTCGACGCGGCCGATCAGCGTCTCGAGGATTACGTCCGCCACCGCCATCGCAATACCAAGAGGGCCAAGCGGCAGCCGGCGGGCGGGCCATCGAGTCGCCCATGAACTATATTCTCATCCCTCGGGGATTCTTCGATTCGGGCAGGGTCCGAAACGTTAGCATGGCGTTGGCGGGTTGTACTCCGAAGGCAGTGCGCGCGGACCGACTCATTTCTACCTTCATGAACTGCATCTAGGCGGAGATCGTATCGGTTCACGGGCCCTAGAAAGGCTCCTGTGGAACCAGACCCCGGCGTGAAGTTCGAACCCCAAGCGTCGGCAAGGTCGCCTCACAAGCAACTCTTCCCGGTTGTCGGCATCGGCGCCTCCGCCGGCGGCCTCAAGGCGTTTCAGGAATTGCTCCTGCACCTGCCCGCGGACCTGGGAATGGCCTACGTGCTCATTCCCCACCTGGACCCAAAACACGAAAGCCTCATGCCTCAGATCCTCCAGAAGGTCAGCACGATGCCCCTGAAGGAAGTGGCGGAAGGGACGCGGGTCGAGCCGAACCGCGTCTATATCGTCACCCCGAATACGACGCTCGGACTTTCCGACGGAGTCCTCCACACGATCAAGCCGCGAATTGCGGGTCCTGCGCAGGAGTGCATCGATTACTTCTTCGTCAGTCTCGCGGAAGCGGCGGGCGACAAGGCGGTCGGGGTCGTCCTTTCGGGAACCGCGTCCGACGGCTCGGTCGGCGTCAAGGCGATCAAGGCCGAGGGAGGGATCACCTTCGCTCAGGACGAGTCCGCGGAATTCAGCGGGATGCCGCAGGCCGCCATCGGAACCGGCGCGGTGGATCTCGTCCTTCCACCCCGCGGAATCGCGGAGGAACTGGCCCGGATCTCCAAGCACCCCTACTTCGAGCAGCGGCCGATGCTCAGCTCCCAGGAAGCTCTGCTGGAGGCGGACCGTCCCGACTTTCTCAAGCTCCTCCAGCACCTGGAGCGCCGGACGGGAGTCGAGTTCGTTCACTACAAGCCGGCAACGGTTCGCCGGAGGATCGCCCGGCGAATGGCTCTGCGGCGGATCGCCACGCTTGAGGAGTACGGGAAGTACGTTGTCGAGAACCCTCATGAGGCGCGGATCCTTCACGACGACATCCTGATCCACGTCACCTCCTTCTTCCGGGACCCCGAGGTCTTTCGGATCCTCAAGACCAAAGTCTTTCCCGAGCTGTTCCGGGATCGCTCCTCCAAGCCGAACCTCCGGATGTGGGTCGCGGGCTGCTCCACGGGCGAAGAGCCCTACTCCCTGGCGATGGCGTTCCTGGAGTTCCTCAACGAGGAGCGCCTCCAGTGCGACGTCCAAGTCTTTGCCAGCGACGTCAACGACGATGCGCTCGCGAAAGCCCGATCTGGAATCTACGAGGCCCCCATCGCCGTCGATCTCTCTCCCGAACGCCTGAAACGGTTCTTCGTCCCCATGGAGAGCGGCCGTTTCCAGATCAGCAAGCAGGTTCGGGACCTCTGCCTCTTCGCCAAGCAGGATCTCACCCGGGATCCGCCCTTCTCCAGAATCGACCTCCTCTCGTGCAGAAACGTCCTCATCTACCTGGGAAGGACGCTCCAGGACCGCGTCATCCCGACGCTTCACTACGCGCTCAAGCCTCAGGGTTTTCTCCTGCTCGGGACGAGCGAGACCGTCGAGGGATTCCCCGAGTCCTTCAGCATCGTCGACAAGAAGCACCGGCTGTATCGGAAGATCCCGGGCTCGCCCGACCGCTTGCTGGAGGTCTCCCGGCGTCGTTCCCCGGAGAGAGAGACGCTCGATGGCCGCGAGCCCGCCCCGGCGCCCTTTGACCTCCTCGGGGAAGTCGAACGCGCCATTCTGGAGCGCTACGTCCCCGCCGGAATCGTGGTCAACAAGGCGGGGCAGATCCTCCAGGTCCGGGGAGAGACGAGCCCCATCCTGCGTCCGTCCCCCGGCATCCCCAACCCGACGATCGAAAAGATGACGCATCGGGAGCTCCTGCCGGCCATTCACGGCGCGATGCGGGAGGCGGAGGAGAAAGGCAGCCCGGTCCGCCGCGATCAGCTTCGCTTCACCACGGCGCGGGCGGAACGGCAGCTGTCGATCGAAGTCCTCCCGTTCAAGGGCCCATCGGACGAACCTTGTTTCGTCATCCTGTTCGAGGAGATCCAGGACGCGGCACCCTCGAAGGTCGAGGGGACCCAGTCGGCGTCGCTCCTGGCGATCAAGAAGGAGGACCTGGTCCGGGAGATCCTGCATCTGCGGGAGCTGAACGTCTCCGGCCAGGCGTACCAGAAGGCCGTGCTCGAAAAATCCGAAGCGTCGATCGAGGAACTTCGCACGGTGAATGAAGAGGTCCTCTCGGCCAATGAAGAACTCCAGTCCTCGGCCGAAGAACTGGAGACCGCCAAGGAGGAACTGCAGTCTTCGAACGAAGAACTCATGACGCTCAACGACGAGCTCAAGAGCCGCAATCTGGAACTCGGAGAGGTCAACGGCGACCTGTCGAATGTCCTGTCGAGCGTGCAGGTCCCGATCGTCATCGTCGACCGATCCCTCCGCATCCGACGGGTCACCCCGGTCGCCGAGAAACTGCTGCACATCCTTCCGTCCGACGTCGGCCGGCCGATCACCGACTTCCGGCCGAGCATCGAACTGCCGAATCTCGAGGATCTGCTCCGGACATCGATCGAGAATCTGTCCGTCATCGAAAAGGAAGTGCAGGACCGGGAACGCCGGTGGTATACCCTCCGGATCCGGCCGTACCGCACGATCGACGAAAAGATCGACGGCGCCGTCCTTCTCTTCCTCGACATCGATGCCACCAAGAAAGCCGCGATCGACAGCGAGGCGGCGCGTGCCTTTTCGGATGCGGTCGTCGACACGGTGCGGCATCCCATTCTCGTCCTGGACTCGGGGTTGCGCATCCAGCGGGCGAACGAGCCCTTTTATCGCCAGTTCAAGGCAAGCCCCGGGGAGACGGAGAACCAGCTCGTCTACGAACTCGGCAATCGGGAGTGGGAGATCCCCCGCCTTCGGGCCCTGTTGGAGGAAATCCTTCCCCGCAACACGCGCTTCGAGAATTTCGAGGTCGAGCACGACTTCCCGCGCATCGGGCAGAAGACGATGCTGCTCTATGGGCGCCGGATCGTCTTCAAGCATGCGTCCGAACCGATGATCCTCCTCTGCATGGAGGACATCACCGAGCGTCGGAAGGCGGAGGCGGAAATCCGGAAGCTCAACACGACGCTGGAGGCGCGCGTCGTCGACCGGACCGCGAAGCTCGCGAGCTCGCGCGGCGAACTGGAGGCGTTCACGTATACCGTGGCCCACGACCTGCGGGCGCCCCTGAGAGCCATGCATGGGTTCTCCCAGGTTCTGGAGGAAGACTACAAGGGTAAAGTCCTGGATGACGAGGGCGTCCGGACGCTCCGCCTCATCATGGACGCGAGCCAGAAGATGGATGCGCTCATCCAGGACCTCCTGGCCTTCAGCCAGCTGGACCGGGAAGCCGTGAGCCTCGATCGGGTCGAGCTGGCTCCGCTCCTGGAAGCCGTGCTGCGGGACATGGGCCCTGAAGTAAGACGCCGGGGAGCGGAGATCACGGTGGAAGGTCCGCTGCCGGCCATCCGGGCCAACAGGACGCTCCTGTCGCAGGTCCTGACAAACCTGATCTCGAACGCCATTAAATTCGTGGCTCCGGGGGTCAATCCCAAGGTTCGCATTCGGGCGGAAGCCCGGGACTCCGGGCAGCGCCTGTGGGTGGAAGACAACGGATTCGGCATCGCCCCCGAATTTCATGCCCGGATCTTCAACGTCTTCGAGCGCCTGAACAAAACGGAAGAGTATCCGGGCACGGGGATCGGGCTGGCCATCGCGGGTCGAGCGACGGCCCGAATGGGCGGGAGGATCGGAGTCGAGAGTCAGGCAGACCAGGGAAGCCGGTTCTGGATCGAGTTCCCCGCGAGTTGACCGGAGTACGCCGTATGAACGCAACGATCCTTTGGGTCGAGGACGATCCCAGCGACGTCCTGCTCATCGGCAGGGCTTTTCGCAAGGCAGGGCTCGATCAGCCGGCCTTGGCCCGGGACGGGTACGAGGCGGTGTCGTACCTTTCCGGATCGGGACACTTCGCCGACCGGAGCGCCCATCCGTTTCCGACACTGATCCTTCTCGACCTCAAGCTCCCGAAGATGTCCGGCTTCGAGGTCCTCCGGTGGATCCGGGACCACGAAGAGACCTCCCGCATCCCGGTCGTCATGCTCACCTCGTCCAGGGAGGGGGCGGACATCGACCGGGCCTACGCCCTGGGCGCCAACGCCTATCTGCTCAAGTCCGTGGACCACGAGCAGCTCGTGGAGGCGCTCCGTCGGCTCCGGGCGTTCTGGCTGGACCTCAACCTGAATCCCAGCAGCCCGACCCACGAAATCGCCGCCGCGGCTTCTGCGCCTGCCCCCTGAACGAAGGCGGCACCGGAGCAAGGGACGGGACTCCTCCTTTGGTTTTCCACGTCCTCCGAACAGAGGGACCAATGAGAGAAGGACCAGGCTGGACCTGTACTCGTGGGTGTCCTGGTTTTCTCGTCGTTTCGGTCGGCTCTTCAGCGTTCCGGAAAGTTCCGTTCCGAAAGGTCGAAATGCTGAGGGGGTTTACGTTCGTCACCATTGGCATGCGGGGGTTGTGGGTTCAAATCCCATTCTGCTCTACCAATGCCCAATAGGAAGCCGGACAGCTCCACCACCGGGCGCGGCGTCTAATTCAGCAAGCCATCGTCGGAAGGGCGGAGCTAAGATAGCGGAGACGGAACGACATGCCAGACCCGCTTGAAGATCGAGGCAGGAAGATCGCCAACCGCCTCGTCGGCGCACGGATCGCCCTGGCGATCCTGGTGGCGATGATCGTCGTCCCCGCCGTGATCGGCGGAGTCATCCTGCTCCGGGAGCGCGCCAGGCTCCGGCAGTGGGCGGCGGATCTGGTCTGCAGGATCCCCGCCCGGCAGGACCCGGCCGAGACGCTGCTTCTCGAACTGGGCGACGAGGCCGAGGAAACTCTCGAAAGAGCGGCTTGGCTGTCTCCGGAGCCCATCAAGGAGGAATGCCTTCGAATCCTTGAAGGGCTCCGCCGTCCCCCCTCCAGCGCGCTCTTCCAGTCGCTCCTCTGGCTCATCCGGCATCAGGATCCGGACGGAAGCTGGAACGCCCGCGCGTTTTCGAACAACTGCTCCGGCGCGGGCTGCACCGGGAGCGGCGACGAGCAGTTCACGGCCGGAGTCACGGGCTTGTCGCTTCTGGCGTTCCTGGGAGCGGGGTACTCCCACCTGTCGCACGACATCCATTACTCCGGAGGACAGCCCCGCCGCCTGGTCCACTTCGGGAGAGTCGTGACGAGAACGCTCGACTGGCTCCGGGATCAACAGGCACCCGACGGCTCGATCGGCCTGGGCGGACCCAAAGGCATGTACAACCACGTCATCGCCGCGCAGGCGCTCTCCGAAGCCTACGGGATGACCGCGTCCCGCCACCTCACGCTCCCGGCCCAGAAAGCCATCGACTTCCTGGTGGCCTCCCAGACTCCCGGAAAGGGCTGGCGCTACTCTCCCCGAAGCGGAGAGAGCGACTCCTCGGTCACGGGCTGGGCGGTCATGGCCCTCAAGTCGGCCGAGCTCTCGGAACTTTCCTTCCCCAAGAGTGCCTACGACGGCGCCCTCTCCTGGTACGCGGACGTCATCGACTCCGCTCGACCGCACGAGGTGGGCTACACGAAGAAAGGGCCTGACGGTTTCTCCAGGGAAGGAAGGGAAGGTGCCGAGCGACATCCGACCCTGGAAGCCCTCACAACCATGGCATTCATCTTCATGAGGAAAAACAAGTCCGAGCGGATCGTGAAGCCCATGATGCTCGTGGTCGACGACCTTCCCGAGTGGAAGCCGAACAAGATCGACTTCACCTATTGGCATTACGGGGCCGTGGCAACCTTTCAGGTCGATGGTCCGGAGGGGCCGATGTGGACCAAGTGGCAGGGCCCCCTGACGAACGCGCTCCTTCCCCATCAGAAGACAGTGAAGGACGGCTGCGCCAACGGGTCGTGGGACCCCGAGGAAGACCGCTGGGGATCGCCGGGAGGCCGGGTCTACGCCGTCGCCCTCAATGCCCTGACCCTCGAGGTGTACTACCGCTACGCCAATGTTTACGGAGGAGTCGCCCGGCAGAAGTAGGCCGTCACGTCATGCGGGCGCCTGCCAGTCCCAGGCAATGACGTCCCACTCCTCGCGCTCGGGCGAGACGTAGCGGTGCAGACTCCGGAATCCGACCTTCGCATGCGCGCGCAGCGAGCGGGTGTTGCGGGTCGCCACCTCCGTGACCACGAGCGAAAAGGACCCGCTCATGCGGGCCGCCAGCTCGCCATACAAGCCCCGGAAGACGCCCGTGCCGCGGAACTCCCTGGCCACGCAGACCTGGCCCATGACGAAGTAGTTGAGATCCCCGACCGACGCGGACCCGAAGGAAACCCGATCGAGCAGCTCAAAGAGAGGCACGAGCACGGGAATTGCTCCGGCGAATTCCTTCAGCATGACGAGGGCATAGCCGACGACGCGGTCGCCGTCGAGAGCGGCCACGTGGCCGTGCTCCCCGCAGATCTGCCGGAGGACCTGCGGATCGTGGCGCACCGTCACGAAGCCCTGCTCCGAGGCTTCCGCGAGGCTGAGATGCGCCGCGAGATTCCGCTCCTGCAGGTGGAGGATCTGCGCCAGAACCTCCGGCGCTTGTGACGTTGTATAGCGAATGCCCATCGTTTCAGGTACGCCGGAACCGTTCGAATCGTTCAGAGGCTCGGCTATGTTCCATTAACGGGAGATAATACACGGATGAGCATCGCCATCGCCCTTCTCGCGCAGCTCTGCTGCTTCGCCGGCGTCCAGACCGCGGACGACTGGCCGACCTGGCGCAAAGACCCGGGCCGCAGCGGAAAGACGTCGGCCGCTCTCCCGGAACCGCTCCAGCTCCTCTGGTCGCGCGCGCTCCCGCCCCTCACGCCGGCCTTCCGGAATCCGCGCCTCCAGTTCGATCGCGGCTACGAGCCCATCATCGCCGGAAAGACGCTCTACCTCGGGTCCTCCCGCAACGACAGCGTGACGGCCTTCGAGACCGAGACGGGCCGCGAGAAGTGGCGCTTCTTCGCCGAAGGCCCCGTGCGCGTCGCCCCCGTCGCCTGGCGCGACCGACTCTTCGTCGCTTCCGACGACGGCCGCCTCTACTGCCTCGACGCCGCGAGCGGCCGCCCGCGCTGGACCTTCCAGGCCGTCCCCTCCGGCCGCAAGGCGATCGGGAACGGCCGGCTCATCTCCGTCTGGCCCGTCCGCGGCGGCCCCGTCGTCGCGGACGACCGCGTCTACTTCGCCGCCGGCGTCTGGCCCTTCGAGGGCGTCTTCGTCTACGCCCTCGACGCGGCGAGCGGCGACGTCGTCTGGCGCAACGACCGCAGCGGCTTTCTCTACGGCGACCAGCCGCACGGCACCGAAGCCATGGGCGGCGTGACCCCGCAGGGTTACCTCGTGGTTGCCGGCGACGACCTCGTCGTCCCCTGCGGGACCGCGCTCCCCGCGACCTTCGACCGGAAGACCGGCGCGCTCAAACAATTCGCCCTTCCCAAGGAAGGACGCGTGCCCGGGGGCTGGTTCGTCCTGGCCGAACCCGATCCCAACAGCGCGTTCCGGAAGATCATGAAGGTGACGCTCGACCGCGACGTCACGCGCGACCGCCACGAAGACCGCATCTGGGAAGGCCCGGGAGAGCCCGGACTGCGGACCCGCATCGCGACGCCCACCCGCACCTTCCACTTCTCCGAAGGGCTGGCCGGCGTGAGCGGAACGATCCACGCCATGGCGGTGGCCGACCACAAGCTCTTCGTCGTCACCGAGGAGGGCGCTCTCTCCTGCTTCGGCGCCAAACCCGAGCGTCCCCTCGCGCCCCCCGCGGACCCCGCGCCCCTCCTGCGTCCGGCCGCCGGCGCGCCGGATCCGATCCCGCCCGGGACGCGCGGCTTCGCTCTCCTCTGGGGCGTCGGAGAGGGAACCCACCTGGAGAGGCTCGCGCAGGGGACCGAGCTGCAATTGGTGGCCGTCGACCCCGATGCCGACAAGGCCGGCGAACTGCGGACCCGCCTCGACCGCGCGGGCCTCTATGGGGTCCGGGTGGCACTCCACGTGGGCGACCCGGCGACCTTCGAGGTGCCTCCGTATTTCGCGAGCGTGCTGGTCTGCGACGACCCGGTCGCGGCGGGCTTCGGCCGGCGGGACGACTTCGTGAAGCTCCTCTACGCGCCCTTGAGACCCTACGGCGGCGCCGCGGTCGTCGCCCTGCCGGCCGAGAAGCGCACGGCCTTCGAGGAGCAGGCGGCCGCCCTCCCCGGCGCTCGGGTGCGCCACGACGGGGCCTGGACCTGGCTCGTCCGAGACGGCGCGCTCCCCGGGGCCACGAACTACACGAAGGCCTGGGAGGAGAACCGCGACGAGCGCGTCCGCGCGCCGCTCGGGGTCCTCTGGTTCAGCGACGCGCTGGGCCATTTCAAGCGCTCCCCCCAGCCCAGCTTCGTCGACGGCATCATGGTGTCCCAGGTGAAGGATTGGAAAGGCAGCGGGAGGCCGTACACCCTGCTGCCTCCCCTCTACAGCGACGTCTACACCGGCCGCCTGCTTCGAGAGGACGACCCGCTCCTCGCCGGAAAGAAATTTCCCGTCCTCGACCCCAGCGAGCGACAGCCCGAGCAGTACCGCCCGCCGACGCAGAAGGACGCCTGGAACCCGGGGATTCCCCAGGCCGGCGAGCGGACGAACCCGATGACCGGCGCGCGCGAGCCCCGCCTCTTCCCGAAGAAGTACGGCTGCGACGGCGGCGTCGACTACGGACACCTGTACACGATGCGCTCGGGCACGCCCGCCTTCTACGACAAGCGTCTCGAGAGCGGCACGATCCACGTCAGCGGACCGCGCTCCGGCTGCACGAACAGCCTCATCCCGGCGAATGGCCTGCTGAACGTCCCCTTCTTCTTCGAAGGCTGCACCTGCAGCTACCCGCTTCCCGTGGGCCTCGCGCTCGTCAGCCTCCCGGCCACGTTCGAGCAGTGGGCCACCTGGGGCGCCGGGGAGGCGAGCGACATCCGCCGCGTGGGGATCAATCTGGGAGCGCCGGGCGACCGCATGACCGACGCGGGCACGCTCTGGCTCGACTACCCCTCCGTGGGCGGCGCCTCGCCGGCGATCTCGGTCACGACCGAGCCCGAGAAGCCCGACTTCTACTACCAGCACTCGCTCTGGATCGAAGGGGGCAAGGGCTGGCCCTGGGTGGCGGCCTCCGGCGCGCGCGGCCTGCGGAAGCTCACGCTGTCGGGACTCCGAGCGGACGTCGCGTTCACGCTGCGGCTCACCTTCGCGGAGCCGGACCATGCGGACGCCGGCAAGCGGGTCTTCGACGTGCTCGTGCAGGGAAAGAAGCTGCTCTCCGGCTTCGACCCGGCCGCCGAAGGCGGCGGGAGGATGCGCGCGGTGACGAAGGAGTTCTCCGGCGTCGCGTCCGACGGTCGCCTCTCCGTGGAGCTCGTCCCCCTGCAGGGAGAGCCCGTCCTCTCGGGACTGGAGGTCGTTGCGGACGGCCTTCCGCTGGACCCCATCCCGTCGCTCGAGACCCGCGACCTGCGCCGGTACTGGCCTCGGGGACGCTGAGGTCACCGGAGAAGATCCCGACGGCGCGGCGGCCCGAATCCGACCATTCTTTTTTGTATTTCCGCCGTAACATTTCACCTTTTCATGGCTCATCCGTAGGCCATGCTCCCCCCGGAACGCAGCCTTGCCTATTGCCCCGAGTGCGGGGGAAAGCTGCTCTACAACGGGCAGGCGATGGTCTGCATCGCCTGCCCGTTCGAGCAGGCCAGGCCGGATTCGGAGAAGCAGATCCCGGCCACGCGGCCGAGGCCGGTCGATGTCCGGCGTTGGCGCCCGCCCGCATGAGCTCCGGAAGAACCCGACCTCGTTTCGCATTGTTGCTTCCCCCCTGAATTGCTATGCTTTCGCGCTGCTCCTCTTGAGGATGGCTCTGTGAGTGCGCGCGACCGGGAACGCAACGAGGATTCCTCCCCCCTTCCCGACCGTCCCGCGCCCGTGGTCGCAATCATCGGCGCCGATCCCGTCGCGGCCGCCGCCGTCCTGAAGGCGCTGCCGCCCTCCTCCACGCTCGCCGTTCTCTATTTCGCGCCTCAATCGGCCGCAAGCCCCGAGAAGCTCGCCGCCGCGCTCTCGAAGGACAGCGCCCTGCGCGCCGCGCCGGCCGCCGCCGATAAGGCCCCCGTCCCGGGCGGCGTCCGCGTCATCCCCTCGGGAACCTTCCCGCTCCTCAAGGACGGAGTCCTGCGCCTGGAACCCAAGGGCCGGAGCGGCGGAGCCGTGGACCGCTTCCTCTCGTCGCTTGCCGCCCACGCGGGCGATTGCGCGGTCGCAATCCTGCTCTCGGGGTCCGGCTCCGACGGACTGGAAGGGCTCCGGGCGATCCGGGCGGCGGGCGGCTTCACCATCGTCCGGCATCCGTCGACGGATCCGGACGGCGAGCTCGCCGCGCGGGCCGTCTCGGCCGGACTCGCGGATCGCTCGCTGAGTCCCGAGCAGATCGGCAAGGAACTGCTGATCCTGGCGCCCCGGCTCTGCGGACCCGCGCCCTCCGGACTCCGCAAGGTCCTCCCGCCCGACGCGCTCCGGCCGATCCTGCGGAAGCTTCTCGAACGCACGGGCGTCGATTTCACCGGCTACAAGCCCGGCACCATCCAGCGGCGGGTGGCGCGGCGCATGGCCCTGCTGGGCCTCCGCGACCCCGAGGAGTTCCTCCGCACCCTGGACGCCCAGCCGCCGGAGTCCGAGGAGCTCTTCGAAGATCTCCTGATCCACGTGACGACCTTCTTCCGCGACCCGGAGACCCACGAGGTCCTCGCCAATCGGATCATCCCGGAGATCCTGAAGGGCAAGAAGCCCGGCGAAAGCGTCCGCGTCTGGGTCCCGGGCTGCTCCACGGGCGAGGAAGTGTATTCCGCGGCCATCCTGATCCTGGAAGCGCTGGAGAAGACCCGCTCGGTCCACCCCGTCCAGATCTTCGCCAGCGACATCAGCGAGCGGGCCCTCGCGCGGGCCCGGGAGGGCTTCTACCCGGACTCGATCCGCCAGGCGGTCTCCGAGGAGCGGCTCCGGAAGTACTTCATCAAGTCGGACGGGGGGTTCAAGGTCGCGAAGCGGGTCCGCGACCTCTGCATCTTCGTGCGGCACGACCTGACCCGCAACCCGTCGTTCTCGCGCCTGGACCTGGTCAGCTGCCGGAACCTCCTCATCTACTTCGAGGAGGAGCTGCAGAAGCGGGCCGTCGAGATCTTCCACTTCGCCCTCCGCCCGGGCGGATTCCTCGTCCTCGGCGAGAGCGAGACCGTCGAGGGGATGGCGCAGCGCTTCGAGCGCATCGCCAACTCGGGACGGATCTTCGCCCGCAAGTCGGGCGAGGCGGCGCTCGGAGCGGGCTTCTCGCTCCCGGCCCTCCCGAAGGCGGCGGCCCCGGCCGGCCCGCTGCCGGCGCGCGCCGCCGCGTCCGACGTGGCGCGGAACGCCGCCGACCTCCTCCTCACCCGCCACGTGCCCGCCGCCTTCCTCGTCAACGACCGGCTCGACGTCCTCCACCTCTGGGGGCGGACCTCCCCGTTCATCGAGCACGGCGCGGGCAAGCCCGAGCTCAACCTCCTCCGCATGCTCCGCCCGGACCTGCGGGCGGACGTCCGGCTGGCGATTCATCAGGCCGTCCAGGAAGGTCGAGGGACCCACCGGGAGAAGATCCGCCGCGGCGGCAGGTCCGCCGGCGGCGCGAGCGTCGAGGTCGAGCCCCTGCCCCAGCAGGAGGGCATCGCGGAGCGCTTCTTTGTCGTCCTGCTGCGCGAGACGGACGCATCCGCGAAGCTGCCCCGGGGGAAGGGAAAGTCCGGCCGCTCGTCCGCCGCCTACGAGGACGAGATCGAGCGCCTTCGCGGCGACCTCGCGTCGACGGTCGAGTACAGCCAGTCGTTCGTGAAAGGCTACGAGGCCGTCAACGCGAACCTGTCTGCGGCCAACGAGGAAATCATCTCGACCAACGAGGAACTCCAGTCGACCAACGAGGAGCTCGAGACCGCCAAGGAGGAGCTCGAGGCCGCGAACGAGGAGCTGCTGGTCCAGAACCAGGACCTGGCGCGCCTGAACGCCGACCTCACGAACCTGCTCTCGAGCTCGGAGACCGCCGTCGTCATGCTGGACGGCGGCCGCCGGATCCGGCGGATGACGGCGCGAGCCCAGGACCTGCTGGGCCTCCTCCCCTCCGACCAGGGCCGGCCGATCGAAGAGCTCCGGGCCCCCTTCGAGGGGCTGAATCTGGTCGAGGTCCTCGCGGACGTCATGCGCGCCGCGACCCCGCAGGTGCGCGAGGTGAAGGCCCACGACGGCCGCTGGTACGCCCTTCAAGTCCGCCCCTACCGCGTGGCGTCGGGCGAGGTCGACGGCGCCGTGCTCTCGCTCCACGACATCGACGCCATCAAGCGCCGGGAGGAAGAACGCGAGCAGGCCCGCCGCGTCCTCGAGGAGAGCGAGCAGCGCTTCCGCCGCGTCGCCGACCGCGCGCCGGTCCTGATCTGGATGAGCGGGACGGACGGGCTCTGCACCTGGTTCAACACGCCGTGGCTGGACTTCCGCGGCCGCACGATGGAGCAGGAGCGGGGCAACGGCTGGGCCGAAGGGGTCCACCCCCAGGACTACGATCGCTGCCTGAAGACGTACCTCGACGCGTTCCAGGCGCGGCGCCCCTTCGAAATGGAGTACCGGCTCCGCCGGGCGGACGGGGCGTACCGCTGGATCATAGACCGCGGCGTCCCGCTCCAGTTCTCCGACGGCACCTTCACGGGATACATCGGGTCCTGCCTCGACGTCACGGAGCGCAAGGAGGCCGAGTCGGCCCGCGCGCGCCTGGCGGCGATCGTCGAGTCCTCGGACGACGCCATCATCTCCAAGTCCCTTGACGGCATCGTGACCAGCTGGAACCGGGCGGCCGAGAAACTCTTCGGGTACCAGGCGTCGGACATCATTGGGAAGCCGATCACGCTCATCATCCCCGAGGAGCGCCTCGAGGAGGAGCGAGACCTCCTGGGCCGCGTCATCCGAGGCGAGAAGGTGGAGCACCTCGAAACCGTCCGCAAGCGCCGGGACGGGACCACGCTCGACGTCTCCCTGACGGTCTCGCCGGTCCGCGACGCCGCCGGGTGCGTCGTCGGGATCTCCAAGATCTCGCGGGACATCAGCGGGGAGAAGCGCGCGCAGGTGACGGCGGCGCGCCTGGCCGCCATCGTCGAATCCTCCGACGACGCCATCGTCTCGAAGACCCTCGACGGCATCGTCACGACGTGGAACCGAGGCGCCGAGCGCCTCTTCGGGTACAAGGCCTCGGAGATCGTCGGGAAGTCCATCACGATCCTCATCCCCTCGGAGCGGATGTCGGAGGAGACGCAGATCCTGGCGAAAGTCTCCCGGGGCGAACCGGTCGAGCACATCGACACGGTGCGGCGCCGCAAGGACGGAAGCCTGGTGGACATCTCCCTCACGGTTTCTCCGGTGAAGGATGCGTCGGGCCGGATCGTCGGGGCGTCCAAGGTGGCCCGGGACATCACCGAGCGGAAGAAGGCCGAGCAGGCCGTGCGGGCGGCCAACGAAGGGCTGGAGGCGCGGGTCCGGGAGCGGACCGCCGAGCTCGAGGCCTTCTCGTACACGATCGCGCACGACCTGCGGGCGCCGCTGCGGGCCGTGCACCGCTTCAGCGACATCCTCCTGGAGGACTATACCGACCGTCCCCTGGACGAACAGGGCCGCGACTACCTCCGGCGCATGGCCAACGGCGTCGCCCGCATGGACCGCCTGATCGAAGACCTGCTCGACTACAGCCGCGTCGCCCGCGCGGACATGCACCTGGCGCCGCTGGACGTCGAAGACATCCTCACGGAGATCCGCTCCGAGCTGGCAACGGAGCTGAGCGAGAAGAAGGCGACGTTCTCGGTGCCCTCGTCCCTGCCGCACGTCCTGGGGGACCGCGTCTTCCTCAAGCAGGCGCTCGTGAACCTCGTCTCCAACGCCCTGAAGTTTGTGGACCGGGACAAGTCCCCGCACGTGCGGATCAGCGCTGAGACCGACGGCCCCTTCGTCCGCCTGATGATCCAGGACAACGGCATCGGGATCGACCCGAAGTACCGGGACCGCATCTTCAAAATCTTCGAGCGGCTCAACGCGGGCGACGCGTACCCCGGCACCGGGGTGGGCCTGGCGATCGTCAAAAAGGCCGTGGAACGGATGAAGGGACACATCGGCCTGAACAGCGAAGTCGGGCAAGGCAGCTGCTTCTGGATCGAGCTCGCCCGGGCCGTCTGACGGCGGCGGCGCTTTCTTGTCCAAATTGAATCCGCTCGGGTTATAGCCCCTCCATGATGAGCCTCCTGTTCGTCTGCGTTCTGGCCGCCCAGTCCGCTCCCCCGCCGGGCGACCCCGCCTTCGTCGTCGCCCCGAACGGCAACGACGGGGCCGCCGGTACGGAGGCCGCCCCCTTCGCGACACTCCAGAAGGCCGTCGAGGCCATGCGGGGCTCGACCACGAAGAAAACCCTTCTGCGCAGCGGAACGTATTTCCTCCGCGGGAAGACCGTCACGCTCGACGCGCGCGACCACGGCGTCCAGATCCTGAACTACCCCGGCGAGCGCCCCGTGCTGAGCGGCGGCTCGCCCGTCACGGGCTGGACGCTGGCGGAGCCTGCGAAAGGCATCTGGTCCGCGTCCCTCCCCGCCGAGGTGGAAAGCGTCGGCGCCGTCACGGTGAACGGGGAGTGGGTTGACGCGGCACGCACGCCCAACCGCGATCCACGGAATCCGCAGGGCCGCTCGAACTGGTTCGTCGTAGAGAAGTCCCTCGGCCCGCCCAAGGCCCACTGGGAGCCCAGCTTCAACGGCGACAAGGCGTTCACGTACCGGGACAACGACCTGTCGGCGGCCATGAACTTCAAGGACGAGCCCCACGCGTGGGTCGAGATCTGGGACAAGCTGGGCTGGAGCGCCGACATCCTACCGATCACGTCCGTCGACCACGCGACCCGCACCGTGACGCTCGGGAACGCGAGCCAGTTCGGCCTGGCGCCCTGCAGCCGCTACTTCGTGTACGGCCTGCGCTCCGCGCTGGACGCGCCCGGCGAGTACTACGTGGACGCCTCCAAGCGCCGGATCCTCCTGATCCCCGCGAAGGGCGTCCGCCCCGACGACGCCGTCGTCACGGTCGCGCGCTACAACGGCGGAGCGCTCCTCGCGATCCAGGGCGCCAACCAGGTCCGCGTCTCCGGCCTCGAGTTCCGCGATCAGCACAACACCGCCCGCTGGGGCGTCCCGATGGGCGGCGGCGTGAAGGTCGTGTCGGGCGTCCGCGCGCTCATCGAGAACAACCGCTTCCACGCGCTGGGCGTCGCGGTGTCCGTCGAGGACGGCGCGACGGACGCGCTGATCAAGAAGAACGACGCGTACGACATCGGCTGCAGCGGGATGCTCCTGCTCGGGAGCCGCAACACGCTTCTCGGCAACACGATCCGGGACGTGGGGCTGGTCGAGCAGGCCGCCAAGGGCATCGTGGTCGGCCCCGACCGGAACGTCGTCTCGCACAACTCCATCAAGAACGTGCCCCTCTACGGGATCATCGCGGTGGGCGACAGGGCGGACGGCGGAATCATCGAGTACAACGTGCTGGAGAACATCAACCAGGGGACCAACGACGCGGGCGTGATCTACCTGAAGAACCTGGGAAAGTACAACGCCCAGGCGCGCGAACAGGTGCGCTACAACCTGTTCCGGGGCTCCGGCGGCCTCCTCGTGGACCCGAAGACGGGCGCGTTCACGCAGGGCGGGACCTTTACCTTCGGAGTCTACCTGGACGACGGCCAGAGCGGGACGGACGTCTACGGCAACGTCATGATCGGCGTCAGTTCAGGCGCCGTCTTCCCGCACAACGGCAGCGACAACAAGATCGCCAACAACCTGTTCCTCAACCCGCTGAACGCCCAGCTCTTCCTCGAAACGCCGAAGCCGGAGACGAACGTCTTCGAACGGAACATCTTCTACTCCGCGGCTCTGACGCCGACGATTCTCACGAAGCAGGCGGGCCAGGAGAACGTCCTTCGGAACAACCTCTTCTACCATGCGGCGGATGCGGGCCACTTCGGCCGCAGCTTCTACGAGTGGGGCGACGGCAAAAAGATGAACTACGACGCCTCCCTCGCGGCCGGCTTCCACTCGGGCTCGAAGCTCGCGGACCCGATGTTCGTCAACCCGGCCGCGGGCGACTACCGCCTGCAGGCCGGCTCGCCGGCGAAGGCGATGGGCTTCGTCGACATTCCCTTCGACCAGATCGGCCCCGCGGCGGTAAAGTGAGCGGATGACGCCCGAAGACGCCCGGCGCTTCGCCCAGGAATGGATCGACGCGTGGAACCGGCACGACCTCGAGCGGATCCTGGAGCACTACGCGGAGGACGTGGTCTTCAGCTCGCCGTTCGCCGCGAAGCTCATCCCCGGAGGAGACGGGACGGTCCGGGGTCGCTCGGCCTTGCGGGACTACTTCAAGGCCGGGCTGGCCGCCTACCCCGAGCTGCGCTTCACGCTCCGTCATGTCGCCGTGGGCGTCGAGAGCGTCACGCTGATCTACGACAGCGTGAAGGGTCTGCTGGCGGCGGAGACGATGACGCTGGATCCGTGCCTGAAGGTCACGCGGGTGCAGTGCCACTACGCCTGATCGGAGGGCCACTTGCGGCCGCAGCCGTCGCAGGAGTCCGGGTAGTTCCCGTCCGGCCGGAAGATCTCGCAGCGGCAGGAGCAGACCTTCATGAGCCCGGATCGCGGCGCCGCCTTCCGGCGCGGAGCGCGGACGGGCGGCGCGGGAGCGGGGCCCGCGGCCTCGAGAAGTCGGCGCTGAAGATCGGGGGGCAGGCTCGACAGACGAATGGCCATGGTGTTTTGCTCTCCGGATCTATATCGGCCATTTCCGCCCGCATCCCTGCAGGCATAACGTCGGCGCCTCGCCTGGAATCGTAATTCACTATTTCATCATATTTTCATTTTTTATGGGACGGTCCGTCGTGGGATCCGTACGGGGGACGGAATCACGGAGGGTTTATGAAGCGACTCCTCGGCGCCCTTCTCACGGCTTCCCTGTGGACCGGATGCGGAACCGACGGCCGCGGCACCACCCTCCTCTTCGACATCGACCTCGTCGTCGCCACCAACACCCCCGACTCCTTCTCCATCGCCGGCGTCAGCACCTCCCTCAGCGCCACCCGCACCTACAGCTGGTCCTGCACCAAGGGCCAGGCCAACATCTCCATCGGCTCCACCCTCACCCACGGCTACGTCCGCCTCGAGGTCTGGGACGCTGCCAACAGCCTCGTCCATGACAACACCTACGAAGCCGTCCTCATCGGCGGCGTCGACACCTTCACGCGCTCCGGCGGCACCCCCGGCACCTGGTCCCTGCGCTTCACCTTCCACGACGCCCTCTTCACCGGCGCGCTCACGGTCCACGCCGACACGCTCGACGAGGCCGACGCCATCAGCATCGGCGGCACCGGCTCCCTCGACGTCTCCTGGATCTTCCAGCCGGGCTGGGACGCGTCGCCCGTCCACGTCAGCGCCGGCGGCATGTCCGCGGGCTGGGTCCGCGTCCGCCTCTGGGACGGCAACGGATCGCTCGTGCTCGATCAGACCGTGTCCACCGTGAGCGCCTACACGACCGACGTCAGCGGCGCCGCGGGCGTCTGGACGGTGCAGCTCGACTTCTCGGCCGCGGCGGTCGCGGGGGCCGTCAGCCTCTCCCAGACCTGATCGCGGGTATAATCCTTCTGTTGAGCGACCCATCCCAGGACGACGTCCGACGCATCCGGGAACTGCTCGAGAAGGACGCCCCCGGCGGCGAGACCTCGGCCGATGAGGATCTTTCCCTCGGCCGCCTCGCGCTGGACCGCAACCTCATCCGCCCGGAGCAACTGATCCAGGCGGGCCGCGAGATCCGGGAGGCCCGCACCCGCGGCGAGAACTCGTCCCTCGGCAGCATCTTCCTCAAGAACGGATGGATCCCGCCCGACGACCTCCTCCGCCTGGCCGCCGATCAGGCTCGTCTGGCCGCCGCCGCGCCGAAACTCGACCGCTACGAGGTCCGCGAGTGCATCGGCGAGGGCGCCAGCGCCGTCGTGTACCGCGCCTGGGACCGCGAACTCAAGCGGCTCGTCGCCGTCAAGGCCCTCCGGGCCGCCGCGGGCATGAGCTCGATCGCCCGCAGCCGCTTCAAGCGCGAGGCCAGCGCCGCCGCGGCCCTCGTGCATCCCAACGTCGTCGCCGTCTACGACGCCGCCGAGGAAGACGGCCGCCCGTACCTCGTCATGGAGCTCATCGAAGGCCGCACCCTCCTCGCCGTCCTCAAGGAGGGGTCAACCCCGAAGAAGGACCTGATCGGCATCCTCGAGCAGGCCGCACGCGGCGTCGCCGCCGCCCACGAGAAGGGCATCGTGCACCGGGACCTCAAGCCCGCCAACATCCTGGTCGCCGCCGACGGCAGCGCCAAGGTCGCCGACTTCGGGCTCGCGCACCTGATGGACTCCGACTCCGCCCTCACCCGCAGCGGCGCCGAGTTGGGAACGCCCTACTACATGAGCCCCGAGCAGGTCGACGGGCGCTCCCGCGAGTCGACGCCGGCCACCGACGTCTACGCGCTGGGCGCGATCCTCTACGAGCTCCTCTCCGGCTCGCCACCCCACGCGCGCCCGAGCCTGCAGGAGACCTTCGCGGCCATCCTCTCGCAGGACCCCGTCCCGCTGCGGTCGAGCGATCCGAAGATCCACCGCGACCTGGAGACGATCTGCTTCAAGGCCCTCGAGAAGGATCCCCGGCGACGTTACGCCGGCGCGCGGGAGTTCGCGGACGATCTCCGCGCCTATCTGTCCGGGGATTTCATCTCCGCGGTCCCGGTCCCCCCCTGGAAACGGCGGCTCCGCCGCGCGCTCAAGAACCGGGCGCTGGTCGCCGCGCTGCTCCTGATCGTCGCCGTCAGCGCCGTGGCCGTCGCCACGCTCGTCCGCCAGTCCGTCGCGTCCCGGCGAAACCTCGAGGCCGAACGGGAGCTCGCCCGGCGCCGGGAAGCCGCCCTGCAGCGGCTCGGCACCGCCCAGTCCACGCTCCTGGAGCGCGACCGCGAGCTCCGCCAGCAGCGCGTCCCCGCGCAACAGGCCCGCCGCGACCTGGAGGCGGCGCTCGCCGAGGTCGACCGCATCGTCACGGAGTGGCCCGATTCCCCGCAGGGCTACTACGTCCGCGGCCGCGGAAAAATGCTGCTGGGGGACCTCGACGGCGCCGAGCGCGACCTGAAGATCTCCGTCGCAAAGGCGCCGGACTTCCGTCCCGGCTGGTCACTGCTCGGCATCCTTCGGGTCGGCGACTACCAGTCGAAGCTGGAAGGACCCCAACGCACCCACGACGAACGGATCAAGTCGCTCGCGCCCCTGCTCGAGGAGGCCAAGACGTATTTCGTCCGTGGCTGGCAGCACGGGAAGGAGCTGGAGGAATCAGCCCGCTGGGGACTTCCCTGGACCCGCGAAGACCAGGTCATGCAGCGCCTCGCCCGCGCGTTCCAGCTCTACTTCAACGACGGAGACGGGAACGGCGCGATCGCGCTGCTTCGGGAAGGCGACCAGCAGTACCAGGCCGAGGAGTACGCGATGTGGATCGGACTCCTCAGCGGCATTCCGGAGCAGCGTGCCCGCTGGCTCGACCTCGCGATCCAGCGGGCCCCCGGCTTCCTTCCGCCTTATTACTACCGGGCCATGTACGCCCTGGCTGCCGGCGCCTTCCGGGCGGGCCTGCCGGACCTGGATTTCATCCTCTCCCGGAAAACGTCGTTCGCATGGGCCTGGAGCAAGCGCTCGGAGGCGAAACGCAGCCTCGGAGACCTGGAGGGAGCGCTCGCGGACTGCCTCCGCGCCATCGAGCTCGACCCGAAGCTCCAGGAAGCGTGGCTGCACCGCGGGGCCGTTTACGCCCAATTGGGGAAGAAGGAAGAATCGCTGGCGGCGTTCGACCAGGCGATCGCGCTGCTCCCGGACTCTGCGGAGGCGCTCGCCAACCGCGCCATCGCCCGCCAGATGTTCGACGACCCGGACGGGGCCTTCAAGGATTTCGACCTCGCCCTCCAGCTCGACCCGAAATTGGGCCCGGCCTGGCGCAGTCGTGGGATCGCGTTCATCCGGAAAGGAAAGTATCCGGAGGCTCTCGCCGACCTCGACCGCGCGGTCCAGCTGGAGCCCCGCAGCTTCCCCTCCCTCGAGGCCCGGGGCGTGGCCCGGAATGCGGTCGGAGACATCAGCGGGGGGATCAAGGACTGGGAAGAGGCGCTGCGCCTGGCCCCGGCCGAATGGCCGAAGCGCAAGCAGATCGAGGGGATGCTCGAACGGGCGAAGGCCCGCCTGAAGGACAAGAACGAATAGCGCTCAGGGACGGTAGGTCCGCGTCGTCCCCTTGGCGGGGATCTCGAGCGTGTAGGCGCCGCCGGGCTCGACGCTCAGCTTGATCCACTCCCCCTTGCAGTCCTCGTCGTCGTTCGCCGTGAATTCCGGGCTCGCGTTGTCGGCGGCGGACGTCTCCACGTTCCGGTGCAGCTGGAAGATGTCCTTGAGGCTCGGGGTCGCCTTCAGCGTCTTGAAGACCTTCGCGGTGCCGCCCTTCTTCGCACCGTTGTTGATCACCGCCACCGTCGGCGTGATGGCGCCGACGAGCGCCGGATTGTTGCTGGGGTCCCACCCGTGGTGCGTCACCTGGTAGACGTCCACGTGCCCGATCAGATTCTTCGGGCAGACCAGGCGGTGCTCCACGTTCCAGGTCAGGTCTCCCAGGTCCAGGAGGCGGAACGTCCCGTAGCGCAGCAGGAACCCGACGCTGCGCGCGTTCTCTCCCTCGTCAAGGATCGCAGCCGGGTGCCGCTCGCACTCACGGATCTGCGGGACGCCCGCAGGCTCGCCCTCGACCGCGCCGTTCGACGTGAGGAAGCGGACCTCGAGGTCCGGCGCTCCCTGGAGCGGAAGCCGACCGCCGGCCCGGACCCAGACGCGCTTCTTCCCCTCGCTCGCCTTGAGCCAGTTCTCCTTCATCTTCGGCACGATGTCGTCCGGGGCGCCCGGCGGGAACTCGTGGCCGTAGAAGGCCTCGACCGGCAGCAGCTCCGCGACCCGGCCGATCGCCCCCCAGTGGTCGAGATGCCAGTGCGTGGTGATGTAGTGGTCGATCCGACGGACGCCCGCGAGCTCCAGGACGCCGCGGCGGATCCGCTGGGCGTCCCGCTCCTCGGGCCAGCCGGCGTCAACCAAAATCGACTCCCCCGCCGGGGTGACGATCAGCGTCGCCGCGCCGCCTTCCACGTCGAGCCAGAAGACCTCGAGCTTCCGGGCCGACGGCGGGGCCGCGGCCATCAGGAACAGCAGCGATAGAGAGAGAGCTCGTTTCATGGAGTCCTTTCGTTCCCGGAGCTGCGGCGCGCTAGATCTCGGCCAGCCGTTCCTTCGAATCGCCGAACTCGTCGACGTGCACGCCCAGCTTGTCGAGCATCGACAGGTAGAGGCTGCACATCTTGCGGTTCGGCTTCCCGGAGTAGTCGAGCACCCGACCACCCGCGACCCGGCCGCCGCCGCGGCCCACCATCACGACCGGCAGCTGCGAGCAGTCGTGCGTGCTTCCCTGCGCCATGCTCGACAGGAACAGGATCATGGAGTTGTCCAGCGCGGTCCGCTCGCCTTCCTGGATCGCGTCGAGCTTCCCGGCGATGTAGGCCAGCTGCTGGGCGAAGAACTGGTTCACCTTGAGCCAGTCGGCGTTGTCGTTGTGCGAGAGCAGGTGGTGGATCATGTAGTCGACGCCGAGGTGCGGGAAGCGCAGCGACGAGTGGTCGTTGTTGAGCTTCAGGGTGCAGATCCGCGTCGTGTCCGTCTGGAACGCCAGCACGAGCAGGTCGCACATCA
>Ga0310810_10001162_pt1 | contig 27173 bp, 20 predicted proteins | sample NCmetagenome_FD_207641 | JGI IMG/M metagenome (GOLD analysis project Ga0310810, IMG submission 207641) | Soil microbial communities from experimental microcosm in Duke University, North Carolina, United States - NC | ecosystem: Engineered > Artificial ecosystem > Soil microcosm > Unclassified ...
AGGAGTACGACCTCGGCCTCAAGCCCTTCGCCATCTTCCAGCGCGGCGGGGTGAAGATCGGCGTCGTGGCGCTCTCGGCGTCCAACGTCGCGAAGACGGTGATGTCCGGCCGCTTCTACGGGAACGAGGTCCTTCCCTACGAGCCGGCGCTCCAGCAGGCGGTCCCCGCGGTCCGGAAGGCGGGAGCGGACGTGGTCATCGTCATCGCCGACGAGTGCCCCACCGTGCTCGAGCCCATCGTCGCCAAGCACCCCGACTGGAAGCTGGCCTTCCTCGCCGGCGGCCACTGCCACACCCCGGTCGAGCGGAAGGTCGGCACCACGCCGCTCGTCAGCCCCGGCCGCTGGTGGCAGCGGTACCTCCGCGCCGAGCTGAGCGTCGACGCGGCGCGCCCGGCCGGCCAGCGCCTGGTGGGCCTCGAGACGAAGGTGGTGGACGTGGTCGGTGGCCAGGGCGCCCCGGCTCCGGATCAGGAGCTCACGGCGCGCCTGCAGACCTGGAAGCAGAAGCACGACGAGGCCCTGGGCGAAAAGATCGGCTACACGCGGGGCGGCATCGACGCGAACTCGCAGACCCTGTTCACCTGGTACGCGCGCGCGATCCGCGAGAAGGCCGGGACCGACGTCGCGGTGCTCAACCGGAAGGGCTTCCGGGGCGGGGTGCCGCCGGGACCGATCACGGCGGCGGCCGTCTACTCGGTGATGCCCTTCGACAACTCAATCATGACGGTGAAGGTGAAGGGCAAGGACCTGATCACCGTCCTCGAGAACCCCGCGGCGGTCTACGACGGCGCGGCGAAGAAGGGCAGCTCTTGGACGGTGAAGGGCAAGGCGGTGGAGCCCGACGCGACCTACTCGGTGGCGACGTTCGAGTACCTCTACTTCGGCGGGGACAACTTCCCCTTCGAGCGGTTGGACCCGAACCCCAACGAGACGGGTGTCGTGGCCCAGACCCCGGTCATCGAGTGGACCCGGAAGCAGGGGTCCACGCAGGACAAGCCGCTGGAGTCGATGCTGCACTGAGAAGTGCCGGGCCGCGCCCCCGGCATGCTCTTCTTCCAGGAACCACTCCGGAAACCCGGGGACGAGGTGCGGGACGAGGTGCCAGAGACCTCGCTACTCGCGGTCAGCCCTGGGCGGCAGCCGGGCCCCGCCGCTCGGGTCTCCGATCACCCGGCGCACTTTCTCCAGCAGGTGCTCGAGGTCGAACGGCTTCAGGACGAGCTCGTCCACCCTGACGCCGGTGAACTCGGTGAGCGCCCGCGCGTTGGTCGTCGTCCACAGGAAAGGCACGTGCGAGGTGTCCACGTGCTTCACCAGCGCCTGAGCGAAGGCCCAGTTCTCGGGGTAGGGCGGCCCGATGTCGACGATCGCCGCCGACGGCTGGAACTCGCGGAACAGCTTGCCGAAGTCGACCTCGCCGAGGCGGATCGCCCGGACGTGCACCGTCTTCACCTCGTAGCCGTCCTCGCTCAGCACGTCGCTGATCGCCGCGAGCACGTCGTCGTTGCCGTTCGCCACGAGGATGCGAGGTCGTGTTCCCATCCCCGAGGTTTGGTCCCGCCCTCCGCCGTCCGGAACCTGGTCGGGCGACCAGCGTGCGCTCGAAAACAGAAGCTGCGCCGCCCGGATCCCGGGCGACCGGGCAGCGACCCAGCCGATCCGTGCCTGGACCCTGGACGAGGTGTCCTGGACGAGGTGTCAGATACCTCGTGACGGGCCGATCGTGGCTCCCCGGCGATCCCGGCTGACTACCGGGGCCCGGTCGTTCGCGGCGCCGGCGGCTGGAGCTCCTGGACCAGACGGTCCGCTCCGTAGACCACCTTCAGCGCCTCGGTGAGCGCGCGGCTGTCCACCGCCACCGTCCGGTTGTTCCGGATGTCGAACCCGTAGTCGCCGCCGAGCGACGGCAGGTTCCCGTCGAACACCAGCCCCACGATCTCCGCGTTCCGGTTCACGACCGGCGACCCGGAGTTGCCCCCGATGATGTCGTTGGTCGTGACGAAGTCGAAGGGCGTGGTCTGCGTCAGCCGGTCCTTCGCCTTCAGCCACGACTGCGGCAGGTCGAAGGGAAACTCTCCGGTGGCCCGGGAGTACGCCCCGCCGAAGTCGGTGAACGGCTTCACCTGGACCGAGTCCTCCCGGGTCCAGCCCTGCACCGAACCGTAGGACAGCCGGGCGGTGAACGTCGCGTCGGGGTAGCGGCTGGTCCCCTCCAGCTGGAAGCGCGCCTTCGCGATCAGCTCCGAGTTCTTCTTCACCACCGACTCGACCTGATCCTCGTAGGCCTTGCGCGCGCGACGCATGTCCGGATCCAGCCGGCGCACGAAGACGATCATCGGGTCGGTCGAGGCCGCCGCCGCCTCGGGCCCGCCGCTCCACAGCGAACGCCGCAGCGCCACGTCGTACAGCTTCGTGCCCTGCACCAGGGCCGTCGCGAGCTGCCGCGGTGAGTCCTTCTCCAGCACCTTCTTCACGTAGGGGTGATCCGCGCCGAGCTCCTCGCGCATCTTGGTGAGCCCCAGCGTCAGGAGCTCCACCTCCAGCTCGGGGTAGATCGGCGCCTTGCTGAACGTGACCAGCTCGGTCGCCGGCAGCCGCGCGTCGGTGAACTCGCGGTAGCGCTCGACGTCCGGCTTCTGCTTCTCGGCCACGCCCCAGACCAGGTTCCGCGCGATGCCGAACAGCTCCGAGAAGTACTTGTTCTCCGAGCGGACCCAGGTGGTCTCCCGCTCCAGCTTCTCCTCGGTGCGCGTCGCCCGGGCGATGGCGTCCCACGCCCCGCCGACCTCCTTCTGCAGCGCGGGGATCTTCGCCACCCGCGCCCGGAGCGCCTGCTCCTCCTTCACCTTCGCCGCGAAGAAGGCGGGATCGGTCAGCGCATCACGCCGCCCGAACCAGCCCTTGTACTGGTTCTCCACGCCGAACAGCGTGTCCCGGCTGATCCGCCGCGCCTCCGCGTTGCGCTGCCCGAACTGGTCCACCCACCCGCGCTCCTGCGCCAGGCGCTGGAGCTTCAGGGGAATCATCTCGTCCCGCTGCGAGGCGAGCTGCGCCACCGTCAGCAGGCGGCTGGTGTGCCCCGGGTTCCCGGAGACGAAGGTCAGCTCCCCGTCGCGGGGGCCGGCGTCGCTCCACAGGAAGTAGTCGGGCGTGTGCAGCGGCTTCCCGTCCTCGTAGACGCGAAGGAAGCTCACGTCGAGGTCGTAGCGCGGGAAATTGAAGTTGTCCGGGTCGCCGCCGAAGAAGGCGATCGACTCCTCGGGAGCGAAGACCAGCCGCACGTCCTTCTTCCAGCGCTTGTACGTGTACAGCTGGTACTGGCCGCCGTGGTACAGCGTCACGACCTCGCAGCGAAGCTGCTCAGAGGTCTGGCAGGCCTTCTCGATGCGCGCGAACTCCGCCTTCTGCGCCCGCAGGAACGCCTCGCCGGAGAGCCCCTTGGTCGCGCCCTGCACCCGGGCGGTCACGTCCTGCATCCCGATCAGCTGGTTGATCTCCATCCGCGGGCAGGTCCGCTCCTCGGCGGGCGTCTTCGCGTAGAAGCCGTTCGCGTTGAGGTCCTGCTGCGGCGTGGACAGGTCGCGGATGCACCTCCGCGCGCAGTGGTGGTTGGTCATCACCAGGCCGTCCGGCGAGACGAAGCTCCCCGAGCACCCCAGCGCGAGCCGTACGCTCGACAGCCGCACGTGGTCCAGCCACGCCTTGTCCGGCGAGAAGCCGTACGTCTTCTGGACGCGGGACGACGGGAAGTTGTCGAAGGTCCACATCCCTTCCTCGGCACGGACGGCCGGGGCGGTGACGAGGACGGCGAGAAGGGTGGGGAAGAGAGCTCTGGGCATCGGAGTTCGAGGGGGCCGTCCCGTAGGTGGGACAACGGCACATGTCAACGGAATCTGGCCCGTCGCGCAGGTCTGGCAACACCCGGCCCGCAGGAAACAACCCAGGGTGGGGCGTCGAACGTCCCTCTGAGAGACCCCCGGCCCGAGCCCTGCAAGCAAGGGTGCTCTCGACATGCGCCCCCTGCTCCTCGCACTCACCCTGGTGCCCGCCGCCGTCCAGGCCGCGCCCGTTCTCGTCCCTCTCTCGCGCGGCATCGAGCTGCGCACCCAGGCCCTGACTGACCCCGCCTCGGCGGACCTGGTCGTCCAGTCCCGCCTCCTCGCGGCGAAGTACGGCATCCGCTGCGTGTCCGGTGATGCCTTCGGCCCCAAGTCCTCGGTCGTCACCGGCGCGGCCTGCGAGGTGCGCGACTCCGCCGGCGCCACCTACGAGGTCAAGGTGACCGGGGTGAGCAGCGTCTCGGTGGCCCTCGACGTCCGCCAGACCGGCAGCCTCGCCCAGGCGCCCCGGCAGACTCCTTTCGAGGTCCTGCCCGCCGACCCCGAGGCCGGAGTGCTCGCCCGGTACCAGATGACCGGCTACTCCATCGACGGGTCGCCGGTGACCAGCACCTACGCCTCGCTGGTGCTCCGGGGTGACGGCAGCTACTCCTTCGGCGAGCGGCGCGGCCGCTGGTCGGTCGTGCAGGGGCTGCTGCTGCTCGACGGCGAGTACACCGCCTGGGGCCCAGGAGCGCTGTCCGAGGACGCCCGGCGGCTCACCTTCCATTCCCAGGGCCCCCGGTTCAGCGTCTCGGCGTCCCTGGCGTGGACGGAGCCCCAGGCCGTCGTCCTGAGCCAGGCCAGCCGCTGACTGCCTGACCGCCTCGGTTCTCTCCCTGACCTTCGGTGCGCAGCTTCCTGGCGCCATGGAACAGCCTTCGGACCGACCCCCAACCCCGCTGCGAAAGCCCGTCGAGGGCGGCCCGGAGACGCCGGAGCGCAAGAACCCCGGCCACCGGCGCCCCGAGCCTGACCCCTTCCCAGGCTACGGCGAGCCCCCGCCCGACGTCCGCCGCGATGCCCCCCCGAAGGTTCCCCCGAGGGAGTGGGGCCCTTCCGGGAACACCGCCCCCTGAACGGGGTTCCAGGCGGGGTTGCGTGCGGGCGCAGGGCGATCTGTCATCGTGCCTGTCATGTGACGTTCCACCCCACATCGCCCTGGAGGTCCCGCGCCATGCATCTCGCCATCACCTTCCGCAATTTCGAGGCGTCCGAGTCCCTGAAGGACCACACGCGCGAGAGGCTGGAGCGGCTGGCGAGGAATCTGGAACGGGCCTGTACGGCGCACGTGGTGATGAACCTCGAGCGTCACATCCATCACGCCGACGTCACGTTCATCCACGGCCCGCTGGTGCTCCGGGCGAAGACGTCCACCCCGGACATGTACGCGTCGGTCGACCTCGCGGTGGACTGCCTCGAGGAGCAGCTCCGTAGGGACAAGGACCGCTCGAAGCACCACCACGCGCGCGCCTGGGTGCACCACCAGCAATCGGTGCTTCCTCCCGAGGAGGACGAGGCCCTCGACGGAGCTGCGTAGAACGCGTCCGCTCCGCCTTGCGTCGCTCGCAGTCACGGGCTATCTCGCGCGAACACTCCCCAGTGGATCTGGCCGGGGTCCTCCACCGGGCGAGCGTTCGTGGCCCATGAAGATCACCGAGTTCCTCAGCCCCCAGGCGGTGATCCCCGAGCTGCACGGGCGGACGAAGCAGGACATCCTCCGCGAGCTCGCCGAGGCGCTCGCGACCGCCTATCCCCCGCTCAACGGTGGGCGCGTGCTGGAGGTCCTCACCGAGCGCGAGAAGCTCAACACCACCGGGATCGGTGAGGGCGTGGCCATCCCGCACGGGAAGCTCGCCGGGCTGCCGCGCCTCTACGCCTCGTTCGGTGTGGCGAAGGCCGGGGTGGACTTCTCGTCGATCGACGGGAGGCCCACCCAGCTCTTCTTCGCGCTGGTGGCGCCGGAGAACTCGGCGGGCATCCACCTCAAGGCCCTGGCGCGCATCTCGCGGCTGTTCCGCAATCCGCAGTTCCGTGAGGCGATCCTCCAGGCGCCGGACGCAGGACGGGTCTACTCGCTGATCGCGGAGGAAGACGCCCGCGCGTGAACCTGGTCATTCGACCGGTCCACGATGTCTTCCTCGAGGAAGTGACCTTCCCGGCGTTCGCCGTCGGCGTCGTGGACGCGGCCGCCGGCCTCCAAAAGCTGCTGGAGTGGATCGCCGACGAGCGGGTGTCCTGGCTCCTCGGGCGGGTCCTGGACCGCACGGTGGGCGGGAGCTTCTTCGGGCTGGTCGACGACGAGTGGCTGGAGCTGGTGCACGTCCTGCTCTTCTCGGAGTGGCAGCGCCGGCGCGACGGCTGGCACGTGTCTGCCGAGCACCCCGGCTACGCGGCCAGCTACGAGCTCGGGCTGCACGTGTCCCTGATGCTCCAGGACCCGAGCTACCCCTACGCCGATCCTCTCGCCGCCGAGCGCTTCCGCGACGAGTGGCTGGGGAAGGTGATCAAGAGCGGGCCGGTCGCGCTGGTCGCCGGCATCTGGGACCCGTTCCCGCCCTTTCCCCCGGACCAGGTGCTGGTGACCGTGGGGCGCAGCACCTACGCGCCTGCCGAGGACCTGGCGATCGCCGACTGGAGCTACCGACCGTCGCACGCCGTGAAGTCCTGGGAGCGGCGGCTGGACGATCAGCTGAAGAACCTGCTCGGGCGCGAGCGTTCCCGCCTCGGTCCGGTGAGCCTCCGCGAGTCGGACGAGCTGCTCGCCTACTGGAGGGGTCAGATCCCCGACGCCCCGGCGCTGAGCGTGGCCTTCAGCGGCCTCGGGCCGACGGCGAGCGGCTGGGTGCGCGAGGTGGGAGAGCTGAGCAGGCTCATCCGCGACGCGACGAAGGCCGGACACGGGCTCACCTCGCTGGTGACCCGGGAAGGCGGGCAGGTCATGGAGTCGGAGCCTTCGGTGCCTCCTCCAGCAGGATGGTGACCGGCCCGTCGTTGACCAGGGCGACCTGCATCTCGGCCGCGAAGACGCCCTCCTCGACCCGCACGCCCAGGGCGCGGAGCGCGTCGCAGGCGCGCGCGTAGAGGCGGCGGGCCTCCTCGGGTGGGGCAGCCTCGATGAAGCTCGGCCGGCGACCCTTGCGGGTGTCGGCGTAGAGGGTGAACTGGCTGACCACCAGGGCCGCTCGGTGCGTGTCGAGGAGCGAGAGATTCATTTTCCCCGCCGTGTCCTGGAAGATCCGGAGGCCGGCGATGCGGTCCGCGATCGCCGCGGCCTCGGCATCACCGTCGCCCCGACCGACCCCGAGCAGGACCAGGAGCCCTGGACCGATGGCGCCGACCCTGCGGCCCTCGACGGTGACCGACGCCTCGCGAACGCGCTGGAGGAGGGCTCTCACCGGGACGCAACCGACCCTACTGCAACCGGGGGGCACGAGCATCGTCGCCCATCGACATCCATGGGACCCCATGGTTCACTGCGCCCCGCCCGGTCAATTTCAGGAGGTCCACACATGCTCCGAGCCGTCCGTGTTCTCTGGCTGACTCCCCTCGCACTGGCAGCCTGTGCCCACCAGCAGACCTCGGAGGCTCCCCCGCCGCCTCCCGTGGTCGCCCAGGCCGCGCCGCCGGTGGCCGAGGCCCCCGACCAGAACAAGGCCGATGACACGGCCGAGCTGAAGCGCATTCTCTCCGGGCCGATTGCCCACTTCGAGTTCGACCAGGCGCAGCTGACGGGCGAGAGCAGGCAGAAGCTGCAGGCGCTGGCGACCGCGATGAAGGCGCACCCGGCGGCGCGGGTCCGCATCGCGGGCAACTGCGATGAGCTCGGCACCACCGAGTACAACCTGGCGCTGGGCCAGCGGCGGGCGGAGGTGGCGCGGAAGTACCTGGTGGACCTCGGCGTCGCGACCTCGCGGGTCGAGACCATCAGCTACGGCGAGGAGCGTCCGGTTGCCCAGGGCCACGACGCCGAGTCGCACGCCCAGAACCGGCGTGACGACGCCGAGCTGCTCAGCACGCGCTGAGCCGGCCCTTTCCAGCCAGGCGGACCCTTCTCGCCCACGCCCTCGACGGTGGGGCGGGGCGGGTCCGCTATGGTGGCGGCGGTCATGGCCGAGCCCGCGCACCGACCGCCGCCGCCGCTGTTTCGCTCGATCGTGCTCGATCCGATGCGCGCCTTCGCCGGGCTGGAAGCCGCGGGCGGCATCGTGCTCTTCGGAGCGGCGCTGCTGGCGTTCGCTCTGGCCAACTCGCCGTGGCATGACGCCTTCGAGCGGGTCTGGACGACGCCGGTCGAGCTGCGGTTCGGGCCGCTGGGGTTCCAGGCCAGCCTGCGGCAGGTGATCGACGACGGGCTGATGACGATCTTCTTCTTCGTCGTCGGCATGGAGATCAAGCGCGAGCTCATCGAGGGAGAGCTGCGCACGCTTCGCCAGGCGCTGCTGCCGGCCATCGCCGCCGCGGGCGGGGTCCTCCTGCCGGCCGCCATCTTCTTCGTCCTGAATCGGGGGACGGCGGGGGAAGCCGGCTGGGCGATCCCGATGGCGACGGACATCGCCTTCTCCATCGGGTGCATCGTGCTGATGGGAAAGCGCGTGCCGCGGCCGCTGCTGGTGTTCCTGACCGCGCTCGCGATCTTCGACGACATCGTCGGCATCCTCGTCATCGCGATCTTCTACGGGGGTGGCCTGGATGGGATGGGCCTGGTCCAGGTGGTGCTGCTGGTGGGAGCGATCTGGGCCGTGGCCAGGCTCGGGGTGCAGAGCTGGGTGGTCTGGGGGGTGGCCGGCGTCGCGCTGTGGCTCGGCCTCCACCACGCCGGGGTGCACGGGACGATCGCCGGTGTGCTGCTCGGGCTGCTCGTCCCGGCGGTGACGCGGCGGCCGGTCCGCGAGGTGCTGGGCGAGCTGCGTGAGCACTCGAGACGGACGCTCGAGGTCAGCGAGAGGCTCGACACGGGCGATCTGCTCCACGTGCGCGACGGGCTCCGCGAGGCGGTGCCGCCGCTGCAGCGCTTCGAGCACGCGCTGCACCCCTGGGTGGCGTTCTTCATCATGCCGCTCTTCGGCCTGGCGAACTCCGGGGTCTCGGTGGCCGGGATGACGGCCGCGGACCTCACGGCGCCGGTGTTCCTGGGCGTGGCGGTCGGGCTCTTCGTCGGCAAGCAGCTGGGGATCTTCGCCTTCACCTGGGCGGCGGTCAGGGTGGGCGTCGCGGACGTGCCGGGCGGAGCGCCCTGGAGCCGCGTCTACGGGGTGGCCATGGTGGCGGGCATCGGGTTCACCGTGGCGCTGTTCATCGCAAACCTGGCGTTCGGCGGGCATCCGGAGCTGCTGGACCAGGCACGGCTCGGGGTGCTCGTCGGGTCGCTGGTCTCCGGCGTGTCGGGGATGCTGGTGCTGTGGCTATTGCCCGAGGCCGGGGCGGTCCAGGCGCGGCCGAGCCCGGCGGCCTGAGCCGGCGGGGGGGCCCCCTGTCTCCTCGAGGCAGACCGTCCTCCTGCGCCTGTCCTCCCGGCCAATGTGCCCGCCCGGTCACGGCGAGCCATCCCCCAGGTGTGGCCCGAGACCGCGGACTCGGCCCCACGACCCTCCGGTTGGGACCGCGATGACGCTGCGGCTGGCCCCCCGAGGCCCCCACTGTCCGCTCCGGTTCACTCCTGCAGGCCTCCGTCCGCCCCGCCGCGTGAGCGCCCAGCCCACCTTGCGGCCATGAAGATGCGCGGGGGAAGATCCGTCCATCGGCCGTTCGCCCCGGAGTGCAGCCCGTTTGTCTTCCCGTCGTCCCTTTCTGCTCGCCGCGCTCCTCACCACCTGCCTGGTCGCCGGCTCCGCCGTCGCTGCCCCACCGAAGGGCGCCGACCGCGAGGCCCTGAAGAAGACCCTCCTCGACCTCGCGCAGCGCGCGCCCTTCCGGGACGCCCGGCTGGGCGTCCAGCTCGTCAGCCTCGACGACGGCACCGTCGTGTTCAGCAAGGACGCCGACGCCCTGATGAACCCGGCGTCGAACGTCAAGCTCGTCACCGCCGCCGCCACCCTCGCCCGACTTGGACCGGAGTACAGGTTCGACACCGAGTTCCTCGTCGAGCCGGGGCCCACCGACCGCGTCCGCACCCTCTGGGTCCGCGGCAAGGGCGACCCGAGCATCACCACCGAGCGGCTCCACGCCATCGCCTCCGAGCTGGCTCACCTCGGCCTCCGCGAGGTGGGCGACCTCGTCCTCGACGACACCTGGTTCGACGCGGAACGTCTCGCCCCGGGATTCGAGCAGGAGATCTCGGACCGCGCCTACACCGCTCCCACCGGCGCTCTCAGCCTCAACGCCAACGCCGTCGGCATCTACCTCCGCGCCTCGGCACCCGGTGGCCGCGCCGTCGTCGAGCTCGAGCCTCCCTCCGACTACTTCGAGGTCGTCAACCAGGCCGCCGGCGCCTCCAGCCGGGCCCGCCGCGCCTCGGTCGCCTCGCAGTGGACCGGCAGCGCCCAGCGCATCACCGTCCGCGGCACCGTGCCCGTCTCCGGCGAGTGGGCGGTGTGGAAGCGCATCGACAACCCGCCGCTGTACTTTGGATCCACCTTCCGCAGGGTCCTCGAGATGCACGGAATCCACGTGCGCGGAAAGGTGAAGCTCGGCGTCGTCCCCGAGCGGGCTCGCCTCCTCCACGTCGCACAGAGCGAGACCTTCGACCTCGTCCTCAAGCGGATGAACAAGTTCTCCAGCAACTTCGTGGCCGAGCAGCTGCTCAAGCAGCTCGGCGCCGAGGTGAAGGGCGCCCCGGGGACCACCGCCAACGGCGTCGCCGTCGCCGAGGAGTTCCTCGAGCGCGAGGTCGGCATCCCCCGCGGCTCGTACATCCTCCGCAACGGCTCGGGCCTCAACGACACCAACCGCTTCACCCCACGCCAGCTCACGCAGCTGCTCAAGGTGATGTGGGACCGCTTCCCGCTCGCCCCCGAATACCTCTCCAGCGTCGGCATCGCCGGCAAGGACGGCACCCTCCGCTACCGCTTCGAGGGCAGCGAGGCCGTGGGCCGCCTCCGCGCCAAGACCGGCACCCTGGAGAACGTCTCGGCCCTCAGCGGCTACGTGCAGTCCGTCGGTGGCGAGCGCTTCGCCTTCAGCGTCATCGTCAACGACCACACCGGCCGGTCCGCCCCGGTGGTGCAGGGGATCGACGCCATCGGCGCCGCGGTGGCCGCGGTCGGCGCCCCGGGTGGCCCGGACCGCGCCGTCGCCTCCCTGATGCAGCCGTCGTCGCTGGCCCCGAGCTCCAACGAGGAGGCCAAGACCCGCATCCGGACCTACCTCGCCGTGGCCCAGAAGGGGGACCAGCGGAACCTCCCCTTCCTGAGGACCGCCTGGCGCACCGAGCACGACCCGGCCGTGCGCGCCGTGCTCGCCGACTCCATCTACCAGAGCGACCCCCGGGACTACCTCGGGACCCGGGCCCTCCTCGACAGCTTCACCCCGGCCGAGGAGGTCTACGGCCGTCTCCGCCGTCTCGCCCGGGAGCTGAAGGTCGAGTTGCCGTGCGTGGGCAGCCTCACCTCGCTCGCCGCCGAGGGGAACGGCGAGGCGCTGACGCGTCTTCTGGAGCTCGCGCGCCCGTCGGCGTCGGACCCCGGCGCCCAGCGCACCGTCTCCTCGTCGCTCGCGGACGTCGCCCGGACCGCCCCGGACGAGCTGCTGGTCACTCTCCGGGGGGCGACCCCCGTCGACCGCGACGCCGCCCTCGTCCTCCTCGTCCGGGGCGTGGCCCAGCAGGAGGACGCGGACCACCCGCTCTGGCCCGCAGTTCGCAAGATGATGGCCTCGACCGACCCCACCGTGGCCGCCTTCGGCCGCGAGCTCGACGCCACCCTGAGCCAGCGCATGGCCGCCGAGAAGGCCCCGCGCGTGGTCCAGGCCACCGGCACCGCCGCTCCCCCCGCTGGTCCCGCGCCCTCCGTGGCGCCTGCCCCCACCGACCGTCCGGGGGGCTAGCTCCCGCGACGTCGAGGGGGGTAACTCCCGGGAACCCCTACGGGGCGCCCCGGGGAGCAGGACGTTCACGGAACTTCATGGAACGTTCCTGCACTTTCCCGAGCCTTCCGGCCGAGTTCCGGGTAATTCACCGCGCCCTCCAATCGTCTGCCACCCGGCGAGGACCAGACCTTCATGTTCCAGCATGCCCAAGTCTCCACCCGCGAGGACAAAGCCTTCGACACCGGAGGCGTGGAGGTGACGACCCGGCGCCGGGGCAAGCGCTGGCTCATCGCCGGCATCGCGCTGGTGGTCATTGTCGTCTTCCTCGCGGGGACCAAGTTCCTGCAGATCTTCACCATGATCCAGGCGGGGAAGAAGATGGTCCCCCCGCCCATCGCCGTGACCACCACCAAGGTCCAGGCGGTCGAATGGCAGCCGCTGCGCCCGGCGGTCGGGACGTTGATCGCCATCCGCGGCACCACTCTCAGCGCCGAGCTCACCGGGACCGTGCGGGAGATCGGCTTCGAGAACGGCTCGCTGGTGAAGAAGGGCCAGCTGATCGTCCGGCTCGACACCTCCGCCGAGCAGGCGCAGCTGCAGAGCGCGCAGGCCGACCTGGCGCTCGCCAAGCAGACCCTCGAGCGCAACGAGGGCCTCCGCAAGCAGGAGGTCAACACCCAGGCCGAGCTCGAGTCCGCCCAGGCGCGCGACAAGCAGACTCGCGCGGCCGTGGTGAACCTCCAGGCGATCATCAACAAGAAGATCATCCGCGCCCCGTTCGACGGTCGCGCCGGCATCCGGGCGGTGGAGCTCGGCCAGGTCGTCTCCCCCGGGACACCCATCGTCTCCCTGCAGACGGTGAGCCCGATCTACGCCGAGTTCCAGCTCCCGCAGCAGGCGCTGGCCGACGTGAAGCTGGGCCAGAAGGTCACCCTCAAGGTCGACGTCTTCCCCGGCAAGAGCTGGGAAGGCACCGTCACCACCATCAACCCGGAGGTCGACCCGGCCACGCGGAACGTCCGGATGCGGGCCACCGTCGACAACCCCGACGGCGCCCTGAACCCCGGCATGTTCGCCAGCGTCGAGGTCGAGGCCGGCAACGCGCACCACGCGCTCATCGTCCCCGCGACCAGCGTCATCTACGCCCCCTTCGGCGACTCGGTGTACCTGGTCGAGGAGCAGAAGGAAGACCCGAACGCCAAGGCCGACCCGAACGACAAGGCAGCAAAGCCAGCGCCGCCCCCGAAGAGCGCCGATGGCAAGCCGACGCTCATCGCTCGCCAGCAGTTCGTTCGCCTCGGTGAGCGCCGCGGTGACTACGTCGCGGTCCTGAACGGCCTCAAGGGCGATGAGATGGTGATCAGCAACGGTGCCTTCAAGCTCCGGAACAACCAGACCATCATGATCAACAACGCGCTCGCGCCGCCGGCGGAGATCGTTCCCGTGCCGGTCGATCGCTGAACAAGGTCTCGCCATGAGCCCCGAGTCGCCCGTCCAGCCCAGCTCCAGCTTCACCGACCTCTTCATCCGGCGGCCGGTCATCGCCATCGTCGTCAACCTCGTCATCATCATCGCGGGGGTTCAGGCGATCCGGACGCTGAACGTCCGGCAGTACCCCCGGAGCGAGAACGCAACCATCACCGTGACCACGGTGTATGTCGGAGCCAACGCTGACCTGGTCCGGGGCTTCATCACCACCCCCCTGGAGCGGGTGATCGCCTCCGCCGACGGGATCGACTACGTCGAATCGACCAGCGCCCAGGGCCTGTCGACGATCAACGCCCGGCTGCGCCTGAACTACGACTCGATCAAGGCGCTGGCGGAGATCAGCTCCAAGGTGGATCAGGTCCGCAACGACCTTCCGCCCGAGGCGCAGGTTCCGGTCATCAACATCCAGAACGCCGACAGCACCATCGCGTCTGCCTACCTCAGCTTCTCGTCCAAGTTCCTCCGGCAGAACGAGATCACCGACTACCTGGTGCGGGTGGTGCAGCCGCGGCTCACCGCCGTGGAGGGAGTGCAAAAGGCGGACATCCTCGGGGCTCGGACCTTCGCGATGCGGATCTGGCTGAAGCCGGACCGGATGGCCTCGCTCAACGTCAGCCCGGCGCAGGTCCGAACTGCGCTGGCCAACAACAACTACCTGGCCGCGGTGGGCTCGACCAAGGGCGCTCTGGTGCAGGTGAACCTCACCACCAACACCGACCTGCGCTCGGTCGACGAGTTCAAGCGGCTCATCATCAAGCAGAACGGCGGCGCGGTGGTCCGCCTGTCGGACGTGGCCGACGTGGTGCTCGGCGCGGAGGACTACGACACCGCGGTTGCCTTCACCGGAGAGACGGCGGTCTTCATCGGCATCTGGGCGCTCCCCAACGCCAACTCCCTCGACGTGATCAAGCGGGTCCGGGTGGAGCTGGCGGCGATCCAGCAGGAGCTCCCCTCTCAGATCACCGCAACGATGGCCTACGACGCGACGGAGTACATCCAGAGCGCGATCGACGACGTGATCCGCACGTTGCGCGACACGCTGCTCATCGTGATCGTGGTCATCTTCCTCTTCCTGGGCTCGTTCCGGTCGGTGCTCGTCCCGGTGGTGGCCATCCCGGTGTCGCTCGTCGGGGCGGTGTTCCTCATGCAGGTGTTCGGGTTCACCCTGAACCTCCTCACCCTGCTCGCCATCGTCCTCTCCGTCGGTCTCGTCGTCGACGACGCGATCGTCGTGGTGGAGAACGTCGAGCGACATCTGTCCGAAGGAAGAACACCGCTCCAGGCGGCGCTGATCGGCGCCCGCGAGCTGGTCGGGCCCATCATCGCGATGACCATCACCCTGGCTGCCGTGTACGTGCCGGTCGCCTTCCAGGGGGGCCTCACCGGCTCGCTCTTCCGCGAGTTCGCGCTCACCCTCGCTGGCGCCGTCACCATCTCCGGGGTCGTGGCTCTGACGCTCTCGCCGATGATGTCCCGCTATCTGCTCCATGCGGGCGGGGAACAAGAGGGCTTCGCGGGGATCATCAACCGTACCTTCGAGCGAATCCGGCAGACCTACAGTCGGTGGCTCGAGGTGGTGCTCACCAGCAAGGCCATCGTCTACACCTCGTGGGGCGTGCTGACCCTGCTCACGTTCCTGATGTTCAGCTTCGCGGTGAAGGAGCTCGCTCCAGCCGAGGACCAGGGCTTCCTGTTCGGCATCATCAACACCCCTGCCAACTCGACGCTGGACCAGGTCCTCGTCTCGAGCAAGGCGGTCCACGACACGGTCATCGAGGTCCCGGAGTCGAAGTTCACCTTCCAGCTCACGAATCCCGGCAGCGGGTTCTGGGGTGTGGGGCTCAAGCCCTGGGACAAGCGGAAGCGGACGACGGCCCAGGTGCTTCCCGAGATCCAGCGGCGAATCTCGGCGATCCCGGGCGTGGAGGCCTTCGCCGTGATGCCTCCGGCGCTCCCGGGAGGCGGCACGTTCCCGATCGAGTTCGTGATCGCCTCGACCGCGGAGGAATCGGAGATCCTCGAGTTTGCGAAGCAGCTCCAGCAGAAGGCTGCAGCGAGCGGGCAGTTCTATTTCCCCCCTCCGATCGACGTGAAGGTCGACCAGCCGCAGTCGGAGATCGACATCGACCGGGAGAAGGTCGCCCAGCTGAACCTGAATCTTCAGCAGGTGGGCCAGGACCTCGGAGCTGCCGCCGGAGGAAACTTCGTCAACCGATTCAGCATCTCCGGCCGGAGCTACAAGGTCATTCCGCAGCTGCTTCGCACCGAGCGGCTCAACCCGGACCAGCTGGAGAACGTGTACGTCACCGGCCCGAATGGGCAGCTCATCAAGCTGTCGTCGATCGCCTCGGTCAAGGACTCGGTGGTCCCGCGCTCGCTGAATCGCTTCCAGCAGCTCAATGCCGTGAAGATCAGCGGAGTGGCCCAGTCGGTGGACGACGGGCTCAAGTTCCTCGAGACAGAGGCGAAGAAGATCCTGCCTCAGGGCTACAAGATCGACTACACCGGCGAGTCGCGGCAGCTCCGGGTGGAGGGCAACAAGTTCCTCCCCGCGTTCGCGCTGGCGGTGGTGTTGATCTTCCTGGTGCTCGCCGCCCAGTTCAACAGCTTCCGCGATCCGTTCATCATCCTGCTCGGGTCGGTGCCGCTGGCGCTGTTCGGCGCGATGATCCCGTCGTTCCTGAAGATGCCGAACCCGCAGATTCCATTCTTCACCGACCACTTCAGCACCACCTTCAACATCTACTCGCAGGTGGGTCTGGTGACGCTGGTCGGGCTGGTGTCGAAGAACGGAATCCTGATCGTCGAGTTCGCCAACAAGCTCCAGGAAGCGGGGAAGACGAAGATCGAGGCGGTCAAGGAAGCGTCTCTGACCCGGCTCCGGCCGATCCTCATGACCAGCATCGCGACGATCGCCGGCCACTTCCCGCTCACCTACGTCAGTGGTCCTGGCGCCGCGGCGCGGAACAGCATCGGCCGGACGCTGGTCACGGGCATGGCCGTCGGGACGTTCTTCACCCTCTTCTTCGTCCCGGTGATCTACCTGCTCATCGCGCGCGACCACCGCGCCGAGGCGGCCGCGCGTGAGGCGGAGCTCAACGAGGAGCGGGGTGGGGGGGGCGGACGGCTCACCCCGACTCCGGCCTCGCCGGAGATCTGACGGTCGAGGCCGGACGAGAGTCGCTCCGGAGCGGGCGCTGCACCTCGCCCGCCCCGGTCCACGGCGATTGCTACGGCTGACGCGGTGCCGACTTCACCCACTGCACCTTCACGTTGTCCACGATGACCCCGCAGGAGTGGCCGGGGCGCACGTCGGCGCAGGTGCCGAGCTCGTCCTGGGCGTACTCGAAGCGGAGCTGCGCGACCGTCCCGGCCATCCCGGGCAGTCTCAGGTGGACGTGCTGGAAGCCGCTCGACGCGCCTGCCCACGCCGCCATGTCCTCGAAGTAGGCCGGATCGTCGTTCCTCGGGAAGTGCTTCGGGTACCCGAAGAAGCCGTCGGTCCGGAACCGATCCTGGAACGCCTCGACCAGCACCGAGCGGAGCGTGTGCCCCGGCGTCTTGTCGGTGACGCGCAGGAACAGACCGTCGTAGGCCCAGACATTGAGGAGCGGCTCGTCCTCGGTGTCGTAGCAGACGTCGAAGTCCACGGTGACGTACTCGGCGTCGGCGGGCACGCTGAAGTCCGGGCTGAACAGCCGCTGCCAGGCCGAGCCTGCGGTGTTGACGTGGAACGCGCCGTTGGACCTCGTGCCGCAGAAGCCGGGGGTAGACGGCGTTCCGGGCTCGACCCGCCAGTTGATCGCTGGATCTCCGGTCTGGGCGACCGCCGCCCAGCCGGCGGGGAGTGAGCTCGAGCCGTCGAAATTCTCCGAGACGAGCGTCGTCGGTTGCGGGGTCCCGGTGAACACGGTCCGGCGCAGCACCGTGGGCTGGTGGTCGTCGCTGGAGATCGTCAGCTCGAGGTCGATCGGCGTTCCGGGAACGAACGACGACCGGGTGAACAGGAAGAACGGGAACCGGTTGGTCTCGGTGTTTCCGGGCTTGATGTCTCGCCAGGCCGAGAGGCCGAGGATCACGTCGACCCCGGGAGTGCTCGTCCTGAGCACGCCGAAGACGTCCCTGATCTGACCCTTGCTGTCCGGATTGGTCACGTAGTTCCTGAGGTCGATGGAGAGGAAGACCAGCTCACCGGGATCGATGTGCCCGTTGCGTCCGCTGTCGAAGAACGACTCGCCTTGCCAGTCGAGCTGGGCGGCCCGGAACCGGTGATCCGGCGCCGGGAGTACCTTCACGATCACGTCCGGGACGGTCATGCTCAGGTCCGGCTGGCCGTCCACGAAGCCCGCCGGGGGCCGTGTCGCCTGGGCGAAGACCGGATAGTACTTCCCGCCCTGGGCGACGGACTGGTTGTAGTCGCCGAGGTTGGGCTGGTTGGCGTCGTTGCCCCAGCCGGCCTGGAACGGTCGGTCGTTGAGCGCGAGCGGCGGGCTCCAGTGCTTTCCGCCGTCGTCCGAGAACGTGTACGAGGCGTTGGTGAGGTCCCCCGAGTCTTTGATGCCCTGGTCGTAGTAGTGGACGAACACACGCCCGGTGTCGTCGTCCACCGAGACCGCCGGGAACCACTGGGCACGATCGTTTCCTGGCCGGCTGGTGATTGCCACCGGGCCGATGAAGCTCTTTCCCCCGTTGTTGCTCCGCAGCAGCATGACGTCCGCGCCGTCGTGCGCGTCGTTGGCCGCGTAGACGACGTAGATGTTGCCCCGGTTCTTCCCCGAGGACTTGTCCACCGCCATCGAGGGGAAGCTGTGGACGCGGTCGTTCCCCAGGATCTGGTCGATGACGAAGAAGGGCGCGGAGATCTCCACCGGCGCGCTCCAGGTGTCGCCGCCATCTTCCGTCTTGGCGAAGGCGATGGAGTTGGTGGCTCCGCCCGGGAGCCGGCGCCACGCGACGTAGGCCTGATTCGCTTTCGGACCGAAGCGAGGGATGGAGCCGGTCCCCTCGCGGATGGTGGCGCTGATGATCTTCGCGGGCGAGAAGGTGGGCGGCGTCGCGGAGAGGATGTCGTCGGAGTAGGTGCTGAGGATCTGCGTCCCGCCCGGCGCCACCGACACGTCGGTGAAGTTGGTCCAGGTCATCAGCAGCCGGCCGGTGTGTCGGTCGACGTCGATGAACTCCTTGTCCGCCGCATCGACGGGGAAGCCGTCCTCGAGGAGCCCGCTCGGATTGGAGGCCGCGGGAACCTCGAACGGTCCCTCCCAGGTATGGCCGCAGTCGCGGGAGCGGTGAACGCTCATCGTCTGCACCACCGCGAGCCCACCGGGAAAGCTCTTCACCACCAGCATGATCGAGGAGTAGACGAAGTTGCAGCTGCCCAGATACTTCACGTCGGGGTCGCCAAAGACCTGCGGGAAGCCGAACTGGTCCACGGGGCCCGTGGGCAGCTGCCCGCCGTCGACGAAGGTCTTGCCTCCATCGTCCGAGTACATGAAGCCGGAGAGGCTGGTCGTCGCGGTCTCGAACCCGCGGAAGTCGTTGAAACCGACCACGATGTGCTGGCCGGAGCGGTCGATTGAGATCGAGGTCTCGGACTGGGTGCCGGCAGGAAGCTCACCTTCGTCCAGACAGGCCGGGTCCGTGGTGCAGTCGGGCTCTCCGCCCTCGTCCTCCTCCTCGTTGTCGGTCGGAACGGGGCTGACCCCGGGAGGATGGAGGGCGGCGTTCGCGGAGGCAGCCGCACTGGAGGCAGCGCGTGCGGCCGCCGAGGGTCGGGCTGGGCCAGGAACCGGCTTCGCGGAAGGAATCGCGAGCCGCATCGTCACGCCACCCTGGGCGCGGATGCGCTCGACGACCCCGGCGGCGCGTTTCCCCATGTCCGACATTCCCGAGCGCGCCACCCCTCGGCGAGCGAGCGCCGTCGGTGGATGCTCGGCGAGCGCGACCGTACTGATGCCCAGCGATGCCACGAGCAGCATCGACGCAACGGAACCGATCCTTTGCATGAGTCCTCCCTCTTCGACCGGATCACCGGCCGGGCTCCTCCCCCGCAGATCCCTCGGTTTGGGAGCGGTCGCCAGCTACACCTTTCGCGGCATGGAGGTATGGCGATTCTTCACGCCGACGCGGTGAACGTTCGTTTCCGGCGCCTCGCACTGGCCGAGAGATAGAAGCAGGCGAGTTGCGGTGCAGCGAGCGACAGATTCAGCGGCTCGCGGGTGCTCCCGGCGCGCCGCGCAGCGCGCGGACGGCCTCCAGCGCGCGCGTGGTGTGACCCTCGGCGACGAGATGCGCCGAGTACGCCATGCGAACGAGGCCCGAGCGGTCGATGACGAAGGTCGCCCGGCCGTCGAGCACGCCGAGCGTCTTCGGGACTCCGAAGGCCCGGCGAACCTTCCCGCCCGGGTCGCTGAGGAGCAGGTAGTTCAGGTGCTGCTTGCGGGCGAACGCCTCGTGCGATGCCTCGCCGTCGGAGCTGACGCCCACGACCGTCGCGCCGGCCTCGTCGAAGTCCTGGTGTGCGTCGCGGAAGGAGCAGACCTCGCGAGTGCAGATGGGCGACTCGTCACGCGGGTAGAAGAACAGCACCACCGGGCCGCTCGCGCGCAGCGCGTCGAGCGACCAGGCCTTGCCGGAGGCGTCCTTCAGGGTGAACGACGGAGCGGGCTGTCCTTCCTGGATCATTGGCCCTCTGGGATGCCCGAGCTCGGCCGGCGTTGCGTACCGTCGGCTGGGCACCGCTCCGGAACGCGTCCCCACAAGGTGGCCCCCACGAGGTGTCTGGCACCTCGCCAGAGCCTCGCCTCGCAAGAGCACCTCGCCGGAGGCCGTCCCCACGACGAGGTGTCTGGCACCTGGTGTCTGGCACCTCGCCGGAGGCACCCCGCCGGACACGGTGCCACGACGAGGTGTCTGGCACCTCGCCGGGGCACCGTGCGCCGGGGACGGGCGTCACGAGGGCTCAGGCAGGTCACGAGGTGTCTGGCACCGCCGCAGGCCGCTCCCCCCCCCGCAGGCGCCCCTCGGGATCCGCTTGCGACGGAACGGCCGGCCCTTCGGCGGCGGGTTTCGCACGATGCCTCCGCCGAAGCCCGGGGAGCCGAACATTTCATGGGATCTCACGCGTTAATGTCGCACCGCGTTACGACCCGGGTCTGTACTCTGCGCGCCCACAACCAACCCGCACGAGACCGACGAGGCCGCCGGTCCCTGGAAGGAGCAACACATGGGTATCTCCAGACGGAAGCTTCTCCAAGTCACCGGGGCTGCCACCGTGGGAGCAGCATTCGGGATGCGCCGCGAGGTCTTCGCCCAGGGCGCAAAGAAGAAGCTGAAGCTCCTCCAGTGGAACCACTTCGTCCCCGGCTACGACAAGTGGTTCAACGGCGAGTACATCAAGCAGTGGGGCGAGAAGAACGACACCGAGGTCACGGTCGACAACGTCGGCATCCCGGCCCTCAACCCCACCGCCGCTTCAGAGGTCTCGGCGAAGAAGGGACACGACCTCTTCGGATTCCTGTGGCCGCGCCCGGTCTACGAGAACGACGTCATCGACCACAAGGAGATCTACGAGGAATGCGAGAAGAAGTACGGCAAGCCGATCGACCTCGCGATCAAGAGCACCTTCAATCCCAAGACGAAGAAGTACCACGGCTTCGCCGACAGCTACGCGCCCGATCCGATCAACTACCGGAAGGATCTCTGGGACGACATCGGGATGAAGCCCGACAGCTGGGATGACATCCGCACCGGCGGAGCCAAGATCAAGGCGAAGACCGGGATCCCGGTGGGCATCGGCCTCTCCAGCGAGATCGACACCGCGATGGCGATGCGGGCCCTTCTCTATTCCTTCGGCGGCTCGGAGCAGGACGCCAATGGCAAGCTGATCCTCAACTCCAAGAACACCGTCGAGGCGGTGAAGTTCGTCACGGCGATGTACAAGGAGTGCATGACGCCCGAGGTGCTCGCCTGGGACGCGTCGAGCAACAACCGGGCGATGCTGGCGGGAAAGATCTCGGTGGCCCTCAACGCCATCTCCATCACCCGCAGCGCCGAAAACGACAAGATGCCGATCAGCGACAAGATCTTCCTCTCCAAGGCGGCGAAGGGCCCGACGCGTCGCATGGGCCTCGAGCACGTGATGAGCGTCTACGTGATCTGGAAGTTCGCCGAGAACATCGACGGGGCGAAGAAGTTCCTCGTCGACTACGTGGGCAACTTCCACCAGGCCTTCGAGAAGAGCGAGTTCTACAACTTCCCCTGCTGGCCGAAGCAGGTCCCGGACCTCAAGCAGATCGTCGCCAAGGACGCCAAGGGGCTGCCCCCTGACAAGTATGCGGTGCTCGGCGACTCGGTGGACTGGGCGACGAATGTCGGTTTCCCCGGGTACTCCACCGCGGCGATCGACGACGGCTACAGCACCTGGGTGCTGAACACCATGTTCGCCCAGGCCGCCACCGGCGCGCTCAGTCCCGAGGCGGCGGTCAAGGAGGCCGAGGACAAGTACAAGAAGATCTGGGAGAAGTGGGCCGAGCGGAAGCTCATCTAGGACCCCGTTGTAGGACGTGCAGTTCGTGATTGACCGATGGCCACCGTCGAGACCAAAGCGCTGCGCAAGGAGTTCACCGGACACACCGCAGTGGATGGAGTCGACCTCGCGATCCGCGAGGGCGAGTTCCTGGTCCTCCTCGGGCCGTCGGGATGCGGGAAGACCACGCTGCTCAGGATGATCGCCGGGCTGGAGACCCAGACTTCCGGCGACATCCTGATCGGCGGGAAGGTGGTCAACGAGCTTCCACCGCGGACCCGGAAGATCGCCATGGTCTTCCAGAGCTACGCCCTCTACCCTCACCTCTCGGTGGCGAAGAACATCGCCTTCCCCCTCAAGGCCCAGGGGGCGCCCCGGGAGAGCATCGCCGGCGAGGTGGAGCGGGCCGCGAAGATGTTCGGCATCGAGCGGCTGCTCCAGCGCAAGCCGCGCCAGCTCTCGGGGGGCGAGCGGCAGCGGGTGGCACTGGCCCGGGCGGTGGTGCGCCACCCGGACGTCTTCCTCCTCGACGAGCCGCTGTCCAACCTCGACGCCAAGCTCCGCACCCTCGCCCGTGACGAGCTGAAGCAGTTCCAGCGCCGTCTGGGCACCACGACCCTCTACGTCACCCACGACCAGGTGGAGGCGATGGGTCTCGGGGACCGGATCGCGGTGATGAGCGGGGGAAAAGTGCGGCAGCTCGGGCCTCCCCAGGAGGTCTACGACGATCCGGCCGACACCTTCGTCGCGGGGTTCCTCGGCAGCCCGCCGATGAACCTGGTCACCGTCGACGGGGTGCTGGTCGGCTTCCGCCCCGAGCAGCTGCTCCCTGTGTCCGCCGCGTCGGCCGAGGCAGCCACCGTCCCGATGCGCTTCGCGGTCGAGCGGGTGGAGCATCTCGGGGCCGGACGGCTGCTCTACGGAACGCTCCCGGACTACGCGCCGACCGAGAAGGTCATCGTCAGCCTCGCCTACACCGTGCACTCCAGCATCGAGGCCGGGCACACCTACGAGTTCCGGGTGCACCAGTCGAACCTCAAGTTCTTCGACCCGACCACGGGCTTGCGGGTGCCGTCGCGGGCACTTCCAGCGAGGAAGTCGGCGTGACCGCTCCAGCACTGGCCCGCCCCCGCTTCCGCGAGCGTGCCGCTGGAGTGACGGATAGCGCAAGCTGGCTCGGCCGGCTGATGCTCGCCCCGGCGGTGCTCTACATCGTCCTGGTGGTGGCGGTGCCGTTCCTGATGGCCATCGGGTACAGCTTCTCCACCGTCACCATCGGCACCTCGACGCCGCGCTTCGTGGGGCTGGAGAACTTCCGGTCCGCGCTCGAGGACACTGCGTTCCTCAAGGCGCTGGGGAACACCGCCATCTTTGCGGTGGTCTCGCAGACACTGGTCATCGTCCTGGCCAGCATCCTGGCCATCGCGCTCCAGCGGAAGTTCCGGGGCAAGTGGCTGGTGCGGATGCTCATCCTGCTTCCCTGGGTGGCGCCGATCTCCCTGGGCAGCATCGGGTGGCTGTGGATCTTCGACCCGGTCTACAGCGTCATCAACTGGACCCTGCGGCACGTGGGCCTCTTCGGGCCGGACACCTGGCCGATCTGGCTGGGGCAGCCCAAGCTGGCGATGGCGTCGATCATCGGGGTGCACGTGTGGCGGACGATGCCCCTGGCCACCATCATCTCGCTCGGCGGCCTGTCGTCCATTCCCCAGGACATCCACGACGCGGCCGAGGTGGACGGTGCCGGCTTCTTCCGGCACCTCTTCGTCATCACCCTGCCGCTGGTCCTCCCGATCCTCCTGGTGGCGGTGCTGTTCGGCCTGGTGTTCAGCATCACCGACATGATCGTGGTCTACGTCCTCACCCGGGGCGGGCCGTTCGACAGCACGCAGGTGCTCGCCAGCCTGGCCTTCTTCAAGAGCATCGACGGAGGGGACCTTTCCGGAGGCGCTGCCGTGGCGCTGTTCCTGCTGCCCGTCCTCGCGGTGTGCGCGGTGCTGCTCCTCCGGCTCGCCCGGCGGTCCGAGGTGGTGTGATGGCAGACCCGAGAAAGGTCGCTGGCGGCGTGGTCAACTTCGGCGTGATCGCGGCGTTCACCGCCTTCGCCTCGTTTCCGTTCGCCTGGATGCTGATCACCACCTTCAAGCAGACCAGGGATCTGCTCGATCCGTCGCACAACCCGTTCATCTACACCGCGCCGCCTACCCTGGAGCATCTCCGCGTCCTGTTCCAGGACACGCTCTTCCTGCACTGGGTGGTGAACACGCTCTTCGTCGGGGTCGTGGTGGTGATCATCACCCTGCTGCTTGCGGTGCCCGCGGGCTACAGCCTCGCCCGGTTGACCGGCTCGGCGGGTGAGAAGCTGGGCATCGGGATCTTCCTCACCTACCTGGTGCCGCCGACGATCCTTTTCATCCCGCTCTCACGCCTGGTGGCGATGCTCGGGCTCCAGGACTCGCTCTGGGCGCTGGTGCTGGTGTACCCGAGCTTCACCGTGCCGTTCTGCACCTGGCTCCTGATGGGATTCTTCAAGGTGATCCCGAAGGACGTGGAGGAGGCGGCGATGATCGACGGGCACTCGCGATTCGGCGCGTTCCTGCGGGTCATCCTCCCCATGTCGGTGGCCGGGCTACTGACCACGGTCATCTTCAGCTTCACGCTGGTGATGCAGGAGTTCGTCTACGGCCTCACCTTCATCACGACCAGCAAGAACCTGACCCTCAGCGTGGGCGTTCCGACGTTCCTGGTCCGGGGCGACGTGTACTTCTGGGGCTCGCTGATGGGCGCGTGCTTCTTGGCGTCGGTGCCGATCGCGTTCCTCTACAACCTGTTCGTCGATCGGTTCATCGCCGGGTTCACCGTGGGAGCGGTGAAGGGCTGAGTCAGGCCCAGAGGTCCCATCGCCCGAAGGCCAGCACCGCCACCGCAAGGCCCGCGTTGGTCAGCGCATGGGCGAGGATCGCGTCGCCCAGGCGGCCGCGGCGAACCAGGACCGCGGCGAAGGCCAGCCCGCTCAACGTGCCGAGGATCCAGTGGCCGTGGAGGGCGCCGAAGGCGAGGGAGGAGAGCAGGAGGGCTGACCAGGTCCAGGCCCGCGGCGGAACGTGCTCGAACTCCGGTGAGACGAGCCAGCGCATGAGGAACCCGCGGAAGGCGAGCTCCTCGATCACGGGGACGATGAGGCAGGACCCGACCGCGCGCACCGCGATCCACGCCCACCGCTCCGCCGTGCCGAGACCCCGGAGCTCCGCAACGAGCTGGCCTCCCGCAGCTGCGTCCACGGGAACCAGGGCGATCCAGGCTGCGCAGATGATCGCCGCCACCACCACCGGAAACCAGGACACCGAGATGGCAGGCCGGGGCAGGTCGCGACGGACGAGCCAGAGCACCCCGGAGGCCGCGAGGATGCGCAGCAAGTACCACCGGTCCAGCGTCTCGTCGCTCCAGATGCTCGTCACCAGGGCGGTGACGAGCGCGGCGAGCAGCGGGGCGACGTAGGCCGCCGCCGCGGGTGGTACGGCCCCCATCTCGGCGTGGCGTTCCTCGCTCGCGCGCCTGAACCATGGGAGCCGCTCTGCCACCGCGATGGTCCCCAGTGCGATTCCGATGAACAGGATCCAGCCCAGCTTGGAGTGGAGACCGCCCGTGGCGAGCTCGACGTGGCCGGCTCCTCCCACCGAGACCAGGGCGGCGATGCGAACGACGTTCGCCGCGAACGCCAGCGCCATTCCCAGAGGGATCAGCAGGAGACTCCGCCGCACGAGGAGCCGCTCCCGCGCCAGCGCGATCCAGGTGGCCGTGAAGAGGACCACCAGCCCGAGCCCGTCGGCGCCGGAACAGATCGGCGTGACCTCGACGCCGAAATCGCCGACCACGATGACGTCCGGCTCCGGTCCCACCGACACGTCTGCCCCGAGCAGCCGCAGCAGGAGCGCGGCGCCGCGCAGCGTGGTCTCCGAGAGAACGCCCCACAGCTCCTCGGCGCCAGCAGCGGCTCGCCAGGCGAGCACCCCGACCGCGACCGCCAGGAGCGGATAGGCCCAGCCGCGGAAGAGCACCGCAGCGAACCAGGACGGTGGAGCGGAGATCCAGAGCGCGATCACCCCGGTGGCCGCGGCGACGGCGAGCACGAGCACCACCGCGGACGTCGACGGGGGAGGCCGGCCCGGGCGAAGGACGGCGTAGGCCAGGGCGGCGGTGAGCGCGAACGCGACCGGCTGGATCGCCGCGGCCGGCCACGGTCTCCATGGCGGGAGCGGCTCGACGGGCGCCCGCGCCGGCGCGCCTCGCCGGAGCATCCATCCGGCGGCGAACGAGCCGAGGATGACGGGGACCGCGAGCCGCACGGCCTGGACGAACCGCATGGCCGGGCCGCTGGTCGGAAGATCGACCAGGAAGGAGAGGATGAGGTACTCGACGACGAGCAGTGCGGCCGGGATTGCCCAGCGGAGCGCGGAACGCGGGTGGCGCCATGGCCCCGGCTCGCGCCAGCCGGGAAGCAACTCGGTGTTCGTCAGCGGCTCAGTCCCTCAGGCCCTGCGAGGAACGAGAAGACGCTCAGCTGCTCCGACGACGCCGGGCCAGCAGGACGCCGCCGCCGGCGATGATCGCCGCGACCGCGCCGACCGCAGCGATGTCGAACTCGGGCGCGTGGTGTCTGCCACCGCCGCCTCCGCCTCCACCGCCGTGGCCTCTCGCGAGGGCCGGTGAACCGACCAGGATCATCCCCAGGACAACCACCCCGACTGCCCTCGCCAAGACGTGACGAAACATCTTCCCTCCGCGCAGCGCCGCTCCTCTCGGAGCACCTGCGCAACTCTGTGACGAAGACGAAGCGAGGATCAACGGGGCCAAAAGACCATGGGTGCGTCGCGCCCCAGCGGGTCGAGGTGGCACTCCGTCCAGAGCGTCGGACTGCTGCGGTGCCGACGGCGAGTGTGGGGCGCGATCCCCACAAAGTTCAAGGCGTTCACGCTTGTCACAGATCTGCACCCGTCTTCTCTCTGCCTTGCTCGGCGAAAGGCCAGGCGGAGGTCCTACGGGGCTCGGCTCGATCCGCTCGGGGGCGAGATTTCGTGCTGCTCCAGATCCCAGGATCGGTCGCAGCCTCGGGCGATCGCCTGAGCTCCCCAAAGCTCTCGCCGTCACGGTCCATCACGAGGTGTCTGGCACCTCGAAAGGGCACCTGGAGTTCCTCAGGCGGTCCCGAGGTGTCTGGCACCTCGAAGGGGCACCTCGAACCGACGCAGGTGCCGATCGCGCTTTTCGATGGCCTCTCCGTCGCGGGAGCGGTGAGGGCCCGAACGGTGTTCG
>Ga0310810_10001163_pt1 | contig 27118 bp, 22 predicted proteins | sample NCmetagenome_FD_207641 | JGI IMG/M metagenome (GOLD analysis project Ga0310810, IMG submission 207641) | Soil microbial communities from experimental microcosm in Duke University, North Carolina, United States - NC | ecosystem: Engineered > Artificial ecosystem > Soil microcosm > Unclassified ...
GCCGGAATCCCTGCACCAGGACCAGTACCCAGAGAGGCAACGCGGTCGCGAGTCGGGTACCGAAGCGGCTGAAGGCGATCGCGAAGCCGAGCGCGATAATTGCGATCACGAGAAACGCGAATGGTGGAGGCGTTTGCTCCCATTTGCGAAGGATTCCAGATGCAGCGGCGACCCACGTGATGGCCATCCACGCGCTCGCGGCGACCGCGCTCGTTACGGCTGCGCGCCGGACAGCGTCGATCGGGGCACCTGCCCGACGCCAGGCGGCTGCTGTTCCCCACACCAGAAGACAGACAAGAAATACAGGCAGAACGATGAAAGCCAGCGGAGCGGGGTCGAAGGCGTTGTAGTCGCGCACAGCTGGAGAATATTCGGTCTGTACTTTGATTTGTCTCAGATAGTGACCGGGTACGCTGTTGTATCCTGATCTGTGACCAGCCGTGAGTTTCGCAGCTCCTTCCGCCACCATTCTCATCGTTGGTGATGCGCAGTCCCGGCATTCGCTTGCGCTCGGGTCCCGCTACCGTACGGCAATCGCCGAGGGGCACGAGGTAATCGAAAGCGCGCGCGAGATCCAGGCCGATTTGATCGTCGTCGCATTTTCGGCACCATCTGGCGCTGCGATCGAGCTGTGTGCGGCGATCAGGCGCGACTCCCAGTTGCAACACGTCCCCGTGGTGTTGATTGCCTCCCACGCCCGCGGATCAACCGACGTGCCGCGTGCGTTCGACGCAGGAGTCGATGACTGCGTCGATGAGTCGATCGATCCTGACGTGTTGGTCGCACGTGTCGCGGTGATCCTGAAGCGGCGCGCGACCGATCTCTCACTCACGACTCGTCAGCAGGAGCTCGAGGCGCGCGTCGCGCATCTCGAGGCGGAGCTGCACGCGGTCCACAGGAACGCGCATCAGCTGGAGGCGATTGGTCGGCTCGCCGGTGGTGTGGCGCACAACTTCAACAACCTGCTCACCGTCGTCCTCGTGTCGTCCGAGCTGCTGATGAACGATCTGCCCGAGGACAGCCCTGAGTGGATCCATGCTCGGGACACACACGACGCAGCGGTGCGGGCGGCTGGTCTGACCAATCAGCTGCTGGCGTTTTCGCGACGCCAGATGCTGCGCCCGGTCAGCCTCAGCCTGAATGGCATCCTCTCGGACCTCGAGACCGTGTTGGCCGAAACGCTAGGCGAAGGAATCGAGCTGAAGGTCGTCCCTGAAGAGGGTCTTCCCGCGGTGTACGTCGATCCGAGCCAGATGCGCCGCGTCGTGCTGGATCTGGCCATCCACGCCCGCGATGCGATGCCGCTCGGGGGCAAGGTCGTGATCGAGACGCGCCGCATCGTCCTGACAGAGGCCTACGTGGCCGATCGCGTGAACGTGCAGCCGGGCGTCTACGTCCTGCTGGCGATCAGCGACACCGGCCCCGGGATGGACGTGGACACACAACTGCGTCTCTTCGAGCCCTTCTTCACGACCAAGAACGCCGCAAACGGTGGCAGCGACCTGGGGCTCTCGACGGTGTACGGGATCGTCAAGCAGAGCGGCGGATACATCTGGGTCTATAGCGAACGTGGCCGCGGCACGACGTTCAAGATCTACCTGCCGGAAGCCAGTGTGACGCGTGTTCGGCCGACGCCTCTCGGTGCAGCCGCGCAGCTCCCGCGCGGTCAGGCGTCGGTGCTGCTGGTGGACGACGAAGCTGGAGTGCGTGCGGTCGCCGGCCGCGTGCTCGAAGGTTGTGGATATCGCGTCGTCACGGCCGGCAGCGGCGAAGAGGCGCTTGCCCGATGCCTCGAAGGCCTCGAACCGGATCTCGTGATTACTGACGTCGTCATGCCCGGAATCAACGGCGATCAACTCGTGGCTCGATTGCGCGCGCAACGCGCGGATCTGCGTGTGTTGTACACGTCAGGCTTCAGTGCGGAAGCCGTCGTGCATCACGGCGTCACGCCGGGCGAGCATTTCCTCTCGAAGCCATTCACCCCGTCGGACCTCGCCCACAAGGTGCGCGAAGTGCTCAGCGGCGGCGACAGCAACTGACTCGGACGGGGTCAGACCCCTTCACAGTTCTGCATTGCGAACCTGACCTCGGCGGATCGCGTCGCGCATTGCCGCGAGCTCGGCGTCCGGGACAACTTCGCGGCAGATAGCCCGCCACGCGCGCTGTCGTTCGGCTGCCGTCTTGCCGAGTCTCGTGTACAAGTCGTGAGGCGTCAGCACTTCGTCCTCGTGGCCCGCCAGGTGGGCTCGCGCACTAGACCATCTGTATTCGTCCGATCTCGAAGTCATTCCGGCACGAACTGGATTCAGCTCGACGTAGCGCATGCATTTGAGCCAATAGCTCTCGGTCTCGATAACAAAGCTCCGGAAGCGTCCCTCCCACAAGCCACCAGTGCGCTGATGCTTCAAGTTGAACACTGGTACGTATGTCCGACCAATGCGCTGCATCATCGTCGATAGTCCTGCGTGAGCGGTCGGCGTTGCCATCAGATGGAAGTGGTTCGTCATCAGCGTATAGGCATGGATCGCCACGTCGCAGTGCGTGGACTCGTGATGAAGGACCCTTAGAAAAAATCGATAGTCGGAAGTCTCGCGGAACATCTCGACTTTGTTGTTGCCACGCTGAACGACGTGGAGGGAGAGTCCAGGAATGTAGATGCGAGGACGGCGGGCCATGCGACGCTGGTCGCAAGTCCTGTTCTCACGCCAACGCTCGTGGCTTGGCGGGGTTTCCGTGGACAGCGCCTACTCAGATCGGAGTTTTCGCGCGGCGGAACGCACGTCGACTCGGCGAATCTCGCAGCGTGTGCAATTCAGAGAAGGGGTCTGACCCCGTCTACTTGTCGCTTCGCAGCATCCTCATCAGTTCGATCGGCAGCGGGAAGATGATGGTCGAGTTTTGTTCCGCAGCGATCTCGGTCAGCGTCTGGAGATACCGCAGCGTCATCGCCGCCGGCTGCGAATCGATGACGCCGGCGGCCTGGGCCAGCTTGTCGGAGGCGATCAACTCGCCTTCGGCGTGAATGATCTTCGCGCGCTTCTCGCGCTCGGCCTCCGCCTGACGGGCCATTGCGCGCTGCATGTCCTGCGGCAGGTCGACGTGCTTCACCTCGACCGACGACACCTTGATTCCCCACGGCTCCGTCTCGCTGTCGAGGATCTGCTGCAGTTGCTGATTCAGCCGGTCGCGCTCGGCGAGCAGGTCGTCCAGCTCCGCCTGACCGAGCACACTGCGTAGCGTCGTCTGTGCCAGCTGCGACGTGGCGTACATGTAGTTCTCGACTTCGACGACCGCTTTGCTCGGATCGACGACACGGAAGTACACGACCGCATTGACCTTCACCGAGACGTTGTCGCGCGTGATGATGTCCTGCGGCGGAACGTCCAGGACCACAGTGCGCAGGCTCATGCGCACGAAGCGATCGATGGGGCGGAACACGAGCACCACACCAGGTCCTTTCGGCTGCGGCTGGAGTTTGCCGAGACGGAAGATGACCGCCCGCTCGTACTCGTTGAGGATCTGGATCGCGCTGATGGCGTAGAGCACCAGCAGGACGAGGAATATCAGTAACGGGGATATCGCCAGGCCGTCCATCAGTCAGCTCCTTTGGGTGAGGTGAGATCCGCCGGCTCCACAGTCAGCGTGAGTCCATCGACGCGCAGCACGCGAACCGGTGTACCCGCTGGCAGCGCGACCGAGCTCACGGCGCGCCAGATCTCGCCGCGAATGTCGACGAACCCGGGTTCGCCTGGCGCCGTCGGTGCGCGCACGCGCGCGATCTGCCCGACCAGCGTCTGCACCCCGGTCACCGCGGGGCGCATCTGTGCGGTCAACGCGAGCCGGCCGAGAAACAGAAAGACCGCGGCGAATCCGATCGCTGCCGGCAGAATCACGCCAAGGCCGACGCGCACGCCTGGCACGACGTCGGTCATCATCACCGAGCCGAGAATCAGACTCACGGCGCCGCCGACGCCGAGCGCGCCGAAGCTCGGCACCTTCAACTCGAGAATCAGGAGCGCGATGCCAAAGACGACGAGCAGCAATCCGGCCATGTTCACCGGCAGGATCTGAAACGCGAAAAACGCGAGCAGCAGGCACACACCTCCCGCAACGCCTGGCGCGATGAGCCCGGGATTCCACAATTCAACAGTGAGCCCCAGCAGGCCCAGTGTCATCAGGATGTAGGACACCTGCGGATGCGCGATGGCGCTGAGAAACGTTTGCCGCCGCGTCATGTCCAGGCGACGCACCTCCGCGCCCCTGGTATGCACGGTCGTCATCCGGCCATCGAAGCGCTTGATGGTGCGGCCATCGAGCTGCATCAAGAGATCGTCGACATTCTTCGCGCTGAGATCGACGAGCGCCGGCATGGCGTCGAGCGACTCTCGGTCGGTAAACGCGCGACTCTGCAGCACGGCTTCAGCAGCGAGCGGCACGTTGCGTCCGCGCGCCTCCGCCAGCGTTCGCACGTACGCGGCTGCATCCGAGGCCGCCTTTTGCGACGTCGTGTCGTCCATCTTCTCGCCCGAGCCAGACACCGGATGTGCCGCGCCGGCATGCGTCGCAGGCGCCATTGCCGCAACATCTGCGGCGATCAACAGAATGAATCCGGCAGATGCAGCTCGCGCGCCCGATGGACCCACGAAGACCACCACGGGAGCCCGCGACGTGATCATTCGCGACACCATGCTCCGCGTCGAGTCGAGCAGGCCGCCCGGCGTTCTCAAGACCAGGACGACGAGCTCGGCATCGGAGGTGTCCGCCGCATCGATGGCGTCGATGAAGTATTCCGCTGTGATCGGTTGGATGATGCCGTCGATCTCAGTGACGATGACCTGACGCGGCGTTGTGGGTTGCGCCCACGCCGATTGGACGAGGCAACAGAGAGCGACCGCCGCGGCAACGAGCGGCAGGCGAGTCATGACGGCCCGATTGTACGTCGGGCCTACGAGCCCCGCACACGATTCACGAAAGCCGTTGACCGTGAACTGCTACACTTGGCCCGCTTCCCCGCCCATTTCAGGAGGGCCACATGCTAAAGGAATTCAGGGAGTTCGTTGCCCGCGGCAACGTCCTGGACCTGGCCGTCGGCGTCATCATGGGTGCCGCCTTCGGGCGCATCGTCACCACGCTGGTCGAAGGCGTGATCATGCCGCCCATTGGTCTGCTGCTCGGCCGCACCGATTTTTCTGGCCTGTTCCTGGTGCTCGACAGCACGAAGGGAATACCGATGTCGCTGGCTGACGCCAAGACGCAAGGGATTCCCGTGATCGCCTACGGTCAGTTCATCAACGACATCGTCAGCTTTCTGATCGTGGCGCTGGCGGTGTTCATGCTTGTCAGGCAGGTCAATCGGCTGAAGTCCAGATTCGACAAACCGGTAGCAGCACCCGCAACGAAAGACTGTCCGTTCTGCGCGACGGCGATTCCGATCAAGGCATCGCGGTGCCCGAACTGCACTTCGCCGCTGTAACTACATCTCTACCTGCACACCGAGTTCGACAACCCGTTCGGGCGGCAGATGGAAGAACGCTGTTGCCCGGACGGCGTTGCGCGCCATCACGACGAAGAGCTTTTCGCGCCAGACGGCCATGCCAGGACGTTTCGTGACGAGGATCGTCTCGCGGCCGAGGAAGTACGTCATGTCCTCGAGGTCCAGTTCGACGCCCAGCTCGCGTGCCGCAAGGAGAGCATTCGGCACGTCTGGATCCTGCATGAACCCGTATTGCACGCGCACGTTGTAGACGCCGAGCCCCAGCGTCTGCACCTGAATCTGCTTTTCCGGTGGGACGTACGGCGTATGTGACGTCGTCACGGTCAACACGATCACATGGTCATGGAGGATCTTGTTGTAGCGCAGGTTGTGCGCGAGCGCTGGAGGAGTGCCGCGTGGCTGTGCCGTCATGAAGACAGCCGTTCCAGAGACCCGCGTTGGTGGCATCGACGAGACGGAGGCCATGAAGTCCTCGAGCGGAAACGCCCGCGCGGTCAGTCGTTCGGCGACGAGCTTCCTGCCTGTCTTCCACGTGGTCATCAGCGTGAAGAGCAGCGCGCCAATCACAAGAGGGAGCCAGCCACCCTGGAAGACCTTCACGAGGTTCGCGCCGAAGAGCGAGAGATCGACGGCGAGGAAGACGATCGCGACACAGAAGACGGCGGGCTTGGGCCACTTCCAGCGCTCGATCGCCACGACCGAGAGCAGGATCGTCGTGATCACCATCGTGCCGGTCACAGCGATGCCGTACGCCGCGGCGAGGGCGCTCGACGATCGAAAGCCGACCGTGATGAGCACGGTGCAAATCGCCAGGAACCAGTTCACCTGCGGCACGTAGACCTGGCCCATGGACATCGACGAGGTGTGCTGGATGTCGAGCCGCGGAGCATAGCCAAGCTGAATCGCCTGTCGCGTCAGCGAGAAGGCGCCGGAGATGAGCGCTTGTGACGCGATGATCGCCGCCGCCGTGGACAACGCGACGAGCGGAAGCAGCGCCCACTGCGGCGCCATCATGAAGAACGGTTGCGTCGCGACGGAGCCACTGACGAGCAGCAATGCGCCCTGGCCGAAGTAGTTGATCAGAAGGGCCGGCAGCACCAGGCAAAACCACGCGAGACGGATCGGGTATGGCCCGAAGTGGCCCATGTCTGCATACAGCGCTTCAGCGCCAGTGACGACGAGGACGACGGCACCGAGTACGGCGAATCCATGCCATCCGTGCTCGATGAAGAAGTTGATCGCGTGACGCGGATCGAACGCCCACAGCACCTCCGGTGCCTGGACGATCCACCGGAAGCCAAGGATGGCGATCGTGAAGAACCACACCACCATCACGGGACCAAAGAGTCCTCCGACACGGTGAGTGCCATGACGCTGAATCAGGAACAGACCGACCAGGATGACAACCGTGATCGGTACGACCCAGGAACTGAAAACGGGCGTCGCGACCTGGAGTCCCTCGATCGCGCCCATGATGCTCACCGCCGGCGTGATCATCCCCTCGCCACAGAGCAGTGACGCGCCGACGATGCCGAGTGCGACGAGCACCGAATAGTTCTGGCGCCCGCCGTTTCGCGACGGCAGCAGCGCCGTCAGCGACAGGATGCCGCCTTCACCCTGGTTGTCGGCGCGCATGACCACGCTGGTGTACTTGACGGAGATGACCAGCAGCAGCGCGTAGAGGACGAGAGAGAGGACGCCGAGGACGTTGTCGTGCGTCGGGTCTACGGAGTGAGAACCGAAGAAACACTCGCGGATGGCGTAGAGCGGGCTGGTCCCGATGTCGCCATAGACGACGCCGAGAGCCGTGAGTGTGAGAGGAAACAGAGTGCCGTGTCGATCGGGGCTCGGGCCGCCGTGCGGTTCCATCCGAAAAGCCGAGGATAGCACGTCACAGAAAGAGCGTTCTGAACCGAAGCTCCCGGTAGTTGAGGCCAGCCGCCCTTCCAAGCAGCTGTACGATCGGCGGGACGTCAACCGCCAGCTTCCACTCGTCGGCGCGGCCGCCGAGTGCCGTCATGCGCTCCGCGGTCCCAGACCACCAGGGCACGACGCCGCGCGCAAGCGGCTCCAGGATCAACACGCGTCCTCCGCCCTGCGCGCGTTCACAGAGCTGATCTTCGACGCGGCGGCGTGTATCGTCAGCCAGTTCGTTCAGGGTGTACGCGACGATCGTGTACTCGTTGGAGCGTGTCGGATGCAGACGAGTGATGTCGCCTTGCTTGGCGTGACCCCTCAATCCAAGCTGCGCAAGCGTCCAGCGCGCTTCCGACACCGCCCAGGGATGCCGGTCGATGCCGGTGATACCGGCTGTAGAGCCGGTCGCTAGTGCCCACGCGGCGCCTCCGGCACCGGTGCCGCAGCCAAGGTCGACGATCGAAACTGGCACGGGAGTGGTTGCGTGCAGCGCGTGGACGACTTCAGTCACGGCGATGAAGTGGAGCGGAGCGTAATAAAGGGCGAATGCAGCTCGCTTCCCCGCAGTATCGAGCGCGCCATGGACGTGCTGGCGCCCGCCGCGCTCGCGACGTTCGACATACGCCGACGAGAGCGCGCGCAGCGCTCGGGTGATCTCCTGAACACGAAGATCGGCTGTGTAGCGGCGTTCGGCCGCTACCAGCCATGCATCTAATTTCGCTCGATGGTCGCCCTGCACTGCCCCGCCTTCGCTACAATGGTCGTCCGAGGAGGCTACTTACGCATGCGCATGATTGTTTCCGTTCTTGCGATCCTGTTGACAGTACTCACTGCGGTTCCACGCGTCCACGCCCAGGGGTCGCACGCTGCCACGCAGTCGGCGATCGATTCGGCACTGGAACAGCATGTGTCGAGCGTCGCGGCCGATCGAGCCGACGTGCTGCGTGTTCTCGAACACCCCGCGGTGAAGGATGTCGCTGCGCGCGCCGGGATCGATCTGCGCCGTGCGACGAGTGCCGTCGAGACCGCTGACGCACAGCAGCTCAGCACGATGGCGACACAGGCACATCAGGTGGAACAGGCGCTGGCCGGTGGCCAGTCGAGGGTGGTGATCTCGACGACCGTGATCATCATCGCCCTGCTCGTCCTGATCCTGTTGATTGTTGCTCTGGACTAACACGCGCTCACGGTCCGCTCCCAGGTCGTGAACAGAAGTCCGCACACGAGCACGGCGTGCGTTGCCGTCGTCCTCGTGTGCGCCGCATTTTCAGTGCCGGCAAGCGCCCAGCCACCGGCGCGACCACTGTCGATCCTCGACGTCCCCTTCATTTCACAGTCTGAAGCTCTCTGCGGCGGCGCGGCCGCGGCCATGGTTCTCCGCTACTGGGGAGCACACGGCCTCGACGCGGAGTCGTTTGCGCCCCTCGTGGATCGCAGCGCGGGTGGCATTCGTACGAACAGACTCGTGGAGGACGTGAGGCAACGTGGATGGAATGCCGTCGAAGTGGACGGACGCGAGGACCTCGTCGACGCGGAGCTCGGACGGGGGCGCCCGGTCCTCGCGTTGATCGAGGACCGCCCTGGCACGTTCCACTACATCGTAATCGTAGCCGCCACACCGCAGGCCATCGTGCTCCACGATCCGGCGCGTGCGCCGTTTCGCGTCATGGAGCGCGACCAGTTCGCTCACCGCTGGTCACGGGCCGGTCGCTGGATGGCGGTCATCACCCCGATTGAATCGTCGCGTGCGCCGGAGCCGCCAGCGCCGGTCGAAGCGACGGACGGATCGTCCTGCGCGGACCTGATTGCGAGCGGCGTGCAACGTGCTCAGGCGAGCCAGTTCGACGAGGCCGAGCGCCGGCTGACCGCTGCGCTGTCGTGTGGCGGGGCGGCGCCGATTCGCGAGCTTGCCGGCCTGCGCCTGTTGCAACGACGCTGGCCTGATGTCAGCGAGTTGGCGTCCGCGGCCCTGGCGGTCGATCCCACGGACGAGTATGCGTGGCAACTGCTCGCGACGAGTCGCTTCGTGCAGAACGATCCCGGCGGGGCGCTCGAGGCATGGAATCAGATCAACCAGCCCCACGTCGATCTGGTTGCCGTCGGCGGCCTGACGCATACGCGACAACGAGTCGTTGAACGGCTCCTGGCTGTTCCATCGCAGGCACTGCTCACGCCGGGGCTTTTCGACTTGAGCGCGCGACGCTTGAAGGAACTGCCGTCTGCCATGGGTACGCGGGTCGAGTTTGTGCCGCGATCGGGCCTCGCCGAATTGCGCGCGCACGTCGTCGAACGGCCACTGATTCCCGCCGATCCCTGGAGTTATGCGGCGATCGGTCTGGTGGCTGCTGCGAGAAAAGAGGTCTCGCTCTCGACGGGCGCGCTCACAGGTGGCGGTGAACGCATCAGCGTCGGCTGGCGATTCTGGCCGGGGCGGCAGCGGGTGAATGCAGAGATCGTTGCGCCGGCACGCTGGGGCGGGCTTTGGGGAGTCGACGGGTTCGCCGAGCGCCAACCTTTCACCAACGACGCGTTTCCGACGACACGTCGTAGCGGTGCTGGCGCCGGTGTGTCGAACTGGATGACGTCGTGGGCACGCGTGTCTGCCCGGCTGGGACTCGATTCATGGGAAGAGCGCGGAAAGTACGGTGTCGCATCCGCCGGGCTTCGGCTCGCCTCAGCGCACGATCGGCTGACGGCCGGCATCGATGGATCGAGCTGGATGGGTGACGATTCGTTCGGTCTGATTTCGGCATCAGTGCGTCTGCGCTCGCGCGACGACAATCTCGGTCGTGTGTTCATCGTTCGTGGAGGGGGCGCCTTCGCGACGGAGTCGACACCGGCCGATCTCTGGTTCGCCGGCGACACGGGCAGCGTGCGGCCTTCGCTCCTTCGAGCGCACTCGATCGTGGACGACGGGATGCTGCGGTCCGATCGACTGGGGCGTCGAATCGCCCAGGTCTCGGGTGAGATCCGGCAATGGTGGACGGTGAGGTCGTTCGTCCACGTCGGCGCCGCCGTGTTTGCCGATGCCGCGCATGTCGAGCGGCGGGCCGACCCCGATAGCCTGGACGATGTCGATATGGGAGGGGGACTGCGCCTCGGATTTCCCGGGCTCGACGGTGTCTTCAGGCTCGACGTTGGGAAAGGGCTTCGCGATGGCAGTACGGCCTTCTCGTTCATCTACGAACTCTGAGCTTGGTACGCTCTTCGCTGAAACGCTGGCCATGCGCGCTTCGTTCGTTCTGATTTGTCTCCTGTGTGTCACAGGTTGTGATGAAAAGAGTCCATCCGGTCCGACTGTTCCATTGAACCAGAGCTTCACGCTCGCCCCCGGGGAAGTGGCGAAGCTCAGTGGAGCCGATCTGCGCTTTGAATTTGTCCGAGTGACCGGCGACTCGCGTTGCCCCGCTGATGCCGTGTGTATTCAGGGTGGCGACGCCATCGTGCAGATTCGTGCGACCGGTGGCAGCGCGCCAACGCTCCTTGGTCTGCACACGGGCGATTCCAGTCAGGCGAGCGCGGCCTATGAGACTGCGCGCATCGCGCTCGTCGAGCTTCAGCCATATCCGTTCAGCAGCCGCACGATCGCTCCGGACGAATATCGCGCCACGCTCACGGTGAGCCAATAGTCCGTTCGCTGTCCAGTGACAGCCGGAGGTCGTATGGTGCAACGCCGGGATCTCGTGGGTGGTGGACTGGTGGCGGGGTTCGCGTCGCTCATGGCCACGAGCGCCGAAGCCGTGCCCGCAGCGGCCGATGGTGATGACCAGACTGCACTTGCGATCAATCGCCTTCGCGAAACCTACGAAGGGACGCTGCAGCAGGTCTATGACGCCCGGTGGAAAGGCGTCACCCGAGTACGGCAACAGCAGCGGACGTGGCTGTTGGCGACGCGCAAGTATCCAGACTTCCTCGAAATCGGTCTCGATGTGTGGGACAACGTCTACGACTGGCACGTCGCGTATCAGCAGGCGCTGAACGTGCAGCGACTGACCGATGGACGCTATGGGATGGCGTTCATGTTCACGACCTTGCTGCTGCGGTCGGATCTGAATCCCGACTTCGTCGGCTACCCGTTCGACGCAGACGCACAAGGTCGCACGCGCTGAGCGCGCGACCTACTTCGCTCGTTCGCAGGGCTCGCCGCCCAACACCGCGAGCAACATCAGTGGGCGATTCCCGCGCCGCTCGAAGCTGTGCGGAGTGCCTCGCGGCACCGAGACGAACGCGCTCGTCGGGATGCGCGACGCTTTTCCATCCACCGTCACGGTCCCTTCCCCTGCAACGACGTAATAGACGACGTCGGCGGCTTCGTAGAGACGCTGCGGCATCGGCTCGTTCAGTTGCAGCATCGTGGTTCGCTCGTTGCCGCTGCAGGCAAGGATCGTTTCGCGGCGCGGTTCGCGTCCGACAAACTCCTTCTCGAGCCAATCCGGTATCGAAATCGTCTGCACCTGGCCCTTCGGTCCGGTTTGCGTGGCTGGTGCAGGCGCGGGAGCCGGCGGCGGTGGTGGAGGAGGCGGCGGCTCGGGTGCAGGGTTCAGCGACACATCGACGTCCAGCACTTGCCCGGCGCGAAGGGTGACTTCCCGCTCGAACGAGATCCACTCCTCACCGTCAAAACGCAGCCGATACGTGCCCGCCATCAGTCCGGTCACACTCAGGTTGCCGCTGCCGTTCGTTTCGCCGCTGCGAGTCGTGGCGCCGCTGACGCTCACCTGAATCCCCGGCAACGTCAGGCCCTTCGGATCGGTGACGGTGATGGCCATGCCACCGCGACTCGATGTTGGCGCTGGTGCGCGACGAGGCTGCGCAGGCGCCGGCGTTGCTGGTGCTGGCGCTTGTGGCGCCGGGGTCGTCGCACCGGGCCCCGGCGCGGGTTTGGGCTGAGTCGTTCCTTGTGGTGGCTTGGCAGGCGCGCTCGGCGCCTGCGCGCTCAATGCGATGATGCCCATCACTGCGAAGCTGGACAGCAGAAACATGCGCATGTGCACATTATCTATCGTTCGCGGCGGGTATAATTCCCGAAGTCCGCCAGGGGTATCCCAATGGGATTGAGACAGACCCTTGGAACCTGACCCGGTTGAAACCGGCGTAGGGAGTGCGGAGCCGCCTCCCTTGCTGCCTCCTCCGGGCGACGCCAGCTTACTGGAGCGCAGCTCATGATCGATTTCGTCGCGGCCTACCCGAATTCCCGCAAAGTTCTCGAAACGCGGACCACCTCGCTCACGCCCGGCGGACCGTCTGTTTCACTCGAAGTCCCGGTGCGCGAGGTCACGCTCAGTGGAGGCGAGCCGCCCATTCGCCTCTATGACACCAGCGGCCCGCAGGGACACGACGTGCGCACTGGCCTGCCCAAACTTCGCGCGCCGTGGATCGAGGCGCGCCGCGCGGCGGGTCACGTCGGCACACAGCTCTACTACGCCCGTCGTGGAGAGATCACGCCGGAGATGGAGTTCGTCTCGGCGCGCGAGGGGCTGCCCGCGGAGTTCGTTCGCTCGGAAGTTGCGCGCGGCCGCGCCATCATTCCGTCGAACATCAATCACCTCGAGCTCGAGCCGATGATCATCGGCCGCAACTTTCTGGTGAAGATCAACGCGAACATCGGCAACTCCGCCGTCCGCTCGTCGATCGAGGACGAGGTCGAGAAGCTCCAGTGGGCGACTCTGTGGGGCGCGGACACGGTGATGGATCTGTCGACCGGGAAGAACATCCACGCGACGCGTGAATGGATCATCCGCAACTCCGCGGTCCCGATCGGCACGGTGCCGATCTATCAGGCGCTCGAGAAAGTCGGCGGGCGCCCGGAGGATCTCACCTGGGAGGTCTATCGCGACACGCTCATTGAGCAGTGCGAGCAGGGCGTTGACTATTTCACCGTGCACGCCGGCGTGCTGCTTCGCTACATCCCGATGACCGCCCGTCGCGTCACAGGCATCGTCTCGCGCGGCGGCTCGATCCTGGCGAAGTGGTGCCTCGCGCATCACCAGGAGAATTTCCTCTACACGCGCTTCCGCGAGATCTGCGAGATCATGCGCGCCTACGACGTGTCGTTCTCGCTCGGCGACGGCCTGCGCCCCGGATCGATCGCGGACGCGAACGACGAGCCGCAATTCGCGGAGCTCAAGACGCAAGGTGAGCTCACGAAGATCGCGTGGGAGTACGACGTCCAGGTCATGAACGAGGGCCCGGGGCATGTCCCCATGCACTTGATCAAAGAGAACATGGAAAAGCAGCTCGAGTGGTGCGGCGAGGCGCCGTTCTACACGCTCGGTCCTCTCACCACCGACGTCGCGCCCGGCTACGACCACATCACGTCAGCGATCGGCGCAGCGATGATCGGCTGGTACGGGACCGCGATGCTCTGCTACGTGACGCCAAAGGAGCATCTCGGTCTGCCCGATCGGGACGATGTCAAAGCGGGCGTCATCGCGTACAAGATCGCCGCGCACGCGGCCGATCTCGCCAAGGGTCATCCGCGCGCGCAGGCGTGGGACGATGCGCTGTCGAAGGCGCGATTCGACTTCCGCTGGGAGGATCAGTTCAACCTCGCGATGGATCCGGTCACCGCGCGCGCGTATCACGACGAGAGCCTGCCAGCCGACGGCGCCAAGGTCGCGCACTTCTGCTCGATGTGCGGACCGAAGTTCTGCTCGATGGAGCTGACGCAGCAGATTCGCCAGGCGGGGATGGAAGAGAAGTCAGTCGAGTTTCGGAAGGCCGGGGAGATCTACGTCAAGCAGTGAACTCTCACGGCTTATCGGTGCGAACTCGATACTTGTCGGTACGATCAATCTGACGCGTGTCGGTGCGACACCGATACTTGTCGGTGCGACGCGTCTGACGCTTGTCGGTGCGACTCTTATCCGCTTGTAGATGGACTGGATTCTGCCAGGGTGACTGTACGTAGGTGAAGTCGCATCTTGTGACTTGGGTGGCGGGTGAGGGGCTTTGAGCACTCTTGAAGAGCAAGTGTCTTACTACATCAGTGCGCTTCGCGGCACGGATCGCGAGAACGCTTACCACCGCTTGATTGAGCTGGGCCCACAGGTCATTCCATTCGTCACTACTCACTTCCGACGTGAACTTGATGCGGCAGTTCAAGTAACTCTCTTGAACGTCGCGTGGCGAACAAAGTCATCCAACGCGATCCCTCTCCTCGCGGAAGCCCTGAACCACGTCGAGACAAGCGTCTGGAAAGAAGCCCTCGATCGTCTGGTTAGCCTGGGAGGCCCCGACGCGCTCGACGTGATACGTCAAGCGCGCCGGCGAGCTCCAGAGAAAGCGGAATGGATCGAAGAAGCGATCGTTCAGATTGCCCAGCATCGTTGACGCCGAATCAGACACGTACCGATATGCATTGGCCTGATCGCACCAATAAGTATCGAGCTTGCACCGACAAGATCGGGTTGCACCGACACGGATCGGGCTCGCACTGACAGTCGACAGTGTGATCGCACCTACGCGCGTCAGTGCGATCGCACCGAGGCTCAGACAGGTGTCACGGGATTCGGCAGCGGCAGCTTGGACCGAATCCAGCTGAAACCCTTGCCAAAGATCTTCTTCTCGCGCGCGTCCTCGAAGAGCGAGTACGTCACGGGTGTGACGACCAGCGTCAGCGTGAGCACCAGCGTCTGGCCGCCGATGACGACGAAGCCGATGGCGTGATTCGTGGCCGAGCCGACGCCCTGCGTGATCACGAGCGGAATCATCCCTGCCACGAACGCCAGCGTCGTCATCAGAATGGGCCGCAGACGATCGCGGCTGGCCTGCACGATCGCGTGGTGCGGATCGAGGCCGGTCTCACGGAGCTGGTTGGCGTGATCGATCTGCAGGATCGAGTTCTTCTTCACGACGCCAAACAGCACGAGCATGCCCAGTGCGGAGAAGATGTTCAGCGACTGCCCGAAGATCAGAATCGAGATCAGCGCAAACGGCAGCGTCAGTGGCAGCGACAGGAGAATCGTGACGGGATGGAGCCACGACTCGAACTGCGCCGCGAGCACGAGATACATGAAGATCAGCGACAGCGCGAGCGCCTGAAGAAACGCGCTGGCGGTGCGATTGAGCTCGCGCGAGCGGCCCGCAAATGCGAGCTGATACTCGGGCCCGAGTCCGAGCTGCGAGGCGGCGGCGAGCACTTCCTGTTGCGCGCTCGCCTGTGACGTGCCTGGCAGCATGTTGGCCGACAGCGTGACCTGACGCTGCCGGTTGAGGCGGCGGATGTCGGATGGTGCCGCACCGTGCGCGAAGCTCGCGATGTTGTCCAGCGGCACGCTGCCCAGGCGTGTCGAGGGCACCGTCAGCTGACCGATCGCTGCCTCGGTATCCCGGTTTCGACTTTCGGCGCGCAGATGCACCTCGTACTGCTCGCCCGCTTCGTTGTATGTGGTGACCTGATCGCCGCCGACGAGCAGACGCAGCGCTTCGGCCGCATCAGAGACCTGCACACCGAGATCCGACGCCTTGGGCCGATCGAGCCGCACCGAGATTTCAGGTTTTCCAACCCGCAGCGACGTGTCCACATCGACCAGTCCGGGGATGCTCTTCGCGCGCTCGGCGAGGGCGTTACTCGCGCGCTCGAGTTCAGCGAGGCTCGGTCCCTGCATCACGAACTGCACGTCGCCCTGACCCTGCCCACCGCCGCCGCCACCGCCGCCGGCGATGCCTGGCGCCTGTAGACCTGTTCGCACGCCCTCCGGCGAAACCTTCGGCAGGATGTTGTTGCGAACTTCGTCCATGAGCACGAACTGATCGCGCTCGCGATCGTCGAGCGGCTTGAGCCGCACGTAGATCGAAGCCGTGTTCAGCGTGCCCGCCGAGTCGCCAGCCACGGTGACCATGGTGTAGACGACCTCGGGCAGTTCGCGGATCGCGGTCGCGACACGATTGGCGAGGACCTCGGTCGATTCGAGACTGGTCCCCTCGGGCGCGCGCAGGCTGACATCGAATTCAGACTGGTCGTCCTGCGGCGTGAAGTTGACGTTCACCACGCGGAAGATCGGCACGCTCGAGAACAGCACCAGGACGGCGAGCGTGGCGATGACCCAGCGATGTGCCATCGACCACTCGAGCATGCGTGTGTAAATGCGATCGATCGGCCCGAAGATTACGGAGTGCTTTGAATCGCGGACGTGATGGGACTCGTCTTCTTCGCGCGGCTTCACCTTCAACCACCGCGCGCACATCGTCGGGGTCAGCGTGAAGCTGACGAGCAGCGAGACGATCACCGCGAACGCCATCGTCAGACCGAAGCTTTTTAGGAAGCGGCCCACCATGCCGCTCATGAACCCGACGGGCGCAAAAATCGCCACGAGCGACAGCGTCGTCGCCATCACGGCAAGGCCGATTTCCTTCGTGCCTTCGACCGCCGCCTGCATGGGCGGCATGTTCTTCTCCTCGATGAACCGGTAGATGTTCTCCAGCACGACGATCGCGTCGTCGATGACGATGCCAACGGCGAGCGTGAGCGCGAGCATCGTCAACATGTTCAACGTGAAGCCCATGTACCAAACGAGGGCGAACGTCGCAATGATTGACGTCGGGATCGAGATGGCGGCGATGACAGTGGATCGGAAGTTGCCGAGGAACAGAAAGACGACGAACGCGGCCAGGAACGATCCGACGATGAGATGCTCCTGGACGCTGCGGAACGACGCCTCGATGAACTCCGCCTGGTCACGAACGATTCGAAGCTCATAGCCGGGCGCCAGTGCCTGCTTCAGTTCCTCGAGGCGCTCCTTGACGTTGTTGACGACTTCGACCGTGTTGGTGCCTGACTGCTTGCGTATCTGCAGGAGCACCGTCGGATCGCCATCGATGTTGGCGAGGGTGGTGACTTCGGCGACGCCATCATCGACGCGAGCGACGTCGTTGACCTGGACCGGGTGACCATCCACTTGGCGAAGGACGAGACTGCCGAACTCCTCCGGCGAGTCCACGCGACCGCGGGTTCGCATGGTGATCGATTGCGGACCCTGATCGATGCGGCCGCCAGGGACGTCGGCGTTCTGCGACTGGAGCGCTCGCGAGATGTCGTTGACGGTCAGGTTGTATGCGTGGAGCCGGTCGGCGTCGACCCAGACGTTGATCTGTCGCTTACGTCCGCCGAGCACGAGCACCTGGCCCACACCGTCGGTGCTCTCGAGACGACGACGCAGCACCTTGTCGGTGTACTCGGTGACATCGCGAATCGGCTTCTTCGCGGTGACGGCGAGCGTCAGGATGGGTGCGGCGTCAGGGTCTTGCTTCTCAATCGTCGGCTGCGTGATCGTGCGCGGAAGCAGCGGCAGGATCCGGTTGATTCGGTCGCGGACTTCCTGCGCGGCGACGTCGGCGCTCTTTTCCAGACGGAACGTGACGATGACCTGCGAGATGCCCTCGGCGGAGTTCGAGCTGAGTTGATCGATGCCGCTGATGGTGTTGACGGCTTCCTCGATCTTGTCGGTGACCTCGCTCTCCACCTGCTCGGGCGCTGCGCCAGGCAGACGCGTCGTTACCGAGACGGTCGGGAAGTCCACCTGCGGCAGCCGGTCAACACCGAGTTGGCCGAAAGCGAACGCGCCGACGACGGTCAGCGAGAGGATGAGGACCGAGGCAAAAACCGGACGACGAACGCAGAGCTCAGCGAGCCATTGCATGAGAGCACCTACTTCTGAATGGTGACGCGCGACCCGTCGGACAACTTCTCGACGTTGCTGGTCGCCACGTTCTCGCCCGCTTTGAGGCCGGTCGTGATCTCGACGAGATCGTCAGCCGACTGACCAACGGTCACGATGCGTTCCTCCGCGCGCTCGCCGGCGATCACGTAGACACGTGAGGTCCCCGAGACAGTGCGTACGGCGGTCTTCGGCACCAGGATGCCTGGCCGATCAGAACCCTGTTCGATTCTCGCCGTGGCAAACGATCCGGGCCGCAGAACCCCGGAGTCATTCGCGACGAGCGCTTCGACGATGAGCGTTCGGGAATCTGACTGAAGCGCGGGTGAGACATAGCGCACGTGCCCTTCGAACGTCTTGCCCGGAGCGACATCAACCGCGAGCGACACCGGACGGCCAATCGCGACCTCGGTGGAGTACTGCTGGGGCACGGTGAGGTTGACGCGCAAAGGGTTCGTGCGCATGACCGACGCGACCTTTGTGCCGCGAGACACGTAGGCGCCGACGGAGACGAGACGTTCGCCGACCACACCGGCAAACGGGGAGCGGACGACGGTGTCTGCGAGTGCCTTCTTGGCGAGGCTGACGCGCGCGCGTGCCGCGAGCAGCGCCTGATACTGCTGCATGGCGCCGTTGCGAGCGATGTCGTACTGACGGCGTGCGACTTCGGCTTGCGCACTGCGCGTGTCGAAGTCCGCCTTCGAGAGGAGCTTCTTGTCGAAGAGCATCTGCGCGCGGGCGAAATCTCCCTCTGCCAGATCGAGGTTCGCGCGTGCGTTGGCAACCTCAGGGACTTTGTCCACCGCGAACTCCGAGCCATCCGCGAGCCCGAGCCGGCCCACGATCTGGGCAGCATTGGCGTCGGCCTCGGCGGCCTGCGCTTCCATTTCAGCCGAGGAGATGCGAATCAGCGGATCGCCTTCGGCGACACGAGTGCCGCGCTCGACCGGTGTCGCGATGACGCGGCCTTGTACTTCAGCGGCCACCTCGGCCTCTTCCTGGGCCGCGAGTGTGCCGGTGACCTCGAGGAATCGACGGATCGGCTTCTCGACGGCCGCCGCGCTGCTGACGGCGATCGCCGGCGGCGCCTCGGTTGCATTCGAAGACTCGCCTTTGACACCGGTTCCGCAGCCGATGGTGGCCGCAAGAAGCAAGGGCAGGGTTACATAGATCGTTCCGCGCATTATGAAGGGGACTCCGAAGAGGGACGCGCATGTGTTGGCGCGCCGGCCTGCAGGCCCGCGATCGTCGTGTCTATCGCGTCGAGAATGAGGTCGTCGGCCTCGTCGGCTCTACACCGTTCCGAGAGGCGCAGCGCCGCGATTCCGAGAATGGGCGCCCAAATCAAGCGAAGCCCAACGTTGGCGTCCACCGTTGACGGAAAGATGCCTTCGTCGATGCAGCGCTTCATCTGCGTGAGCAGACGGCTCTTGAGATCGGACATGAACGCAAAGCGCTCGTACTCGCGGCCGATCCGTGGAACTCGTCGATCGAGGAAGACGAGCGCAAAGTACTGGGGTTGCACTTTGCTGAACTCGTACAAGCGCCAGGCGGCGGCTCGGATGTCGTCGAGCGGGTTGTCGCTCGGTGCTTGTTGAAGCTGCGACGCGCCCAGCAGTCGAAAGCCTTCTTCCGCCAACGCAAAGAAGATTTCGTCTTTCGATTTGAAGTAGCTGTAGATCGCGCCAGGGCTGTATTCCACCTTCGCGGCGATGTTGCGAATCGACACCTGCGCGTAGCCGTCGCTGACGAACAGCGAGAGTGCCGCGTCCAGAATCGCTCGTCGTGTCGTCGCGCGTGCGTGTTGCTGGCGTTCCCCTCGGCTGAGAGGTTCATCCTGATTGCGTTCGGTAGAACTGAACATCGTTCAATATTCTAAACAATGTTCATTTTGATCGCCACCCGGGGACGCCGCTAGCCTGGTTTGCGTCATATACTCCAAGGAATTACGAAGGAAAAGGAGCCCGCCGTGTCTATCCGACCAGTCAAGCACGTCGTCCAGTCCAAGCCGACTCTCGAAGGCGCAGGCGTCAAGCTACGGCGCGCGTTCGGCTTCGGTGACCCGTCGGAATACGACCCGTTTCTGCTCTTTGATGACTTCCGCAACGACAACCCGGACGAGTACCTGGCGGGCTTCCCGTGGCATCCGCACCGCGGCATCGAGACGATTACGTACGTGCTCGCCGGGAGCGTCGAACATGGCGACAGCCTCGGCAATCGCGGCAGTCTTGGCGCTGGTGACGTGCAGTGGATGACCGCGGGTAGCGGCATCCTTCATCAGGAGATGCCGCAAGGCGACTCGCACGGACGGATGCACGGCTTCCAGCTGTGGGCGAATCTGCCCTCGTCGCTCAAGATGACGGCGCCGCGCTACCAGGACGTCGCAGGCAAGGACGTCCCCGAAGTCGTTGACGATGACGGGACGACGGTGCGAGTCGTGTGTGGAACGTTCTGGGGAAAGAAGGGACCGGTCGATGGCGTGGCCGCTGATCCGCGCTACATCGACGTGTCCGTGCCTCCCGGGGTGCGCAAGCGTCTTCCAGTGGAACTGGGACGCCACGGTTTCGCATACGTCTTCGCAGGTGCCGGAAGCTTTCGAGACGCATCGGATCCGCGCCCGGTGCAAACCGACATCGTCGGCGGGAGTGGGATCGCGACTCCCGACAGCATCGGAAACCGATCGCTCGTCCTGTTCGACAGCGGTGACGAGATCACCGTTCAGGCCGGCGATGAAGGAATCCGGTTCCTACTCGTGTCAGGGAAGCCGATCGAAGAGCCAGTGGCCTGGTACGGCCCGATTGTGATGAATACGCGCGCCGAACTTCAGCTCGCCTTCGACGAGCTGAATCGAGGCACATTCATCAAGCAGAGCGCGGAGCGCTAATCCCGCTCCGCGAGATGTCCTGAGCCCAGCGCAACGCCGTCGTGTACGCCGTCGGCAGCACGGCGGCGTCCACACCCGCGCTCACCGCGGCGTTCGACGCATCATCCCATTCACCGTTCTCGTACGCGATGACCGCGTCGAGCACTGATCGTTCCTTGTTATTGCGGCCGAGCAGTGCGTCGGCGGTGGACGGCGGCAGCGGCAGATTGTCCAGTGCGTCGGCCATCGTTCTACTCAAGAGCACGTCGAGCAGCGAAAACAGGCCGACGACGAACAGCTCTGACGCATCGAGCAGGCGCGACTCTTCCCCGACGAGCTCGCACGATCGCGCGCGCACGAGCGCCAGCGTGGTCAGCTCCGGCGTTGCGCCCGGATTCAACCCCGCGAGGCACCACACCGACGCCCACTTGCGAATCGGTTCGATTCCGATCAGCAGCAGTGCCTGTCGAATCGATCCCACCTCGGTCCGGATCGGCACGGCGGCGGAGTTGACGAACCTGAGGACCCGCAGGCTGAGAGAGACGTCCTGTTTCACGAGCGCTTCGAGCTCCTGCATGCTGAGCTCTGGCTTGCTGAGCGCCGCAAGCAATCGGATGTAGACCAATTGATGCGCGGGGATCGCCGCGCCCATTTGAATGACCGGCTTGCAGAAGTAGTAGCCCTGGAAGAGCGTGTAGCCCGCCCCGAGCGTTTGCTCGTAGACTTCGCGACTCTCGACTTTCTCGGCGAGCATCGTCACGCCGAGCGGCTTGAGTCGCCACGCGATCTCAATGACCTCCGCCATCGGCGTGGTGAGCACGTCCACCTTGACGAAGGAGACATAGGGAAGGAGCGCTTCGGCCGTTGATCCTGCGACGAAGTCGTCGAGCGCCAGCACGTATCCCTTCGCTTTGAGCTTGCGACAGGCGGCGATGAGCTCGTGGGTGATCTCGATCGTCTCGAGCAGTTCGAGGACGACGTCACCCGGCGGAACGAGAGCATCGATCTGCTCGATCACGAGCGCCCCGGTGACATTCAGGAACGCGCGTCGTCCGCCCGTCAGCGTGTCGAGACCCAGATCGAGCATCGCGCTCGTAATCACGCTGGCGCTGGCGAGATCGCTCTTCACCACGCACGCCGTGTCTCCGGGCGCGCCTCGATACAAGAGCTCATAGCCGAACACCTGCCCACGTTCGTCGAGGATGGGCTGACGAGCGACGCACAGAGCGGTCGGCGATTGATGGGTGGCCTGAGCCATTCTCTCGGGGGGTAATCGGCAGTGGAGGGGAATTCTGGACCCACTGGGCATGCGCCTTCTGCCATGTCACAATACGCACCGTTTTTCCGTTCCCCTTCGAAGTGAGGAGCGCATCCATGATGCAGGTCGATCGCCGCACATTTCTTGGTTTCAGCACGCTCGCCACTGCCGGTGTCCTGGTCGACGGGTGGGGGAGTCCACTGTGGGCGCAGGACGTCCGCGGACTGCCGCTCACGAAGGACGTCGCCACGACCGCAGGTCGCGTGCGCGGCGTCGTGCGCTTCGGCGTGAGTCAATTCTGGGGCGTGCCGTACGCGGCCTCGACCGAGGGCCCGAACAGATTCATGCCACCGGTCGCGCACGCGGCGTGGACCAGCACGCGTGACTGCTTCCAGGTCGGGAATCGTTCGCCGCAGGATCCCGACGGGCCGATTTCGGAGGTCTTCGCTCTCGATCGACAGGAGCCGATGGGCGAGGACTGCCTCAATCTGAATGTCTTCACGCCGGCCTTGACCGGCAACCGGCCCGTAATGGTGTGGTTGCACGGTGGCGGCTTCGCGGGTGGATCCGGTAACTGGCTCCTCTACGAGGGCACCAATCTCGCCCGCAAAGAGGACGTGGTCGTGGTGTCGGTCACGCACCGGCTGAATCTATTTGGCTTCCTGCATCTCTCGAACTTCAACGCAGGAGAGAAGTGGGCGCGTTCGAGCAACGTCGGCATGCTCGACATCGTCGCGGCGCTCGGGTGGATCAAGGACAACATCGCGGCATTCGGGGGTAATCCGGGCAACGTCACCGTGTTCGGTCAGTCCGGAGGCGGCAGCAAGGTCACGACGCTGATGGCGATGCCGTCGGCGAAGGGACTCTTTCATCGAGCGATTGCGATGAGCGGCGCGCAGGTCAGAGGCACCGAGCGCGGCGCCGCGACGCGTGCAGCGGAGCAGTACCTCACGAAGCTCGGACTGAGCTCGAAGCAACTCGATCGTCTTCAGCAGATGCCGTGGAAACAACTGCAGGAGGCCTTTTACGGTGAGCCTCGTATTCAGGGACTCGCCGGTGGGCCGGTCGTTGACGGCGGCTCGCTTCCGCGCGATCAGTGGTCGCCTGATGCGCCGGCGTTCTCCGCGGACGTGCCGCTGATGATGGGGTCGACTGAGACCGAGGACGCCTGGAACGATCCGCCGCCACCCCTCGAAATGCCCGAGGACGAGATGCTGACGCGCGTGACCCGCATCGTGCGAGGCGATCAGGCCAAGGCGCGCGAGCTCGTGGCTCTCTATCGCAAGACACACCAGGGCATCAGCAACACGGACGTGTGGCTGACCATGAACGCGGACAATACCCGCCGCGCGAATGCGCAGCTTTTGAGCGAGCTCAAGACGGCGCAGGGCAAGGCGCCGGCGTACCTCTACTACTTCAACTGGCGTTCACCGGTACACAAGGGTCAGATGAAGGCGTATCACACGCTGGATATCCCGTTCGCGCTGTACAACATCGATCAGGCTGCGTCGATGACTGGTGCGATGCAGGACCGCTACACGCTGGCTCATAAGATGAGCGCGGCATTCGCGGCGTTCGCCAAAACCGGCAATCCGAATCACGCCGATCTACCGAAATGGCCGGCGTTCGACGCACGCACGTATCCGACGATGATCTTCGGGAACGACTGTAAGGTGGCGAACGATCCGAATCACGCCGAGCGGCTTGCGCTGAAAGCGATCCGCGAAGGCGCAACGTCAACAGCGGGTGAGTAAAGCCTAGCGCCCGGGCGCCTGGGGCGGGACGATCATCACGATGGTGGGGAATCGCGGGGGCTGACTCTTCGGCCGCGGGTTCACATAACCCTGCGATCCTCCCCACGTCCAATCCTTCACCGTCACACCTGGCGGAAACGCCATCGACTCGTCGCGGAAGCGGCCAACCTCGAACATGTGGGTCGGCGGCTCCTTGAAGACGAGTGTTCCTTTTTCATCAAGCTGTGTCCTGTAGTAGGCCACGACATCCGCGAATGGCGCCGTCGCTCCGTAGATGTAGTAGCGCTGCCCGCGTCCTGCGTCGTAGGACGCGAGGAACTGAGCGGCCGGATAAATCGGAAAAACCACCTCGGTCGCGGGCGGCGCACTCACCTCTGGTGACGGCTGCGCTGCCGCTGGTGGCGTTGTGCGCGGCGGAGTTGTCTGACTGGGTGGCGGAGTCGTCGCTGGTGGTTGCGTGGAAGGCGGCGCCGCCGGTGCGGGCTGCGCCGGCTTCGAAGGCGCCGGCGTTCCCGGACGTGGGAACGGTTGCGGCGTCTGCGCAAGAAGGTGTGCAGAAATCACAACGCACGCGACCAGCATGACAACGAATCGATGCACTGGACTCATTATAAGAACGTTCGTCGCTGATGCCGCACTTCTCCGTATGTCGGGTGTTTGGTCGACCTGAGACCTGCGGATGGCACCTTGGACGAGATTCCGACACCCATAGCCCGTTGCTGGGCTGTTTTTGGCCCCATCCCGATGGATCGCATCTTGCCAAGTACCCATGCAAGCCTGAGGTTCCGGCCGAGGGCGAGGAGGAATCGGGCTATGGAAGACTTCGACATCGCGCCGAGCAAGATCGGCGAATCAGCGCAGCGGGTCGTTGACCGCGCGATCGAGGAATCACGGCGCCGCGACCACGCACAAGTGACGAACGAGCACGTCTTCCTGGCATTCGCGCAGGTTGAGTGGGACACCTTCTCTCAGGTCATGACCGAACTCGACCTGAACCCGCACGAGATCATGCACGCGCTCGAGGGCTACCTCGATTCGCTTCGCAAGACCTCCGTTCGCGACCTCCGTGTAGCACCTGCGACAAAGCTCGTGCTGAAACTTGCATTTCATCAGGCCAGCCGGGGTGGCCGTCAAACCATCGAGTCCGGCGATCTGTTCTCCGCCATCTTCGAGGAGAGCCAGGGGATTCCCGTCGCCATCATTCGTCGTCATGGAGTTGAGCCGGAAGTTCTTGTGTCACGTATTACTGCTCGTATGAGAGAGAACGAAATCCGCGAGGAACATCTCCGGAAGCGCTTCGAGCTGCCGCCGTTCCTCAAGAACTTTGCAACCAACCTGAACCTGCTGGCCCGGCAGGACAAGATCGCGCCGGTTTACGGACGCGATCTCGAGATCCAGCAGGTGCTCGAGATCCTCTGCCACCGCGAGCGCTCCAACTCGGTGATGCTCGTTGGCGAACCGGGGGTTGGCAAGACCGCGATCGTAGAGGGCCTCGCGCGACGGATCGAATTCGAGCCGGATTCAGTGCCGGTGCGCCTGCGCGACTGTCAGGTCGTGAACCTGCAGATGAACACGATGGTCGCGGGCACGATGCTGCGCGGGATGTTCGAAGACCGCATTCAGAACGTGATCCGTGAGATCAAAGAGCGGCCGAACCTGATTCTGTTCATCGACGAAGCGCACACGATGGTCGGCGCCGGGTCGGCGCTCGGTGCGCCTTCAGACGCCGCCAATGTGTTCAAGTCGGTGCTCGCGCGCGGCGAGGTGCGCATCATCGGCGCTACCACGCTGAGCGAGTACAAGGAATACATCCAGGAAGACGAGGCTCTCGCTCGACGCTTCCGCACGGTGAACGTGTGCGAACCGACGATCGAGGAGTCACGGCGCATTCTTTACAACATCCGGCCTCGCCTCGAGCGAAATTACTCCGTCCGTCTCTTGGACGATGCGATTGAGACCGCGCTTGAGATGTCGCCTCGATACCAGCGGCATCTGCACATGCCCGACAAGGTGATCGGATGGCTCGACACCGCGGCGGTGCGCGCGGAGATCGATCGCAGGTGGGAAGTGACGGCAGGAGATGTCGTCGATGTCATTTCGAATGCGGCGCAGATTCCACGCGACATGGTGTTCCGCGACGTGGGCGACCGCTTCAAGGACGTCGAGCAGCGCCTGGGCAAGCGAGTCATCGGTCAGAAGAAGGCGGTCGAAGCACTGGCGCATCGCCTGGTCATGAACAAGGGACCGCTCAAGGACGGCTTCGATCGACCGGATGGCGTCCTGCTGTTCCTCGGACCTACGGGCGTCGGCAAGACGGAGCTTGCGAAGGCTGCCGCTGAATTCCTGTTCGGCGACGAGAAGAAGATGATCCGCATCGACATGTCCGAGTATCAGGACGGTGGCGTGTCGATCGACAAGTTGATCGGGATGCCGCGCGGCATCGTCGGCAGCCAGCGTGGCGGCATCCTTACCAATCAGCTGAAGGACAACCCCTGCACGGTCGTGCTCCTCGACGAGATCGAGAAGGCGAGCCCGAGTCTGTTGAATCTGTTCCTTCAGGCGTTCGATGAAGGGTGGATCACGGACGGACGTGGCAAGCGCGTCTATCTGTCCGATGCCATCGTCATCATGACGTCAAATGCTGGTTCGGAGCATTTCCGGAAGCTTCAGAGCCCGCTCGGATTCCGCTCAGCTCAGGATCCGACGTCGATGGGCCAGGTGCAGTCGGAGATCAATCGTGAGCTCGAACGGCGATTCCCGCCCGAGTTCCGCAACCGTATCGATCAGGTCGTCGTGTTCGAGCCATTGACGAAGGACGAAGTCCGTCAGATCGCCGTGAAGTACATCGACCAGGTGACGGCGTCGCTGCGGCGCTGGAACAAGATGCTGCACGTCGAGCCGGACGCGCTCGAGAAGCTCGTCGCCGACGGCTACAGCATGGCCTACGGCGCGCGGTTCCTGAAGCGCGTGATCGACGATCAGATCAAGCTGCCACTGAGCAAGCACTGGAAGGAAGCCAATACGTTCCGCGCGGTGCTGAAAGATAACCAGGTCACCGTGGAAGCGGCTGGCCCGCGACTGATTGCGGCGACGGATCAGGCGATTGCGGTCTGAACTCTTGTAGTAGGCAGTATGCGGTAGGCGGAGTGCCTACTGCCTACTGCCTACTGTCTA
>Ga0310810_10001164_pt1 | contig 27110 bp, 23 predicted proteins | sample NCmetagenome_FD_207641 | JGI IMG/M metagenome (GOLD analysis project Ga0310810, IMG submission 207641) | Soil microbial communities from experimental microcosm in Duke University, North Carolina, United States - NC | ecosystem: Engineered > Artificial ecosystem > Soil microcosm > Unclassified ...
GCTCGCAACCACCGAGAATTGACTCTCAATATATAAGCGAGTCTTCGTGCCGTGGTGGCGTGAGGTCCGCCTTCGTGCAAGCGCAGCGTTCCACCTTTCCGGTGGAGCTCAAGATTTGCGAAGCTGCACTAGCGGGCATCAACTGAATGCATCGTCACTGGCCATGCTCCAGTCGGGGGTTCTGTGTACGGCTGAAATGCTCGTTTCGCCTCATCTTCAATTGCCGTGTCCTGGGCGGGATGCCGACGGTTCGGCGAGCCGCCGGAGCAGCGGCACTAGATCATCGAGCGAAGCGCATGGGATGAAGCCGAGCGCGCGGATTTCATCCGTCACGTCGACCGGCAAGCCCGAGTTGGAATCCTCGGGAACCTGATTAAGCCGCCCGCCGATGCAGACGGGCAGATCGAGGCCAGCGCGGGCAAGGCACCGCGCCACGTCGCACGCATAGCGAAGTGCAATGCCATTATAGGTGCCTATGGCGATGAAATCCGCGCCGCGATCGGCTGCGATGCCGACCAGCCGTTCCGGATCGGTGGATACTCCACCATCGATGGCTACGACGCCGAGTTTCGCGAGCCCCCGCTCCACTAGGTGCTTGCCGTGCTCGTGGACGTCCGTCGTCCCGATGCAGGCCTTGAGGCTGCGGGCGCCAATCCGCGCTGTCAGCTCGGTGTCGAGCGTCGCGGCCCACCTGTCCGCGGCGTCCTGAATCTCCTGCACCCATTCCGCCGGCACGATCGCGCTGCGGCCGGCCCACTCCGTCCTGTCCTCATTGCCGGCGCCGAAATGCCGCTCCAGCCGCTTCGGCCCTATCCGGCGCAGCGCAAGCATGATCTCGCCGGCGTCGGAGAGATCGATACCGATTTCGGCGAGCCCAGCAAGCACGTTGTGTGCGAAGCGGCGGCCGCCGCCCACGAGCGCGACCGCTGCATCGTCAACCGCCCGCCAATTAACGAGCGCCTCCGCAGCGCGGGTATGCTCGACAAGCCGGGCCGCGAAAATCTGCGCATCGACGATCTCGTCGATATCGGGGATGCGCTCGTTCTCCGTGACGGGCACTGGGTTGATCGCGTGTCCGCTCCGGCGGCGGCAGAGCGCCCAGATGTCGGCCTGCAGATAGCTCGCGAGGCTTGCGTAATTGGCGGCCGGCGTGGAGCGGTAGCTCACCGTGCTGCCGAAGATCATGGTGCCGATCGTGTCGCTCACTCCGGTGAGCGCCTGGTGGAAGGCAAGCCGCGTGAGCGGCGAGGTGAAATGGTGGCCGTAGCAGTGCGAGACACGGCCGCCGATCAGGTCCTCCACGATGTATTTTTCGACGAGCGCCATGCCGAGCGCGGAGCTTACGTCGGCAAACAGGCCGGCGAAACCGTCGTCCAGATTGGAGTGGACGAGCACCTCCACGTCCTGTGCCGCGACTAGTCCAAGCGCAACCAGGGTCGCTTCGGTGGTCGCGCAGTCGTCGTCCCAGTAGGGGAGCCGGAACGTGAAATACTGCCCGAGATTGCCGATCGCCGTGGCGCCGGCGGCGAGCGCCGCTTCAGTATTCTCCACGGCGGCAGGCAGGCCCATAACGAAGTCGCCGAAATGCGTGGCGGCGGGCGCAGCATTGGCGATGCGCCGGAAATCGTCCGGGCCACCGAGCACGATCCCGGTGCCGCGCGGCCGGTCGGCTCGCAAGCCCGCCGGGTAGCCCATTGACCAGTCGAGCGTCACCCCGAAGCGATCGACAGTCACGCCGCGCGCCGCGCAGGCGCGGTGCACCTCGGCCATCGCCTCGCAGGTCCGCTCGATGCTGCGGAAGCCGATATGGGCATGCTGCATGATGCGCCCGGCGGCGACGGTGCGCCGCTTGTACTCAGCCTCCGTGGCAACGCCCGCTCTATCGAGAAAGACGTTCCGGCCGACGCGGCAGTCCCGGGCGAGGGCGCGGCCTTCCGCGAGAAGCACGACGGCCGGCCGAAGCATCGGTGGAACAAGATCGGAACGCCTAAGCCCGAGAGTCATTGGCATGCGTCAGGCAAGCTGGAAGTCGAAGGCGAGCGGATCGCGCTCGTCCATGGGTTGCCGCAGGTAGGCGTGTCGACACAGAAGAAGGTATGCGGTTGCATCTCAAGAATCCTTGCGAGGTGGTCAGCCGAAGCGCGCGATTGCGAACGGCGCGAGATCAAGCGATGGCGGTCGTCCGGCGATCAGGTCGGCGATGAGCCGCCCGGTGGTCGGGCCGAAGGTAAGGCCAGTATGCCCGTGGCCGAAGGCATAGAAGACATTCTGTCGGCGCGGAGACCGCCCGATCACCGGCAACGTGTCCGGCGTCGCCGGGCGGTGCCCCATCCACTCTCTGCCCCCTTCGGCATTGAGCCCGGGGAAGTAGCGCTTGGCCAGCGCGACGAGCGCCTTCGGGCGGGCGAAGTTCGGCGGTGCCTCGAGTCCCGCGAACTCGGCGGCGCCGCCGATCCGCAGACCCATCGCGAGCGGCGTCGCCACGAATTTTCGCTCGGCGAAGATGACCTCGGCTTGAAGCGTGACCCGCGGGTTGGGCAGCGTGGTGTTATAGCCCCGCTCGCTTTCCAGCAGAGCGCGGTCGCCGATCAGCCGCGCAAGCCGTCCCGACCAAGCGCCAGCGGCAACCACCAGCGCATCGAACGGCAGATGGCGCCCGTCATTCGCGCGCACGGCCTGCCCCTCGAAGCCGACCGCCTCGCCACGCTCCATTCGCACGCCACGCCGCTCGAGCCACTCGCGCAGCCGGTCGACGATCGCCTTCGGGTCGGAAACGTGGGCCCACTGCGGCGTGAAGATCGCGTGCTTCACGATCGGCCCGAGTGCCGGCTCGCGCTCGCGCGCCTCGTCGCCGCTGATCTCCTCGCAGACGACGCCGAAGCGCCGCTTCAGCTCCCATTCGGCGCGGTCGCGCAGAAAGCCCTCCGTCGTTTCGTAGACCGACAACGCGCCAACCCGATGGAGGTCGCCGGATAGGCCGATCGTATCCAGCATCGGGACCAGGTCGTCGTAGCAAGGCCGTGCCAGCGCCGCGAGCGCCGCGGTGATCCGCTTGGTTTCCGCCGGCGTGCCGGAGCGCAGGAAGCGCCAGAGCCACGGCAAGAGCGCAGGGAGATGACCGAGCTTCAATGACAGGGGGCCTAGCGGGTCGAACAGCCAGCCCGGGACCCGCCAGACGATTCCCGGTGCTGACGCCGGCACGATCTCGCTGATGCCGATGCCGCCGGCATTCACGAACGACACTTTATCGCCGGCGGGATCGCGGTCGAGCACGGTGACGCGGTGCCCGTCCGCGAAAAGGAAGTAGGCCGACGACAGCCCGATGATGCCGGCCCCGACGACGACCACCTCAGGCATCAGGCACCGCCTACCCGTTCCGCACTCTTGTAGCTCGGCGCCTCGCCCTGCACGACCACCTCGTCGCTATGGGCCAGCCTCGTCCTACCAGTTTCATGTTCGGCATCCAATCTGTTCGGGATCGGGAAGCTCAGACCTTCGGGAGATAGGCCTCCCGCAACTGCGGGTCGGTAATGAGTTTTGTGCCCGGCCCCGACATCGTCGCGACGCCGTTCTCCAGCACGTAGGCGTAATCGCAGATCTCCAGCGCAAAATTCACGTTCTGCTCGACGAGCACGATGCTCACGCCCGATTCGGCAAGCTTCAGCACGATCTCCAGGATCTGGTTGACGACGCGCGGCGCAAGCCCGAGCGAGGGCTCGTCGAGTAGAAGCAAGCGCGGCTGCGCCATCAGGCTTCGCGCGACGGCGAGCATCTGTTGCTGACCGCCGGAAAGGCTACTGGCAAGCGAGAAGCGGCGTTCTGCCAAAATCGGAAAGAGCTCGAAGGCGTGGTCGCGGAGCGCGGCGTAGCTCAACGTGCCTCCCGCGATGAATCCGGCGACGAGATTCTCCTCCACGGTGAGCCGTTGGAAGATGCGGCGGCCTTCCGGACAATGGCTGATCCCCCGCCGCGCGATCCGATGGGCGGCCATGCCGGTGATCGTCTCCCCGGCGAAGCGGACAACGCCCGCGTGGACATTGGTGAGCCCACTGATCGTGTTGAGGAGCGTCGTCTTGCCGGCCCCGTTCGGCCCAACGATTGCTATGACTTCGCCGTCAATTAGTTCCAGGTCGACGCCTTTCAATACCCGCGTCCGCCCGTATCCGGACTCGATTCGCTCGAGCTCGAGCAGCTTCGCGGATTTCGTCGAGCTCTCCCGGACTGCCAAGATAGGCCTCCTGCACAGCGATATTGTTCTGCACTTCGGCAGGCGTGCCCTCGAACAGGAGCTTGCCCTGATGCAGCACGATTATGTGGTCCGAAAGTGTCATCACCAGACTCATGTCGTGCTCGACGACGATCATCGTGAGGTCGGGGCGGAGGAGCTCGCGGAGTTTCTGCTTTAGCCGGTGCTTCTCGCCGTGATTGAGCCCCGCGGCCGGCTCGTCCAGCATAAGCACATTGGGGCGGAGCATGGTCGCTCGGGCGATCTCCAAGAGCTTCTGGTTACCATAGGAGAGGTCGGCCGCGAATTCGTCGGCGTAGGGAAGCAGCCCGAATTGGTCGAGCGCAGCCTGGCAGCGGGCAAGCCGCTCTTCCTTCATCCGGTGCGACAGGCCGGGGACGAAGACCTCCGCGAAGGTCTTCCCGAAGAGTTCTGGAAAAAGGCAGACCTCGAGGTTCTGGATGACCGACATGCCGTCGAAGAGACGGATGTTCTGATAGGTACGGGCCACACCGCGCTGCGCGATCTGATGCTTCTTGAGTTCCTGTAGCTCGACATCGTCAAGCAGAATGCGGCCGGAGCTGACCTTGTACGACCCGGCGCACATGTTGATTAGCGTCGACTTTCCCGCGCCGTTCGGCCCGATCACCGAGGTGATCATCCCCGGCTTGAAGGTCAGGCTCAGCCGATCGATTGCGAGCAGTGCCCCGAAGCGTTTAGTCAGGGCCTCCAAGCGGAGCGTCATCGCCACCCGAGCTTTCGAATGAGCCACGCCGGATTGTAGCGTCGATCGATCAGGCCACGAGGGCGCAGCAGGATGATCACGACCAGAGCGCAGCCGTAGAGCAGCATTCGGTATTCGGAATATTCGCGAAGCAGTTCCGGCACAACGATCAGCACCGCGGCGCCGACCACGATCCCGACCAGATTGCCGAGCCCGCCGATCACAATGATGAGCACGATCGTCAGCGATTCCCAGAAGCTGAAGCTGACCGGGTCCACGAAACGCTGCAACCCAGCAAAGATCACGCCGGCAAAGCCGCCGAGCGTTGCCGAGAGGCCAAAGGCGAGGAGCTTGGCGATGGTAGTGTTGATGCCGATCCCCCGCGCAGCGTCCTGATCCTCGCGGATCGCCGCCCAGCCGAGGCCGAGGATGGAGCGCTCCAGCCGCCATGCGAGCGTGAGCGCCACGAGGACGAGCGGCAGCAGCAGCCGGAAAAAATCCTGCGGCGTGTTCAATCCGGCGCCGAAGAGGAATGGTTCATCGATGCGCGAGACCCCCTGCGGCCCGTTGGTCATCCAGGTCAGGTTGTTCATGAGCAGGCGGACAATCTCGCCGAAGCCGAGCGTGACGATGGCGAGATAATCGCCGCGGAGCCTCAACACCGGGATGCCGAGCAGCACGCCCGCTATGCCGGCGAGTCCACCGCCGATGAAAAGCACGAGAGCGAACGGCAGATGAATGTCGAATTGGCCGCTCGCCAAGATCGCATAGGAATAGGCGCCGATCGCGTAGAAGGCCACGAAGCCGAGATCGAGGAGGCCAGCATAGCCTACCACCATGTTAAGCCCGGCCGCGAGCAGCACGTAGATCAGCACCATGTCGATCACGCGCACATAGTAGGTCGGCAGGCCCGGCACGAGGTAGGTGAGGCCGGCAACGACGAGAGCGACGATCGCGACGGCGCGCAGGCGACCTGTTCGCGTTCCGGCTTGCCGCCGCACCGCATGCGGCGATGCAGGGCTAGCGTCAGAAGTCACGCTTGTAGACCATCCCCTCCTCGGTAACCGACTCGCCGAAGAAACCGGCCGGCCGGAAGATCAGCACGAGAACGAGCACGGAGAAAGCGAAGATGTCCCGATATTCCGAGCCGATCGCGCCATGCGTCAGTCGCGGCAGCAGCCCGCCGCCGAACGTCTCCAGAATTCCAAGCGCAAAGCCGCCTAGCATCGCGCCGGGAATCGACCCGATGCCACCGAGGATCGCCGCGATGAATGCCTTAAGGCCGACGATGAAGCCCATGCTGAAGACGACAATGCCGTAATAGCCGGCGTAGAGGATGCCGGCCAGCGCGCCGAGGCCCGGCCCGATAAAGAAGATTAGGCTTATCGGCGTGTTCACGTTGATTCCAAGAAGCTGCGCCGTCCGCATATTCTCCGAAACGGCGCGGATCTTGATGCCGAGCGTCGTTGCGTTCACGAACCAGCCGAGCCCGACCATCAGCGCGATGGCGAACAGCACGATGAAGATCTGGTTGAGGGTGACAACCGCGCCGAAGACGTCGAACGACATCGAGAGCATGAAGGCCGGGAACGGCAGCGGGCGCCGACTGACGAAGAGCATCACCACGTTCTGCAGGATGATGGCGACGCCGAGCGCGCTCAGCATCGGGGCAAGCCGCGAGGCGCCCCTGAGCGGCCGGTAGGCTGTCGCCTCGATGCCGACGCCGAGGAGGCCGACGGCGATGAAGGTGGCGACGAAGATCGCGAACACGACCAGCACGCTGGCCGGCCCGCCGGTCAGGCTCGCCGCCGCCGCGAGCAGGAAGAAGCCCACATGCCCGCCGACCATGAACATCTCGCTGTGGGCAAAATTGATGAGGCGCAGCACACCATAGACCATCGTGTAGCCGAGCGCGATCAGCGCGTAGATCGCCCCGATCGTCAGCGCATTGACGAGTTGCTGCACGAGGAATCCGGTCACGATCCGTCCCGGCCGGGTACGATTACTGCAAAGGGGGAGCGGGACGACCGCTCCCCCCCACGACCGTTGGTCAAGAGGACTTCGGCCATTCCAGCACGAAGCCGTTTCCATCCACCTTGTAGAGGTAGAGGGAGGGCTGCTTCAGCTCGCCCTTCGCATCGAACTCGACGGGGCCCATCATGCCATCGAACTTGGTGTCGCGGAGCCCCTTCACGATGTTTTCGCGCGTGACCTTGGCGCCCGCCTTCTTCATCGCCTCGATGATGATGGCGGCTTCGTTGTAGCCATACGCCGAATAAGGCCCCGGCTCCTCGTTGAAGGCCTTCTTGTAGTCTTGCCTGAACTTCACGAGCTTGGGATTGGAATCGTAGGGAGGCGCCTGGAACGAGACCATCGCGCCGGCCGCGTTCGCCGGCCCCGCGGTGGTGATGAGATCGGGCAGAAAGGCCGGATCGGCCGCGAAGAACCGGCTCTTGATGCCGAGCTCCCTGAGCTGCTTCAGGAACAGGCCGACACCCGGCATCGTGCCGCCGTAGTAGACGACGTCCGGGTTCTCAGTCTTGATCTGCGTGATGACGGCGGAGAAATCGACGTCGGTGGCCGCCACGCCGGAATAGGAGGTCACCTTGCCGCCGCCCTTCTCGAAATCGCTCCGGAAGACAGTGGCGACGCCCTCGCCGAACGCCTGCTTGTCGTGAACGATCGCCGCCGTCTTGGCGTGCAGGGTTTCGAGCGCGTATTCGGCCGGCGCGCCGCCCTGCATGAAGTCATTGGCGATCGGCCGGAAGAGGTTTTGGTAACCCGCCGCCGTCACCTTCGGGTTGGACGAATTGGTGACCTGAGGCATGCCGCAGCGATTGTAGACGTCCGAGGAAGGAATGGTGACGCCGCTGTTGAAGTCGGCGATCACGGCGACGATAGAATCGTCATCGCAGAACTTCTGCGCCAAGAGCGTGCCCTGCTTGGGATCGCCCTGGTCGTCCTGCCGGACGAGAACCAGTTTCTGCCCATTGATGCCGCCGGCCGCGTTTGCTTCGTTGATGGCGAGCTGCATGCCGTTCTGCCAGGTGTTGCCGAACAGGGCCTCGGCATTGGAGAGCGGCCCCGCCGTGCCGATCTTGATATCCGCAAGGGCGGGTGCGGCGGCGGTGATGCCCGCCAGTGCCGCAATCGTCAGAGCAATGCGCATTCTTCTCTCCCTGGTTGTGGCGACTTCGTTGTGGCACAGCGTCGCCGATGAGGCTGATCTCCATCGCGACCAAGTCAATTTGGGGCGGCGCGCCAAGCTGCTCCCTACTTCCCGTGGGCGGTTGTTCGCGCTCAGCCGCCTAGCCTTCCGAGATTGTGGAAAAATTGTGGACAATGTCAGCGGCACATGCAAGGGGGTTATGCGAGGAGCGCGCGCGAACGCTGCAGTACCGGGGTTTTTCAGCAGAATTCCCTAAAGCGATCGGACACGGAATTTTAGGATTAGTGACTAGGCTCCACCCCGTTGCGCGCCTGCGCGAAGATCGCCCCGAACGAGTATCCTGCAACTCGTTATCGGAGTTGGATCCATATCGTCTTCGTCTCCGTGTACTGATCGTGCGCCATCAAAGACTTGTCCTTACCGCCAAAGCCGGATTCCTTGTAGCCACCGAAAGGCACAGCCATATCACCCTCTGAATAGCAGTTTATCGAAACAGTGCCGGCACGGATGGCGCGCGCCATCTTGTGAGCGACGTTCAGATTGTCCGTGTAGAGCGATGCGGCGAGACCGTAGCTCGTGTCGTTGGCAATCTTGATCGCTTCCTCTGGATCAGAGAAGGTGATGACCGACAGCACCGGCCCGAAGATCTCCTCACGCGCGATCCGCATCGAGTTCTTCACGTTGTCGAACACTGTTGGTTCGAAAAAGTACCCACCCGTCTCCTGCAGGATGCGATTGCCCCCCAACGCGACCTTGGCACCCTCCTTCTTTCCAATATCGATGTAGGACATCACCTTATCGAGGTGCCGTTCCTCGACCAGGGCGCCGATCTTTGTATCGGTGCGTAACGGGTCCCCGACAGTCCATGCCCGAAATGTCGGTTTAAGTTTTTCAAGCAATCGGTCCTTCACCTCATTGTGGACGACGAGCCGCGAGCCTGCGCTGCAGTTCTCGCCCTGGCAGAAGAGAATTCCGGCCGCGACCTGGTCGACAATGGGTTGGATGTCAGCCACGTCATTCATGACGATTGCGGGACTTTTACCGCCGCATTCGAGCACGATGCGTTTCATGTTGGATTCAGCGGCATATTTGAGAAAATGGCGTCCGACCTCGCCGGATCCCGTGAAACTCACGCAATCCACATCCATATGCCGGCCGATAGCCTGGCCAGCGGTTTCACCAAAGCCTGGAACGACGTTGATGACACCATCGGGGATACCCGCCTCCGCGGCCAGCGCTCCCAGGCGCAATGCGGTCAGCGGAGTCTGCTCGGCCGGCTTAATCACCATCGAGTTGCCGCCGGCGAGCGCTGGTGCGATCTTCCACATGGCGGTGAAGATCGGAAAGTTCCACGGCAAAACCGCGCCGACCACGCCGATCGGCTCGCGCACGATCATCGACACTACATCAGAAGGGGTTGGCGAGATTTGGTCGTAGATCTTGTCGATTGCCTCCGCATGCCAACGCAGGGTTTCGATACTGTCGGGTAGATCGACATTAAGAGAATCGTTGACGGGCTTGCCGCAATCGAGCGTCTCCGTTACCGCCAATTCGGCCAGATGTTTCTCGATCAGATCGGCGAACTTCAGCAGAATCTTCTTGCGATCGCGGGGAGCTCTCTTAGACCACGCCCCCGATTCGAAGCTTCGGCGCGCCGCAGCTACGGCGATGTCGATATCCGCGCGATCGCACTCGGCGACTTTCGCCAATACCTTGCCCGTGGCCGGATTAATCGTCTCGAAGGTCTTGCCGGATTGAGCCTCGACATATTTGCCGCCGAGAAAGGCGCGCGTTTCGAAATGCAGCTTTGAAGCGGTATCGTGAAAGCTGGTCGCTTGCGACGGGTTCATTCTCAACTCCTCTACATGATCAAGACCGCGCTGGTTCAGCTGTTCGGCCAAGTGTCGCTGAGCCGGTAGCCTGTGGGGAGCGGATCGGAGGGATCGAGCACGTATTGATGGAACGCCGTAATCCAGGCGCGGCCGGTAATCGCAGTCTGAAGCCCAGAGACGCTGCCGACCTGAACAGATCCCAGAACCTCGCCGGTGAACCTGGTGCCGATGATCGATTCGTGAATGAAGGGTTCACCGATGGTAATTTGACGCTTCGCGTGCATGACGGCGAGCCGCGCGCTGGTTCCGGTACCGCAAGGCGAACGATCAATTCGCCCCGGGGAGACAATGACCGCGTTCTTTGCCGTTTTCTGTCCGTCGGCCATACGACGCAGCGGCCCGGCAAAGAGCGTCTGATTGATGGTGTGGATCTCCGGAGTCTCAGGATGCACCACGGGCAGCTGGACGGCGGCCGCCTTCTTAATGCGCTCGCCGAGGTCGACTAAATCGCGCGCCTCGGAGGGGTCGATCTTGAACCCCAATGCCGACGCATCCACCATTGCATAGATCATACCCCCATACGCGACGTCGACGGTAACGGTGCCGAGGCCCGTTACCTCGACGGGTTTTCCAACGTGGAACACGAATGACGGCACGTTCCTGAAGGTCACACTCTCGCATCTTCCATTGCGACAGCTCGCCGTCACCCGCACCAAACCACCCGGCGCCTCCAGTGTGATTTCGGTGACGGGCTCCTGCATCGGCAGCATGCCCGTTTCGAGCAGCACGGTGGCGGTACACAACGTGTTCGTTCCCGACATCGGCACGTAGTACTCGGATTCTATGATCACGAACCCGGCATCCGCTTCGGGGTGGGTCGGCGGCAGCACAAGGTTTACGCACTGGGTGATCTTGCCGCGGGGCTCGAAAAGCAGAAACTTGCGCAGGTCGTCGCCATTTGCCTCAAGCCAGCGCATCTTCTCGAACATGGTCTTGCCGGGAACGTCAATCACGCCCCCGGTGATGACCTCATTCAACTCCCCTTCGGCGTGTGCGCCGACCACCGTGATCATCCGGCTGAAGCGCATAGCGACCTCGCGATTTCAGGCGGCGAGCTTGCCGATCTTGGCCGCCTTCAGTTTTTCATAGAGCTGACGAAAGCTCGCCTTCTCGGCTTCGCTGAGAGGCAACAGGGGTTGGCGTGGACTGCCTACGGCAATTCCGGCGAGCTCGCAGCCGTATTTCACGTACTGGATATACTTGCCGCCCTGCTCGAGAAGATAGAACAGCGATAGCATGCTGCGCATCAGCTTTTGCCCCTGAACAAAGTCCTTGTTCACGACACAAGTCTCGTAGAGCGCTACATGCTCAGCCGGCAGGAAGTTCGAGGCACCGGCGATCCAGCTCTTTGCACCCCATAGAAAACTGTCGACTGCCTGGTCATCCGCGCCGCAGATACGCTGAAGCCGACCGTCGAAATGCACTATGTGTTCAAGCATGCGTGCAAACGAACCGCTGGATTCCTTGATCGCGCAAATCGCTTTGATGTCGCTGACCGCCTCAAGGAATTCGCGGTTCATATCAACGCCCGTGCGGGCAGGAAAGTTATAAAGAATGATCGGCAGCGACGTGCTTGCGGCGATGAAGCGATAATGCTGGGCCAGTTCCTGAGTGCTCGGCAGCGAGTAGAACGGCGCCGCCAACATGAGCGCTTCGTAGCCAAGGTCCTTGGCATAGTTCGAAAGCTCGATTGTATCTGCCGGGCGGACCGAGTTGGTCCCGGCAGCCAAACGCACCCTCTTGCCTACGCGCCCCGCCACGTAAGCAAGCACTTCTCTGCGCTCATCGATGGTTTGAGCGTAGTATTCTCCAGTCGTGCCGCCAGGGATAATGTAGTGAACGCCATTAGCAATCAGGAAATCTAAATGTTTTCCGAGGGCGTCATACGCGATGGCACCATTCTTGTCGAATGGCGTCGTGACTACCGTCATGATGCCTTCGAAGGTCGGGATCTGCATTTCAATCTCCTGTCGATAGGGTTGGAGGCAGGCTTAATTGAGACCTGCTTTGTAGCTGCATGGGTCTCGACGATGTCCCGAGATGCGCGGGATCGGCGATATCGGGGCCTCGTATCAGACCAAACCACCATTGACGTGAATCATCTGTCCGGTGATGTAGCTGGACTCCGTCGAAACAAGAAAAGCGATCAGGGCCGCTACTTCCTCAGGTTCTCCGATCCGGCCTAACGGCACCTTCAGCGCGAATTCGCGCCACTCGCGCTCCGTCAGGAATTGTTCCCCCGTTTTTCGAATCAAGCCGGGGACCACTGCATTCACCGTAATTTTGTCCGCGGCAAACTGCACGGCCACCGCCCTCACCATTGCCTCGAGTCCTGCTTTGGCTGCACCCGAGGCGGGATAGACCGGATAATCTGGTCGGAAAACATGAGCATTGTGCGTGCTCGTAGCCACCGCTCTGGCATCCGCCGCGTTTCGAAGGTGCGGGTGCGCCGCGGTCATGAGCTCAAAAAAGCTGCCAGTAATTGCCGACAGGCAGTGATCTAATTCAGCGCGATCCAGTTCGCCGATGAGCCGCCGGAGGGGGAAACCAGCATTGGCGATGACGACATTGAGCCCGCCGAAACTTTTGACTGTTTGGTCGACAAGTTCGGCCGCAGTGCCTCTCTCAGCAAGATCACCGAGCATGACGATTGCCTCGGCACCTCGGGCGCGGACTTCGGCGGCCACCTCTTCGCAACCCTTGCTATTGTGCAGTGCATGAATCAACATCCCTACTCCAGGCTGGGCCAGTCTGAGTGCGGTCGCCGCCCCTATTCCGCTGCCGGAACCGGTGATCAGCATTGACCGCAGCGGCTCGTGCTTCGGCATAGCTTTCTCCTAGGCGAATCGTTGCTCCTTGTGCTCGGCCTGATGGCGTGTCAGCACATCCCAATCAATATCTACGCCCAATCCGGGTGCCTCAGGCAGTCGTGCCAGCGCACCATCGAAGCTAATGCCTCCGCGGAAAGGATTGAGTTTGCCCATATCAAGAAAGCTTACATGCCCCTCACAGTCGACCGGATATGGTGTCCTTATGATCGCAGCGATGTGACATAGAGCCGTGTCACCTAGAATGGTGTAAGGATTGGTATCGACGCTGATTCCGATGCCAGCCGCTTCACAAATCGAAATGACTTGCAGTGCCGGGAAAAAACCACCTACCCGCACCAACTTCAGCACTATTCGATCGCATGCGCCCATGCGTACAATCTGCATTGCCGCCTCAGGCGACCAGACGGATTCGTCGAGAATGATCGGATTTGCCGCACGGGCGCGTATATATGCGGCACCATCGAGATCGGCATAAGGCAACGGTTGCTCGATGGAGAGATTGTCGTACCCCGAGAAGCGTTTCAGCAACGACACCGTCCATTTCGCGTTCCGCCATCCTTGATTGGCGTCAGCGTCGATGTATACGTCGGAAGGCACGATCTCGAGGGCTGCCTTAAGTTTCGCCAGCTCGGATTCCAGATTGGCTCGATTCCAACCTTTAGCGAGCACCACATCTCCAACTTTGATCTTGAGACCTTTGAAACCCTGCTTAACGAAGTTCTCGCTGGCGGCCGCCATCGCTTCCGGAGTCTTGTGGTAGAGATTGGTCAACAGCTCAAATTCAGTGCGATAAGCGCCGCCGAGGAGCACATAGACAGGCACGCCTAACGCCTTACCAACCAGATCATAGACAGCCATGTCGACACCCGAGCGCGCGCCCCGGCTGCCTGGCATGCCACCACTGACCTGCGATTCCATCAAGTGATGCAAGCAAGCAAAATTGCGCGGATCTTGACCGCGCAGCGCCGCGTCGTAGAGGGCAATGCACGCTTCAATGTGAGCCGCGGTTTCTCCCAGGTACCAGGTCTGGCTTGTGGCTTCGCCTAGGCCATAATCGCCGCTCTCGGCGGTGACCTTCACGATGAAGCTGGGTGGCTGGCTTGGCCATACATATTCGTCATCAACCCACGCCTCCTTGATCACCTTTGGAAAAATGCGAAGGGCCTCCACCTTTGCAATTCTCATTCATATCTCCCAGCGTGCCAGGACATCGCTTCTTTTAACGAGGAACGCGCCTTACTAGTGTCGACAATATGTCGTCTTGCATATACTATGCCAATAGCAAAATCTGAGTCGAGCGCCACAATCCTGCCACTCACGTGATGGAGCAGTCATGCGGTTCCTCGCTCGGCGATCGGCGCCCGTGTTGCCTCGACGGCAGCGGCCTCATGCACATTCGTGAGGGAATGATTCTCTTAACCGAAGCCGTGATCTAGCAACCGCTCTGACAAGGAGAAAAGCCGATGCGTTGGACTCGAACTTTGAATGTCGTGGATAGCCATTGCGAGGGAGAGAGCGGCAAGGTCGTCGTCGGTGGGATGGGCGCCGTTCCGGGCAAGACCATGTTCGAGAAGCGACTGCATCTGGAACAGCATCTCGATCAAATCCGAAAAATGCTGCTATTCGAACCGAGGGGCGCGGCCTGGCACAACGCCAATATCATCTTTCAATCGAGCAATCCCGACGCCGATATGGGATTCGTTATACTGGAGTCTACGGAATACCCGGCGATGTCGGGCTCAAACACAATCTGTGTTGCGACGGTCCTCCTCGAGACCGGAATGATATCGATGAAAGAGCCCGTTACTTCCTTGACGCTTGAGTCACCGGCGGGCTTGATCAAGGTAGAGTGCGACTGCCGACATGGGAAGGTTCGACACGTACGGTTCACCAATCAACCCGCTTTCGTTTACCACCTGCAGAAGCCTATTGAGGTCGAGGGGCTCGGCACGATCACGGTCGACATTGCTTATGGCGGAATGACTTATACGATGGTCGACGCGAATGTTCTGGGATTTTCGTTGGAACCGAATGAGGCGCGCGAGCTGTGTGAGCTTGGGCAGAGGCTGAAAACCGCCGCAGCTGCACAACTCGAAGTAAGCCATCCAATCAATCCCCTAATTCCGGGAATCACCCAAACCTGTTTCATGGGTCCGCTGGAGCGCCGAAATGGCCAGCTCCATGCGCGCAATGCAGTCATTGTCTCGCCGGGCCGCTGCGACCGTTCACCTTGCGGTACAGGTACCTCGGCGCGATTGGCGCTCATGCATCTCAAGGGTGAAATTAAGTCGGGTGAGACCTTTGTTCATGAGTCCATCATCGGCTCACGCTTTGAAAATCGGATTGAAGCTGTGACAGAGGTCGGGCCTTACCCCGCTGTCATTCCGAGCATCGCCGGGCAGGCCTGGATCACCGGGATTTACCAGATCGGTCTCGATCCATCCGACCCCTTCCCCAATGGATTCACCCTGTCCGACACATGGCTGAAAGCAATTGCCTAGATTGCTGCCTGCCGCTGGTCACGTAAATAGCGGATCACCGATCCCTTGCAGGCTCTGACCCAGTCCGGGCAGATCGATCACAGGGTACACCTGTCGCAATTCCCGCCTGGGCAGAGCGGTTCATACATCTTGCATTATATATGTCGACAATCTTTTCCACATCAACTAGAATCGCCTAGCGTAGTCTTCTGGCCCGCCGACGCTCACCGGTCCCCGATGCTTCTTAGATATTGAGGAGATTAGAATGAAGAGTTTCAAAGGAATGTGTGTGCCCCTGGTCACGCCATTCACAAAGGATGGAGAAAATGTCGATGAAGGCGCGCTGCGAAATCACATCGATTGGATGATCGAGAGTGGGGTTGATATTGTCCTCGCCTGTGGAGGGACCGGCGAGTTCGCCTACCTGCGCGACGCCGAACGCCGGCGCGTAGCCGAAATTACCTGCAAGCATGCCGCCGGCAGGGCAGATATCTTCGTACAAACTTCGGCAATCAACACCGCCGATGCTATAGAAAATTCGAAGGCTGCGGTCGATATGGGGGCGGACGCGATTATGGTGCTCCCACCTTACTTTGAAGGTCCGAGTATGGACGGCGTGATGTGGCATTATGAGAAGATTGCGAGAGCGGTGCCGTTGCCAATCGTCGTGTACAACATTCCACAGCACACCAATATCGACATCACACCCGAAATTTTTTCACGGTTGCTCAAGATCGATAATATTCAATACATTAAGGACAGCACGGCGAGCCTGGTTCGAATCCAACAGCTCGTAGCGACTGGCGGAAAAATCTTCAATGGAGGCGACCCGATCGCCTTCCAAGGTTTGCTCGCAGGCTGCACCGGATGTATTTGGGGCGCCATCAATGCCATGCCGCGGGAAACGGTAGAGCTTTATCGGCTCGTAACAGCGGATAGGCTTAGCCAAGCTCTCGCGCTTTGGCAGAGACTGCTTCCGGCGCAGCTATTCTTCTGGAGTCACGACTACAATCCTTCCATCAAGGCGGCCACGAATCTCGCCGGTCGCAATGTCGGTGACTGCCGAAAGCCGCAACAGCCGCTGGCAGAAGCGGATATGGCAATTCTCCGCAAGGCGATGAAATCAATCTCACCGTCTGTCACTCAGGCAGCGCAATAAGAGAAGCGGTGGTTCTGTGGGAAGATCCCTCAGAACCGGATCGTCTCAGATTTCTCTTTTCCTGGCTGCGACCGGACGCAGTGCCTTGAGACCGATATAGCGTCTTGTCTCAAGCTGAGCCGTCACGGAGGCTGTTGCTTTGCTTTTTGAGTTTGGCAGGTGATCTTGCTCGACGAAACTGTGGCTCTGGGCGAAAATCCGCTGCCGCGGAATTTTGCTCCAAATAGCTCGTGAATCGCTTCCGAAACTCAACGGAATGCACATAGGCGAGTTCTTCCGCTAAATCCATATCGCCATTTTGAACAGCTTCGGTGATGGCGGCATGCTCCGACAGGAGAGTCTCCAAACCCCGAAGGCGGCTCTCCGCTGCGAAAGAGAAGTGCATGTGCAGCATCCGCTTACCCTCGTCGAGTAAGCGGCCATAGAGGGAAGTAAAATAGGGATTGCCTCCCGCCTCGGCTATTGCCATGTGGTAATCGTAATTGGCATTGATCATTTCGAGAAGGAGACGCCGGTTCACCGCCTCAGCGAAGGCTGTCTCTGCGATCTTGATACGCGCAATGTCCGTCTCCGTCCGATTTTGTGCCGCTAAGCGTGTCGTCAATCGTTGCATGATCTCCAATGCGTCGAGATGGCACGGTATCAACCTGATATCGAGAGGGGCGACCATGCTGCTACGATTCGGAAATACGGTCACCAGACCTTCACTCGCAAGCCGGATGATTGCCTCTCGCACCGGTGAGCGCGACATCTTAAAGCGCTTGCTAAGACCGACTTCGTCGAGGGGCGAGCCGGGCTTCAGTTCGAGGCTCAGAATTTCATCGCGCAATCGCTCATAGACGAATGCGGCACCAGTACCTCTTGGTTTCCGTGTTTTCGAACCGCTGACTGCAGCCCTCCCTGTCGTCTTCGTGCCTGACCCGGCCATCCGTAAGGGAACTTCCTTCCTCTTGAGCTGCGCCGAAGCTGCTTTCACCGCCGACTTGCGATTCATTTCTTTGTTCTCTTCGTAGAAGCGGCCCTCGACAGATACATTAGCGCAGTGAATACAAGCTGTCGACTTAAGTTGGCTCAGCGGGGGATAGGGAACGTGACTAATGGTCAGACGGAATGGGTCAAGCGCCGTCGATGCGGATATTCTCTGGCCCGTGATGTAGGCTGCCCCTTCCGATATCAAGAATGCCACTGTCGCGGCAATCTCTTCCGCGGTGCCGTATCTCGTTCCTAGCCGTCCAGGCGGCGTCCTTTGTGAGGGTGCCAATCTGCGAGTCGACGGCGGTTGCGCGGATGTGTGATGATTACCGCGCGCGGCTTCCGCCGCCCTGACCCATCAAGCGTCTGGAGTCCGCGCCGGGCTCCATGATCGCACCGGAGCGATACCCGCAATGCGCTTCGACCGTTTCCTCTCGGCGATCGACGTCCATGCCGGCGGCGAGTTTGGCCGCGTCGTGACTTCTGGCGTGCTCAGGCTGCCCGGTGCCACCATGGCCGACAAGATGCGGCACATCAATGAGGTGGACGACAGCCTACGGCGCTTCCTCGTAAGCGAGCCGCGGGCCTCGGCGGCAATGTCCACGAACTTATTGCTACCGCCGACGAGAGACGATGCGGACTCGGCGTTCCTGGTGCTGCAGATCGACCGTGCCCACGCCATGTCCGGTTCCAACGCCATGTGCGTCACGACGGCGTTGCTGGAGACGGGCATGCTGCCGTTACGCGAACCGGAAAGCATCGTGCGGCTCGACACACCAGCCGGGCTGGTCGTTGCCCGGGCATCTTGTAAGGATGGCCGCTGTGTTGAGGTCACGCTCGACATGCCACCAAGCTTTGCGCAGGAGCTCGATGTTCGGCTTGCAACACCAAGCATGGGTACCGTCGTCGGTGATGTCGCCTTTGGCGGCGTCTACTATTTCCTCGTCGACGTCGCACAGCTGGGCTTGACCATTTCGCCAGCCCAGGCACGAGCGCTGGTTGCGGCGGGCATCGAGATTCTCGCAACGGCGAACAAGGCGCTCGACGTGCGCCATCCGGACAATCCGGCAATCCGCGGCATCAGTTATGTTATGTTTCGCGCCTGGGATGACGAAGCCCACACCGTCATGCGTAATGCGACGGTGCTGTGGCCGGGCCGGCTCGATCGATCGCCCTGCGGCACCGGCAGCGCGGCCCGCATGGCTGTCCTGATCGCCAAAGGAGAGCAGAGGGCCGGCGCCTGTCTCATCGCCCGCTCCGTCATCGGCAGTGAGTTCCGCGTCGAGGCCTTGGCCTTCGAGGAAAGCACCGCCATGTCGATCGTGCGATCGCGGGTGAGCGGCCGCGCTTGGGTGCATGGGCTGACGCAGATCGGGCTCGATCCGAGCGATCCGTTTCCGGCTGGGTTTGTGCTTTCCGATACCTGGGGACCGGGAGTGGTGAGCGCTTAGATGGCGGCGACTCGCAACGCGCAGGTTGCCGCCTAATGCTCGAGGTGCGTGAAGTCTCGAAGAGGTTCGACGCGCTGGCCGCGCTGCAAGGCGTCAGCCTCACGGTCGGGCGCGGTCAGATCGTCGGCCTTATCGGTCCGAACGGGTCCGGCAAGAGCACGCTATTCGATATCATCAGCGGCTTTCAGGCCGCAGACCGGGGCGCGATTGACTTCGAGGGCATGCCCATTCTCGGCAAGCCGTCCCATGCGATCGCCCATCTCGGTCTGATGCGGACATTTCAGCTCTCGGAAGGCGGTCAACGCCTCACGGCGGTCGAAAACCTGCTGGCCTCCGCGCAGGGCCAGCTCGAAGCCAACTTGGTAGCGGCCGTTCTGCGCTTGCCGCAGGTACTGGCGACCGAACGCGAAAACCTTGCCCGGGCAAAGGAGGTGCTCGCCCTTCTCGGCCTCTCCCATGTCGCGAACGAGTATGTCAGCTACCTATCTGGCGGGCAGCGCAAGCTCATCGATCTCGGGCGCATGTTCATGGCGAAGCCCAAGCTCTGCCTCCTCGACGAGCCTACGGCCGGCGTCAATCCGACATTGATCAACGTGATCCTGGAGGCGCTGAAGCGGCTACGGGACGAACAGGGCATCACGCTCCTGATTGTCGAGCACAATATGGAGGTGATCAGCGAGGTCTGTGAGAAGGTGTATGTGCTTGATGCTGGGACTCTGATCTCGGAGGGATCGCCGGAAGCAATCCAAGCCGACGAGCGCGTTCTCGCGTCCTATCTGGGCCGTGCGCGCAGTGCGGAGGAGTGATGCCGCTGCTCGCGACCCGAGACCTGCATTCCGGATATGGCGCCGACGAGATCATCCACGGCCTCGATTTCGACGCGGAGCCGGGACGAATCGTTACGATTCTCGGCCCCAACGGCTGCGGTAAGACGACCTTCATCAAGACGATCCTTGGCTATGTCCGGGCGACGAAAGGCGAGATCCGCTTCCGCGATCGCGATATCGGTCGCCTGCGTTCCACCGATCGTGCTGCGCTCGGCATCGGCTATGTGCCGCAGCTGCTGAACATCTTCAAGCCGATGACGGTGATGGAGAACCTCGAGATCGGCGGCTACCGCCTGGAGCGCGCAATGCGGCAGGCAGCAATGGCGCGAATGTTCGAGCTGTTCCCCCTGCTGTACGAGCGACGGCACCAACGCGCCGCCACGCTGTCGGGCGGCGAGCGTCAGCTCCTCGCCATGGCCCGGGCGCTGATGGTGGCTCCAAACCTCATCTTTCTCGATGAGCCCTCGGCGGGCCTCTCCCCGCTCAAGGCCGAGGCAGTGTTCCAGCACATTCGCCGTATCGCCGGGAGCGGCACGGCGATTGTCATCGTCGAACAAGATGTGCGTCGCGCGCTCGAAATTTCGGACTACGCCTACGTGCTGGTGACAGGGCGGATCGCCTTTCAGGGCCCTGCGGAAAGCGTCGCCGCCGACGAGCGGATCCGCACGGCTTATCTCGGCGCACGAGCCAAGTCGGTGTGACGCCGTAAAGCACGCATGGGTATGCATCATTCCGTATCTGCTCTAAGCTTTTAGCGATCAGCCGAACAGTGGCGGCTGGATCGCAACATGACGACGACCCCGTGCTGCGCACGGCAGCATGGTTACAGGGAGAAACGAGGATGAAATCTCTAGCGGAGAATTCGCGTTTCGGGCGTCGAACGGCACTGAAAGCTGCGGCCGGTGCCAGCATCGCAACGGCGCTGCCGTTGCCGACCATCATCTCAGCGCAGGCAGCGGAGCCCGTACGCATCGGTGTCATCATCGGCCTGACCGGCTCGGCCGCAGTGGCCGGAAACGACGGCGTCAAGGCCATGCAGCTCGCCGCCGAGGAGGTCAATCGAGCCGGTGGTGTGTTGGGGCGCCCGATCGAGCTCATCGTCGAGGACGATGAAGGGCGACCCAAATCAGGCGTCGAAGCAGCCAACAAGCTCGCCGACGTCAACAAGGTCCCAGTCTGTGTCGGCGGGTATCAGAGTTCGATCGCCCTGCCGGTCGGCAAGGTGCTCAACGAGAAGAGAGTGGTTTGGATCACCGACGCCACCACTAACGATCTGAAGACCGTTGGTCCGTATCTATTCAATGTCGCGGGGATCGCCGAGCAAGCCGTGGCACTGGTCGACTTCGTTAAGGCGGACAAGCCCAGCGCGAAAAAGCTGACCGGCATATTTCAGAATAACCCGATCGGACAGGATCGCGCCAAGGTCAGCGAGAAGCGGGCCAAGGAGCTTGGGCTGGAATGGATTCCCGCTCTGCTCTACCAGCCGGGTGCCAGCGACTTCCGCACTGAGCTGCAGCAGACGATGTCGTCTGGTGCGGACGCCATCCTGACAGACATCTACGACAGCGATGCGCCAATCATCCAGCGCCAGCTCGTAGAACTTGGCATGGGTGATTTCTCCAATACCTATTCCTACAATCCCGGCGCCTATGGAACGCTCGAGCCAAACCTGATCGAAGGCATCAAAGGCCTCAACTACATTACCGGAGGCATCCGTGCCGAGGCCTTCAACAAGCGGTTCATGGAGAAGAACGGCGGGAAGCTGTACACCGACGCCTGGTCGCCGCCCTTCTACGATGCGGTCTGGATCGCTTCGACTGCCATCAATCTTGCGAACAGCCTTGAACCCAAGAAGATCCGCGACGCGATGTTCCCGGCCGCCTACCACTACCTCGGCATTTCCGGCAATGGAGACAAGGGCTTTAACAAGTACGGCATGCAGGCGTCTGATCAGTATATGAAGCAGACCTACAAGAGCGGCAAGCTCGTGGCCCTGTCCGAGGGACCTGAGAACGTCGTGGTGTTCCGCTATTCCGACGACCAAGGACAGCCGCTGCAGTTTGCGCCGAGTGAAGAGGATTTTCAGAAGCTCTACGCCGACTACAAGCCCTAGTCCGCCCCCACGGTGCTGGGGCCGGTCAGAGCCGGCCCCAGCCAGCTTCGGGGTTGAGCCAAGTCCGGGAGTGGATCGCGCGATGAACTTCGCGCAGGTTGTCGTCAATAGTCTGATTACGGCGTCGGAACTGGGGCTTATCGCCATCGGTCTGACGCTCACCTTTTCACTCTTGAAGTTTGGCAACTTCGCCCATGTTGAGATGGCGGTGGCCGGCGCTTACATGGCCTGGGCCCTGAACACCGGGATGGGGCTCAGCTTCGCCCTGTCGTTGGCGATAGCGGCGGTGGTGATGGGGTTCTTCGGGATTCTGGTCGATCGCGCCATTTTCCGGGTGTTTCGGAATGCCGGCGACATCGCGCCGATGATCGCCTCACTCGGGCTGGCGATCGCTATCCGCTATTCCATCCAAGCAATCTTCGGCCCGCATTTCCTGCGCTATAACTTCGCGATTGCACCCGGCATGAAGATCGCGGGCGCGTACATTACCCGCCAGCAGATCTGGATCCTGGCGATCGTTGCCTGTGCCATGCTCGGCTTCCACCTTTTGCTGCAATACACTCCGATCGGCAAAGCGATGCGCGCAACCTCGACGAATGTCGAGCTGGCGCAGGCAAGCGGCATCAACACCGAGCGAGTCATCGCCTGGGTCTGGTTTCTGGGTACGGCCTTCGCCGGACTCGGTGGGGTCCTGGTTGCCTGGGATACGCAGCTCATCCCCGATCTCGGCTTTAACCTTGTCATCCCGGCTTTCTGTGTCGTCCTAATCGGCGGCGTCGGCTCGATCTACGGCGCGATGCTCGGCGCTGTGGTTGTTGGCTTCGCAGTCAATCTGGGCGTCACCGTCAATCTGGCGCCGATCGTGAACTGGATCAGCGGCGAGCAGATCTTCGGCTCGCTGCGCCTGCCTCCGGACTACAAGCCGGCGATCGTCTACGCAGCGGTGATCCTGCTGCTGCTCCTGAGACCCAGCGGCCTGGTGCGCCGCGAACTGGGCTGAGGCGCGACCATGGATCAGCTCGCCAATTTCGGTATCTACCTTATGGCGATCACCAGCATCTCCTTCATGCTGGCCATGAGCCTCAATCTGCAGGTCGGCGGCTGCGGACTGATCAATTTCGGCCAGGTCGTCTTCCTGACTGTGGGCGCCTATGCAACCGCCATCGCGCTCGCCACGGGCGCGAGCCCGTTGATGGCGGTCCTTTGCGGAGTGTTGGTGGGCATCTTCTTCGGCCTCTTGATGTCGCTTACCGTTCGCAACATGAGCGGCACGTATTGGGGCATCCTATCGCTGTCGCTAGCCGAGATCGTCCGTATCATCGCTTTGAACGAGCAATGGCTGACCGGCGGGGCCAATGGCATCTCCATCACCATTTCGGTCCCAAACCTGCCCTGGATCATTGCTGCCAGCGCCGTCGGCGTTTTTCTGCTCGTACGCGTTCTGGTGGCGTCGCCATTCGGCCGCACGATCCGGATGATCCGCGAGGGCGACCGGTTGCCCGCCGCGCTCGGCAAGAACGTTCTGGTATTCAAGATAGAGACGATGGCGATCGGCGGCGCCATCGGTGGTTTGGCTGGCGCGTACTATGCGCTGATGCAGCGCTATATGAGTCCCGATGACGCCAAGCCAATCGAGACCTTCATTGTTTGGGCAATGGTCGTCCTGGGCGGACGCGGCAATGTTTGGGGAATCGTCCTCGGAACGATTGTCGTGCAGGCCTTCTATACGGGAACACGTTTCCTGACCGGACTTGTTGACATCAATGCCGATACCATGGCGGCGCTTCGGCTGGTCACGATCGGCGTGCTCATTACTGTTGTCATGATGTACCGGCCCGAAGGGCTACTGCCCGAGCGACGCCGCATCTATCGCATCGACTAGGGAGAAGCGGCATGAAGACGCATTATGATGCGATCGTCGTGGGCGCCGGTCACAATGGCTTAGTCGCCGGCGGATATCTGGCCAAGAATGGCCTTTCCACCATCGTCTTCGAGCGCAGCGACCGCATCGGCGGCGCCTGTATCACCAAAGAGCTGCTCCCCGGGTTCAAGGTTTCAGCCGCCGCGCAGCTCCTGGGAATGCTGCGGCAGCGCGTGATCGATGATCTCGAGCTCGAACGGCACGGCTTGCGCTACAAGTTTCGAGAGCCAGAGATCTTCGTGCCATTCCCCGACGGCCAGCATGTGTTTTTTTATGCAGATGCCACACGCACGATGGAGAGTGTCGCCAAGGTCGCACCGCGCGATGCCGAAGCCTTTCCGCGCTTCGACTCTTATACCGCGCGGGTCGCCCGGATCATCAACGACTTCATGCTTAAGCCGCAGCCGACGCTGTCGCAATTCGCCGCGGCCTTCACCGGGCCAGATGGACCGGACATGCTCAACTGCGCGCTCTTCTCGAGTGTCGGCGACTATCTTGAGCGTTTTTTCAAGTCGTCGTATGTGCTCGGGCCGATGGCGTATGGCGGCATGTCCGGCTCGGCCGCCAGTCCGCGCACACCTGGCACGGCTTTCTCCAAATTCTATCACGCAGCATCCGAGCTCAACGGTCGATTCGGCTGCTGGGCGATCGCGCTCGGCGGCATGGGTGCCGTTACGGAGGCACTGGCGCGATCGTTCCAGAGCTATGGCGGCGAGATCCGCCTCGCGGCGCCGGTTGCCCAGCTGCTCTATCGGCGGGACCGTGTGGGCGGCGTCGTTCTCGACAATGGCGACGAATTCACTGCTGACATCGTTCTCTCCAATGCCGATCCGAAGACAACGTTGCTGCGTCTAGCGCCGGCAGAGGCTGTTCAGCCGGAAATCCGCGCGAAGGTCGCCGCCCTGCGCACCATTGGGACGGGCTGCAAGATCAATTTCGCCCTTGGCGAGCTGCCTGACTTTCGCGCGCTCCCCGGCAAGGCGCTGGCGCCGCAGCATTGCGGCGGCATCATGATTGCACCCTCCCTCGACTACATGGACCGGGCGTGGGACGAGACCAAACGCGGTCTGCCATCCAGCAGGCCATTCAGCCAGATGGTGATTCAGTCGGCCACCGACCCAAGCGTGGCACCCGCTGGCAAGCATGTGATGATGCTGTGGTGCCACCATTTCCCCTACCAGCTTGCCGAAGGCGACATCGATACCGAGCGCGAGAGGCTGGCCGAACGAATGATCGACATACTCACGGAGCTCGCGCCCAACTTCCGCTCGGCGGTGCTCGCGCGCGAGGTGTTCCTGCCCGTCGATATCGAGCGCGTCTACGGCATCACAGGTGGCCAAATCTTTCACACTGAGCTGATGCCGGACCAGGTGCTGTGGAACCGGCCGATCCCTGGCTACAGCGGACACAACGATATGATCCCCGGCCTCTATCTCTGCGGCGCGGGTACCCATCCTGGCGGCGATGTGAATGGAGCGCCAGGCCACAATGCGGCACGTGCCGTGTTGAGGGACTGGGCGGGTGCTCAGTTCAAGCGCAGCTGACCCGCGATCGCCACGGTAATCCAGTCGACCGTCCAAATCAGGAGAACCATCAATGCCCTTCGTTCGTATCGAGATGCTGAGCGGCCGCAGCACCGAGCAGAAGACCCGATTGGCAGTTGCGATCACGAAAGCCATGGTCGATCGCCAATGCCAAGGCGGAAGACACCAACATCGTCTTCGTCGACGTTGCACGCGACGACTGGGCCGTCGCAGGTAAGCTGATCGTCGACGGATGAGGGCAACGGCCCGGCTTTACGGAGCGTACCTTCCATGCGCCTTCCGCATCTCAGGCCACAAGTGCTTCGATAACGCATACGTCAGACGTGGTGGGGACTACTCGCGTAAGGCGAAAGCCAGTCGCACCAAGCAGAGTAGCATACTCGGGCTGAGTGCGCTCGCGACCTCCCTCAGTCGCCACCAGCATCATGAGATCCATATACTTGGCATAATCCGCCGCATTGCCCGGCGGTATAATTGCTTCAATAATGAGTAAGCGACCATCAACCGGCACCACACGCCGGCAATTGCTCAGAATCCGCCGGCAGCGCTCATCATCCCAGTCATGCAGGATGAACTTGAGAACGTAGGCACTGCCGCCCTCGGGCACAGCATCGAAAAAACTTCCGCCTACAGCAGTGCATCGGGTCGCCAGCCCGCCTGCGGCGAGACGCGACTGTCCCTCGACGACGACGTGGGGTAGATCGAAAAGCACTCCGTGCATCGACGGATACGCCTTAAGGACTGAAGCGAGCAGTGCGCCGTAACCACCGCCGACGTCGACGAGTGTGTCAATCCTCGAGAAATCATAAGCATCGAGTACGGCTTTGCTGACCGCAGTTGTCTGAGCCGCCATCAATCCATTGAAGCTGGCCGCAAGCTCGACATCCTGATTAACGTAGTCAAACAGCCCGGCATGCCAGACATGGTTGAACGCGGGCTCGCCCGTCTTGACGCTGTAGATGAGGTCGCCCCAGGCGCGCCAGTTGGGGGCGGCATTGTCGAAGATCGCGCGATGACGCAGTGACCCAGGGATATCGGCCCGCAGCGGCTCGCCGAGCGGGAGAAGGCGAAATTTGTCGTCCTCCTCTTCCGCCAGCAAACCTTCGCTGGCGAGGAGGCGGAGGACCCGGTACAGCGACCGCGGGTGAGCGCCAGTGCGCCGGGCCAGCTCTTCGGCTGATTGCGGACCATTCCACAGTAGGTCAGCCACCCCAAGCTGCGCAGCAACCGAAATGGCTTGCGACAAACGATACCCTATGATGAGGCGACGCAGGTTTGTCGCCGCTGACCCTGCATTTCTCTCCATCTACCCACCTTCACTTACTGGCGCGAGGTTCCAGCACTCCTGCGAAACGCCATCTCATGCGGATCTAAGCAAAACGGATCCCCGCTCCTCACTGCGGACACAACGTTGCGAGATGCTGCTCGGCTGGCCGCGGATTTAACTTTCCGGGGGCCGGCGGGGCGACAGTCCATATACTCCCTGTGGGTTCGGCAGGTAATTGAAGAAACGCCAGGGCCTGCCGACAGTTAGATTCACCCTAGGGCGAGCAGCGCCTGCATGGCGGCTCGAGCCTCGACGATCCCATCTAGCTTTACCAGGATCGCCACGCGCCATCTCAACACGCCAGCATTCGGACGCCCGAAAAGCGCCAGAGCCGCCGTCGCTTCCTTGTATCGACCTCCGATGCAAAGTGCGCCTGCCCTTGTCCCAATTGTACCAGGGGGAGGAGGGGAACGTCGGCGGCCGCTGTCCCTAACGCGCGGTGCGCGGCTGAGAGCGCGCTACCACCACACCGGTC
>Ga0310810_10001165_pt1 | contig 27105 bp, 26 predicted proteins | sample NCmetagenome_FD_207641 | JGI IMG/M metagenome (GOLD analysis project Ga0310810, IMG submission 207641) | Soil microbial communities from experimental microcosm in Duke University, North Carolina, United States - NC | ecosystem: Engineered > Artificial ecosystem > Soil microcosm > Unclassified ...
GAAACGCGCGGCAAGTGCCGCGCGGCGAGTGATTCACGAGCCTTCGCGCGCCTACAAACCTTAAAACGATCCTCACCCTAACCCTCTCCCATCAGAATGGGCGAGGAAACTTTCGCGCGAGCGCTGCGGATCTTACCCTCGCCCGCTTACGGGAGAGGGAAGGGTGAGGGCAACCGAAAACTAGAAAGCGGGAGACGAGAAACTATTTCTTAATTCGGCAGCCAGCACACTGCCGCGATCTCGCTCAGCTCTCTTCTCAATTTCGTCCACGACTTTCCGGCATCGTCGCTGCGATAGAGATACCCATAGCGGCTGGCGGTGAAGATCGTGTTCGGATCGTCCGAGTTGGTGCCGAACGTCCACATGGTCGAGTTGGGCTCCACCGGCAAAGGCAGGAGCTTCCAGCTCTTGCAGAAGTCTTCCGACTGCGCGATCGCGCCCGACGATCCCGGCGTGAAATCGCCGAAGCTCAGAAAAATTCTCTTCGCGTTTGCCGGATCCACAGCGATACCACGCAGATAATTTTCCTTCCGCGGATATTCCCAGGGTAGACACTTCTGCATGTCGCGCGGCTCCCAGCTCTGGCCGTTGTCCGTGCTCGCATAAATTTCCCGGTTAGCCATAATGAAAACCGTCTTCGGCGGCCCGGCCGTCACAGCGACGTTGTGAATATCGCGGCGCCCGGTCACTTCCACGACGCTCCAGGTCTCGCCGCCGTCGCTGCTGTGGCGCGCGCCGTCGACCTCGAGCCCTGCCCAGACGTGATTCGGCTCCGTCGGATCGACGGCGATCCCGGTGAAGCGCGGCGTGCCCACGGCTTCGCATTCGGTGGCCACCTCCACCGGCCGCTTATCCCAATTCTTGCCGCCGTCCTTGGAACGAAACAGCATCGCCGGGGTCGGGGTGCCGGTGCCGACGAACACATTGTCGGGATTCACCGGATCAATGCCGATCGCCCAGACATAATGCGGATTGAGCGCCGAGTCGAGGTATTTCCAGTTGGCGCCGCGATCCTCGCTGCGGTACAAACCCCGCTCGGTGCCGGCGAAGAGAATGTTGTGATCCTTTGGATTCATCGCGATGCAGCGCACCGACGCTTCGTAAGCAAATCCGCGCCGCGGCCCGATCCGCGCCCAAGTCTGGCCGTTGTCTTCGCTCCGCATGATGCTCTGCCCCACCGTCCCGACGATAATGGTTGCGTCTTTCATAGCGCCTCCGACGACTTGAATTTTTTGAACGGCTTGAACGATTTGAACGTGTTAAACGTTTACTCTGTGCATGTCCCGGCTGCGCGGTCCAGCCACCGCCTCGGGCCGGAGAATTTCATTGAGCCGCGCCAGATCTTCTTGGCTGAGCTTGATCTCGGCAGCCTTGATATTTTCTTCGAGATGTTTGCGTGTCTTGTTGCTGGGAATCGGAATAATGTCGTTTCCCTGGGCCATCAACCAGGCCAAGGTCAACTGCGCCGGCGTGACGCCCTTCTCTTTGGCTATCGCTTCAAATTGCCCGAGCAGTTGCAGGTTGCGCTCGAGATTGCCGGCCTGAAAGCGGGGATGGCTGTTCCGGCCGTCGCCTTCGCTCATGTCGTTTTGCCCATGAACGACGCCGGCGAAAAACCCGCGCCCCAGTGGCGAGTACGCCATGAAGCCCATGTTGAATTCGCGGCAAGCTTGAATGTTGCCGGTTTCGGGATCGCGCGACCAGGGCGAATATTCCATTTGCAGGGAACAGATCGGGTGCACCTTGCGCGCGCGCCGGATCGAGTTGGCGCTCGCCTCGGAGAGGCCAACGTAGCGCGTGAGGCCACGCTCCACCAGCCGCGCCATGGCGCCGACCGATTCTTCGACGGGAACATCAGGATCGACGCGCGACATGCAGAAAACATCGAGCGCGTCGATCCCGAGCCGCTTGACGCTCTGCTCGCAGTTTTGCGTCAGATATTCCGGCGCGCTGCCGCTGCGGTTCCCCTTGGCATCGGGCGCGCGCGGGCTCCCGGACTTGGAATGAATGACGATGCGTTCGCGCCGACCCTTGAGCGCCTTGTTGATCAGCTCGTGATTGTGACCGCTGCCGTAGCTGGCCGAAGTGTCGATGAAATTGATGCCCAGATCGAAGGCCCGGTGCAATGTGGCAATCGATTCGTTGTCGTCCGCCGGCCCGTAGGTCCCCGACATGCTCATGCAGCCAAGCGCCAGATGCGAAACTTTAAATTCGGTTGTCCCGAACGGTACGTACTCCATGGATCCTCCGTTCCGAGAGTTATCGCAGGTCGAAGGAGCAAGTCAACGTTGACCTACGCCGATTCCCGGCGAAGCACCGGCATCACTTCCGCGGCAAACAGACGCATTGAAGCCAGCGCTTTTTCCTGAGGCAGGCTGCCCGATGCGATGTTGAGCATGAGTTGCTCGGGGTGAAGCGTGTCGACGTAAAAGTCAATCTTCTCAATGCAGTCGTCAGGTGTACCCCAGACCGCCATGATGTTCGTTCCCTCCTCCACTACTGCTCGCTGCGCTTTTTCCGGCGTCGATAATTTTTCGAAGGCCATGCGCGACGCGCTCTTGGTCGCGTAAGCTTCTTTCACGCCGCTCAGATTCGGACGGCTCTGACTCGATCGCAAAAACACATCCGCCTGCGATGAGAGCGCCAGCGCGCCATTCTCGACCGCCTCTTGGCGATTGGACACAACATGCAGATGAACCCCCAAAACAACATCGCTCTTTCTATCGGTCGGCAGGCTTCGCCGGTAAGTTTCGGTCAAACCGCGCACCAGCTCGAAGGGAATACCGAGATAACCCGGCTGGACGAGGCCGTGACCGATTTTGCCGGCGAAGGCCGCGCTCTCGGGCGTGGTCGCCGCCGCCGTGTAGATCGGCGGGTGCGGTTGCTGTGTCACCGGCGGGCTCAACTTGAAATCGCGGATTTGCCAGAATTGCCCGTCGAGGCCCTCAATGTAATCACCCTTGAAGATCTCCACCAGCATGCAAAGGCTTTCTTCGAAGCGCGCCGTGCTCTCCGCGGGATTCAGGCCGAGGCGATTCAATACCCAGGGATGCCCCCGGCCGATGCCGATCATGATGCGTCCTTGCGTCAACAGGTCGGCGGCGGTGATTTCGCTCGCGAGGATCGCGGGATGATGCAACGGCGCGCTGATGATGCCGGTAAGAAAGCGAATTCGCTTGGCGCGCTGCGCCGCCGCGATGAAAAGTCCTAATGGAAACGGCGAGCAGGAAAAAAGATCTTTACCGTAGCTCTCGGTTGTCGAGAAGAAGTCGTATCCCAGTTCGTCGGCCAACGCGACCTGCTCCAGGACTTCCGCATAGACCTGCTGCTCCGATTTACCAGGATAAGAGAATTCAGTGAACAACCCGATCTTCATCGACCTCGGCAACCTTGAACACCGAATTAGCGGGCACCGCATGCTGTGCCCCCTACTTCATCTCACGATCCTATAACCAATGTCGTGCCGACGCTGTTCGCAATGAAAGCGTTGGGAAATTCCCGCGCGATCAAATGGGTTGCCTTCCAGCCGGTGCAATGCTGCGGCACGATCACGCTCGCATTGAATTCCTTGAGCGCGTCGATGGTCGGTTGCACGATCGGCTCGAAGATGGGCCCGGTGAGATGAAAGCCGCCGATGACCGCGTGGATCTGATGGGCGCCGGTCATTTCCCGGGCGCATTTCAAAGTGTTCACCACGCCGGCGTGACCGCACCCGGTTAACACCACGAGACCCTTGCCCTTTACATTGATAACGATGGCCTGGTCGTCGTGAATCCAAGGATCGGGCTCCCACCGGCCGTCGATCAGCGCAACCTGATTCGGGCTGCCCTTTTCGAACGGCGTCGTGCGCGGGATTTGCCCGGTGACGAGCGCGTGGCCGCCGATCAGCATCGTCGGACCGCGCTCTTCCACGATCTGGACATCTTCTGCTTCCAGATCTTTCCTGCTCGGCGGAATATGCTCCGACTCGTGCCCGTCGGGTTGGACGTTTTTTCTCTGCAGATACGCGTCCGGATGAAGCACGATGGGCACCCTCGGCCGGCCGTAGCGTTTGATGAAGCCCAGCAAACCGCGCGTGTGATCCGTGTGGCCGTGGCTCAACACGACGGCGTGCAGTTCGTTTCCCTTGACCTGGAGCACGTCCATATTGTGCAGCACGCCGTTCAAGGTCACGCCGGTATCGAACAGAAAAGAATCTTTATTGCCGCCGTTAAACGTCGTGACCAACATTGACACGCCGTGTTCGGCACGCAACTGCGGTTTGCTGAGCGCGTTCCGCTCCCGCTTGGCGCGTCGGGCGACCGGTGTGCTACCCATCAGCACGTCGATGGAATTATCCATCACGCTGAGGATCTCGACCCGGTCGACAGGCTTGAGCGGTACGGTCATTGCCAATCCTATTTCACTTCGTGAAGAAACGGTTTCTTCAGCATCCAGTTGACGATCTGTTCGACCGTTGGCGCCTCTTTGCCGAAGTAACCGTGCGCGCTGAACGCGTCGCAGGGGCCGGACTGCGGCGGGTCGCCGCCGAACACCGTAATCAGGGGAAATCTATCCGCCAGCCGCGCCGCCTCACCGTAAGGCGTGAACTCGCACTGATCGCTCACGTGATGCACGAAGAGCGCCGGAATCTTGATCGTCGCGAAATCGAAATTGGAAAGTCCCGGTCCTTGCTCTTTGGCCTTGCCCTTGGCGGCGCGAAACATGGACGATGTCAAAACCGTGCCAGCGACGCGCGGACCGAACCGGGCGCCCAACGCCGCGGCGGAAATGGTCCCGCGGCTCGTGCCGATCAAAAAAAGCGGTTTGTCTGGAAAACGTTTGGCCAGATTATCGACCACCGCCGCGATATCCGTAAAGTGGGCTTCTCCCAGCCGAAACTCGTCGGTCATCCCCCAGCCATTCTGTTGATCCGACGGCGCATCGAGAATGGCCGCTGCCACGCCACGCTTGATGAACTCGGAGCGGCTTCGCACCAGAAAATTGTTCGGGCCGAACTTGGGCTGGCCGTTTTCCGAACGCAGGTTGATCAAGCCGCCGGAACCGGGGAACAGGACGCCGATGGCCTGGAAATTTTTCGGCAGGCTCGTCAAAAAAAACGACTGAGTGACACCAGGCCGTGTTTGCAGGGTAATGATCTCCTGCTGCGCTGATGCCATGTGAGGCAAAGCACTGAACCAACCAAGGATGAGCGCAAGCGCGAAACCGCGCGCCGCGGTCATTCGCATTCGCATCACTTTTTGACCGATTCGTAAGCGACCGTAATATTCTGCGGCAAATTGTTCTGCCCGGCCCAGTCCGCGTACTCCGGCATCTTGAGCTCTTTTTTGATCTCGTCCAAAGACTTGCCCTGAGCCGCCATCTCGCCCACCCGCTTGACCAGCAGATTATAGAACGCTTCGTACTCGTCGAATATCTTCGTCGTGCTCACGGCGCCGTGACCCGGCACCACGATTTCCGGATTGAGCGACTTCATCAGCTTATAACTCGCCAGCACATCCGGGATGCGCACGAACGGCCGCAGGTTGATGATGCTCTTCACGTTCGCCGCCGAGGCCGCGAACAGCACGCGCTCTTTCGGTAGCCAGACCGCCGTGTCCGCCTCGCTGTGGACGTTTTTAAGATAGATCAGCTCGAACGTGCGTTCGCCGAGGTTGATGGTCATGCGATTGCGATACTCGATCTGCGGCACGACCATTTTGTAGCCCTTCACCGCTTCAGCCATCTCCGGCGACTCTTTCGCGAGCGCCTCGGCACGCTTCGGATCGAACCCTTTCTTCATCGCGGCCCCGGCTCCCTCGGCATTGATCACGATCCCCGGCGGGGAAAATACCCAGTGCCCGAAAGTATGATCGTTGTGAACTTCAGTATCGAGGACGAAGCGTACCGGTTTATCCGTGAGTTTTTTTACTCCGGCCATCAACCGGTGCGTGTCGGGAGGCCTTTGGCAGGTGTCGATGATGACCGGTCCTTCTTCAGTCAATACGACGCTGCACGTGGAGTTGCCGTCCTTCGACGCGAAAACATAAATCCCGTCTTTCACCTTGGTGAAGCCGGGCCCGAGATCCTGCGCCTCAACCGGAAAAGAGATCACCCATGCGAGCAACCCGACGACGAAGAGCCCGCCAAGCCGTCCTGTTCTCATAGCCGCCTCCTCAGAGAAAGGAATTTTCAAACCTGACGGAAGCTAATGGAAATTGGTCAGAGCCGCAAGAGACTAAAGAAGGAAACCGGCGCGCGAGGCGGCTCGGTTTTGAATCTTGGTAACAATCAGTAACCTGACAGTAATACCTGATCGAACCTGTGAGGGCTTAAACCTGTGGCCGAATCAGGCGCCAGCCAGTTTGAGCTTGTTTTTGGCGCTTTTGCCGATCTTGTTGCGCGGAAATTTTTCTGCGATGTGCTCGAGCAAGTCGATGCCCAAGCCGCGCTCCTGGCCGGCGCGCTCGGTCATGCTGAAGCCGAGCGCGAAGAGATCTTCCGGGGCGAGGTTCCTTTCCTTTTTGAGCGCGTCGAAGACCGGATACGCCGTATTGCGGCAAAGCTCGGCGATCAATTCCACTGCCGGATGATTCTTGTGGCTCGCCACCATATGCGCGTGGAGCTTGAGCTGCACCGCGGCGAGCTGGAACTTGTTTTCCGGCTTGAACTCCGGAAAGTCCTTGAGCGGCGCCAGGAAACCTACCGCCTCCTTGTATTTTTTCGCTTTCACCAGCTTGGCGCCTTGATCGGCCAATTGCTCGTAGGTGAACTCGCCGTCGGCTTTCTTCAGCACGTGCAGAAACGCGGTCTGAATCCGCTCTTCGTTCTCGATCGCCTTCTGCAGCCGCTTCCACAAGGAAACCAAGACATCCTGGCGCCATTTGCCTTCAAAGGACGGCAGCAGCTCGGCGATGCTCCAGGCCTTGCTGGGATCGTCGCAGGCGATCAATTCCTTGAGCAGCGCCGCGCGCGCTTCGGGGATTTTGCGCAGCGAGCCGGCGGCAACATCGCGCCGGCGATAATCGCCATCGCCAAGCTGGTCCACCAGGGTGCGCACCGTCGCCGGCGTGCCCACCTCGCCCATTTTTCTGAGCGCGAACTTCTGTACTTCAGCGTGAGGACTTTGCATGAGCCGAGAAAGCAGTGCGCGGGAATCGTCGGGGAGGTCGTGGCCGTCAAGGATCTCAATCGTGTGCCGCGTCGCTTCGCTGAACTCCGCTTCCTCGAGCAGCGGAAAAAGCTTGCTGTATTCATCCTTGCGAATGTCCTGCTCGCGCAGACAGCGGAGCAACGCCACCAGCGCGTGCGCGCGCAGCGCCGGATGATGCTCCGCGCCGACGAACTTGAAAAGCCAGCGGCGCGCCGCCGGCCGGCCGAGCTGGCCAAAAAGCCGCATTGCCGAGACCGCCGCGGGCCGCTGTTGTTTGGCGTCGAGTTTCGTCGCGAGGGCTTCGACTTCGTCGTAGAATGCTTCTAGCTGCTTGGCGTCCATCTCGCGCACCGCCGGCGTAATGAGATCGCAGATGACGCGGTTGGACTCGTCCGCGCCATCGATCAAAAGCTGCAGCACTGCCTTCATCGCGGCCTTGCCGCGCGTCTGGCATAAAATCCGCGCGGCGTTTAATTGCCAGAGCCGCGATGCGCCGGCGAGACCCTGCGCGAGCGGCTGCACCGCAGCTTCGCCCGCCGCGCTAAGCGAACGCACCGCGCGCTCTTGGATTTCCTTGTCCGGATCGTCGAGCATTTTGAGCAGCTGAGCGACATTGTTCTTGGGCTGGACGGCTTCAAAATAGCGCAACGCGTAGTCTTTGATCACCGGATTGGCGTGATCGAGCATTGGCGCCACAACCTTAACGACCGCGGCGCTACCGGATTTCATTCCGCCCAGAACCACAAGAGCGGCGCAGCGTTGCTCGATGGTGCCCTTTTCGACCAGGTCCAAAATATCCTGCAGTGTGTTGTCCATATTTTTCACTCGCCACATTACTTACCAACTTGTTCGAGAAAGACAAGATTGGCCGACAAAGGAACCGATGCGCGTAGGGGCCGACCTACGTGTCCGCCCGTTCGGAGGGCAGACGCCCAGGTCTGCCCCTACATCTAACGATCAACATCTTGACTGCGGTCCCGATTGGCAGTAGCGAAAATTGTTGCTGGAGGCTTCATGTTCCATTCAGATTTGACTCCGTTCGGCGTCGACATGGAACGGCTGGCGCGCGATCGTTTGGCGCGCCTGCAAGCGGCCATGAAGCGCGAAAAGCTCGGCGCGCTGCTGTTGACGGATTTTTTGAATATTCGCTACGCGACCGACACCGTGATGATGCTCGGCCTGCGCGCCACCGGCATCCAACGCTTCGCTCTGATTCCCGCGCAAGGCGAGCCGCTCATCTGCCAACGCGAACTTTCGCGCAAGCCGCATTATCGCAGCCTGCGCTTCGACGCTTACATGTTCGCCATGCGCCCACCGGTGGCGACAGACGACTTCGTCGAGCAGGCGGTGCTGGGACTCAAGCAAATGCGCGTCGCCGGCGAGCGGATCGGCGTAGACTTTCTGAATCTCAGCGCCATCGAGGGACTGAAATCCGCCGACATCGAGCTGGTCGACGGCTGGCCGGCAATTAACCGGGCGCGCGTGGTGAAAACCGCCGACGAGTTGCAGCTCATCCGCTGGACCACGAAGGCGAAAGAGCGCGGCTACGATCTCGTGCGCCAGGCGCTACGTGAATCAAATCCTCCTGAAGATAAGCTCAGCCGGATCATGCTCGACTATTTGATGGATCGGGGCTTCGAGGCGGGCAGCGAATTCATCTCGATCTACGATTCATCGCTCGCCGACAGCCGGCCGCACAACGAAGCCATGGGCGCGGATCTGATCGTTCGCGACGGCGATCTGGTGATTTGCGACGCCACCGTTGCCGGGCCTGGCGGTTATTACAGCGACTTCGCGCGCACCTTCAGCCACGGCAATCCAACGGCCGAAACCCGGCAGCGTTACAAGGAAGCGTATCACTCGCTTCAGGAAGCGGTGAAGCTGGTGAAACCGGGCTCCTGCGCCGAAGCGTTCAAGCACTTCGGCCGCGGCGCCAGCGCGCGCCTGCCCGGCTTCGACGGCTTTCACGGCGTCGGCCTGTGCATTTACGAATCGCCGTGGCTCCGTGGCGGCGATCCGGAAAAATACATGATCGATCTCGAAGAAAACATGATCGTCGCTCTCGAGATCAATCACTATCCGGTCAAGCTCGAACATCTGCTGCGCGTCACTGCCGACGGCGCGGAAATCCTTTCGCACTACCCAGTCGATCCCGAACTAACGCCGGCGTGAGAAAGCGCGAATCACAAAGAAAACATTGCAGCGGTATTGTTGCGCATACCCGTTTGTCATTTCGACCAAAGGGAGAAATCTTTCCGCCTTCTTCGCTCTCAGAACCAAAGGACGCGATAAATCGCGCCCCTACTTCGCTTCTGTACTCTTTCCGACGACTTGAGCGATTTGAACGGCTTGAACGTTTTGAACTACTTTTTTCCCATTTCTCTTAACACCTTCTGCCACTTCGTCGCTTCTCTATCGTATTGCTCCGTATTGAGGCCAGCCTCGGGATACCAGCGTTTGAAGCCGAAGTCTTTGGCCGGGCTGCCGAACTGTAGATCCTCCAAAATTTTCTGTCCCTCGGGGCCGAGGATGTAGTCTGCCAGCAGCAGCGCTCCGTGCGGGTGCGGTGCGCGATATAGAATCGCGGTGGCGCCCGCGTTAGTCGGCACAGCTTCCATGGCGACCCAATCGATCGGCGCGCCCTTGAGCTTGGATTCCATGGCGTGATCGCGAAATATCGACGGCGAGATCGGCACTTCGCCCGAAATCGCCAGGTCCGCCATCGCGCGTCCGGAAACGGAGTGCAGACTCACTTCCTGCGTTTTGAGCTTCTGTACGAACTCGTCGCCCTTGAATTTCAAGATCGCGCCCATCATGCGTACGCCCGTCTCGCTGGTGGTCATGCCCATTTTGCTTTTGAGCTGCGGATTGAGCAGGCCGGCAAAATTTTTAGGTACCGCGCCGGGCGGAACTAGGTTGGGATTGTAGCCGACGCCGATAAAGCTCTCTCGATTGACGCCCCAGTAGTAAAGACCCTTTCCTGCGCTTTCTTTGGCACGCGCCGGATATTGCGCGAGATGCGACGAGGTGTAAACCGCAAGGAGTCCGTCTTCGCGCAAACTCTTGAGCAATGGCAAGGTGGTCTCGACGGTATCGACGAGATATTGTCGCGCCTGAACTTCGGCGCCGATGCGCGCCATCAGTTCGTTGCTCGCGGCCCGATAGACGTCGACCTTGACGCCGTATTTTTTTTCAAATCCCTGCGCGAGCTCGCGATAGGAGCTGCCGGCGAGCGAGGTGTACCAGACGACTTTGCCTTCGGCGCGCGCGCCGGCGATGAGGATCTGCTCGCGATCCGCGCCGGTGTACGCGGCTAATTCGGACAAGCCGACCGGCTTTTTGGTTTGCGCATGAAGCAAAAGCGGAAAGCTTGTCAGGGCCAGCGCGAGTGCGCAGGAAATTGCGATTCTGTAAAGGTGAAACGGATTCGCCAACCGTTCCTCAATTTTTTTTCAACGCCTGATAAATATTTTCCGCCTTCACCGGCAGCTCGAACAGGCGCACGCCGACGGCGTCGGCGATGGCGTTGGCGATCGCCGCCGGCGGGCCGTTGTTGGCGAACTCACCGATCGGTTTCGAGTCGAGCGGCCCGACGCCGCCGGTGGTTTTGATCAGAACGGTTTTCAGCTCCGGAATATCCTTGATCGAAGGCAGCTTGTAGTCGCCGAGGTTGTTGTTGGTCACCCGGCCGCCGTCCATGACCAGTTCTTCCATCGTGCCCTGCCCCATGCCCATGATCGTCGCGCCGTCGATCTGCCCCTGATGCGTGATCGGGTTGATGATCGTGCCCACGTCGTGCGCACTGACCACGCGATGCACCTGCACCGCGCCGGTAGCGGGATCGACCTCGACCTCGGCTACTTGCGCGCAGATATAAGAGATATCTTCCGGATAGGGAAAGTCTTCATACACGGTCACAGTGAGTTTTTCGCTCGCCTGCGCAACCACGCGCCGGAGCGAAAGCTGCTGCCCGGGATCGTCGCGCAGAAAAAATCTGCCGCCGGCGAAATCGATGTCTTCAACGCGGCACTCGAGCAAGCGCGCCGCTTGATCGAGCAGGCGCTTTTTGAGTTGCTCGCAGGCCTGCACGATGGCGTTGCCGGCGACGTAAGTCATGCGGCTGGCGCGCATGCCGCTGTCGCGCGGCGCCGTGTCGGTGTCGCCGATAGTGGCGGTCACCTGCTCGATGGACACTTTCATGTGATCGGCGACGAGCTGGCGTAAAATCGTGTGGGTGCCCGAGCCCTGGTCGATGCTCGGACTGAGAATAGTAAAACCGTCGGCGCCGGCACTCAGCACTGCGCCGGTGTCGCCGCCGCTGATGTGCCGGCCCGAAAGCGCGATGCCGCGGCCGTAATTCGGCTTTTTAGCTTTGTGCCAACCGGCAGCGTCCAGTGCGCCCTGCAGGACTTCGCGGAAACGCACGTGGCGCAATTCATGTCCCACCGCGTCGGCTTCGCCTTCGCCAAGAAAATTCTTCAGGCGAAACTCGGCCGGATCCATTTTCAGCTCCTTCGCGAGAATATCTGTGTGGCAGTCGACGGCGAACGCCGTCGCCACCGCACCGGGACTGCGATAGTAACCGCCTGGAACCGTGTTGGTATAAATCTGCAGGAACTCGATATCGGCATGCTCAATCCGATACTGTCCGCCTGCATAGTGCCAGGTAGCGAGCGAGCTGTTGGACTTGAGCGCGCCATAGCCGCCACAGGCGTGGGCCGCGCGCATTTTGCGCGCGACGATGCGCCCGTCGCGATTCACGCCGGTCTTGATCGTGATCACCGTCGGGTGCGCCGGGTTGCTAGCCGACAACTCCTCGGCATAGCTCATGACGAGCTTCACCGGCCGCCCGCTCCTCTGCGCCAAAAAATAAAGCACCGGCAGATCGACGCCGTCGCCCTTGCCGCCGAACTCGCCGCCGACGTTGACCGGGTTCATGCGGATGCGCTCTTCGGCGATGCCGAGGCATTTTGCGAGCTGGGTCCGCACATTGAAAGGATTTTTCACTGACGCCCAGACTTGAATTCGTCCATCCGGTTCGATCGACAAAGCCGCGGCGTGCGGCTCAAGATAGCCCTGATGGCGCGCGGGAATCGTGAAGGTGTGTTCCAACACGAGATCGGCAGCGCGAAAGCCCTCTTCCACGTCGCCTTTTTTCCAGGCAAGGCGGGTAAGACCATTGTGTAAATCGGCGGCGAGAATATTTCTCGGGGCCCCGTCGTAGCCGGCGACGTCTTCGTGTAGCGCGGGCGCGCTCGGTGCCATGGCTTCGATGGGATCGAAAACTGCAGGCAACAACTCGTAATCGACTTCGATGGCATGGATCGCTTCTTCGGCCGCGTCCACTGTCTCCGCCGCCACCGCGGCGACCCGATCGCCGACGAACCGCACTTTCTCCCAGCACAGCACCGGCATGTCGCGAATCTGTTTACCGATCAAAAAACCCTTGGCATCGGCGCCGGTGACAATCGCCTTAACGCCGGGAATATTTGCCGCTTTGGAAACATCGACGGCGCGGATACGCGCGTGCGGATGCGGGCTGCGAAGAATTTTCACCCACAGCAAATCGCGCAGTTTCACGTCGGCGGCATAAACGGTTTTTCCGCTTACCTTCTCGCTCCCTTCGGCGCGCGGCACCGCCGCGCCGACGATTTTTTGTTCAGCCATGAAGTCGTCCTTTACTTTTGTCCCTCGTTGTCGGGAAACTGATCGGCTAATTATTACGTCGGCCTGATATCGTCAAGGTTTTCCGAATCGGGCAACTCTTGTAACGCGATCGGCGGGCGCGATAATCGATTTAGAAAAGCGTGGGAGGCACAATCCATGATCGACCACACCGGCGTCATCGTCAGCGACATCGCCAAAAGCAAAAGCTTCTATTCGGCAGTGCTGGGCGCGATTGGCATCGTGTTGCTGAAAGAATTTCCTGCTGCCGTCACCGGCAGTGTCGACGTTGCCGGATATGGAGCTAAAGAAGTCAGGACCGAAGGCGTGAGCCCGGAGTTCTGGCTGAGTCAGGGCAAACCCGGCAATCTACCCATGCATATCGCTTTCCGCGTCGGTAGTCGCACTCTGGTCGATTCATTTTACCAAGCGGCCCTGGCCGCCGGCGGACGCGACAACGGCGCGCCCGGGCCGCGGCCGCGCTATGATCCCGACTACTATGGCGCCTTCGTGCTCGATCCCGACGGAAATAATATCGAAGCGGTCTGCCGCGCGCCGGCGTGAGAGGGATCCGTCGCGCGAAAGCACAACATCTGCTAGGCTGACCGCATGAATTGGCAAGACAACTTGATCCAAGACCTCGACGGGGTTCGCGAGTTGATTCGCGGCACCAAGCGCATCGCCGTTCTCGGCATCAAGACCGAAGCACAAGCCGATCAGCCGTCGGTGTATGTGCCGATGTATATGCAAAAAGCGGGCTTCGAAATAATTCCGGTGCCGGTTTACTATCCGGCCGCGACGATGATCCTCGGTCAAAAAGTCTATCGCCACCTGGTCGACATTCCCGGTGACATCGACATGGTCGACGTCTTTCGCCGCTCGCCCGATGTGACCGGGCACGTCGACGATGTGCTCGCCAAAAAACCGCTTTCCGTTTGGCTTCAGTCCGGCATCCGCAACGATGCCGCCGCGGAGATCTTCGCCAAGGCGGGAATCAAAGTGGTCCAAGACCGCTGACTGATGGTCGATCACCGGCGGTTCGCCGGCTCGTAAGCGCAGCTCGAAGCGAAATCTAGCTGCCGCCTTTCTTGACGATTCCCTGCATCAGTTTTTCCCACTGCGTCACCTGACGCTCGAGCTGATCGGCGTTGAGCCCGGCGGTAAAGTACCAGCGCTTGAATCCATACTCCTTGGCCGCGCTGCCGTATTTGAATTTTTCCAGGATCCCTTGACCGTCGGCGCTCAGCAGAAAATCGACCATCAACAGCGCCGCGTGCGGATGCGGCGCGTTGGCCATGAGAATCGCGGCGCCGGCGTGCACGGGCACCAAATCCATCGGCAGCCACTCGACCGGGGCGCCCTTTTCCGCCGCTTCCAGCGCGTGGGTGCGAAAAATAATCGGCGCCGCTTCGATTTCACCGGTGGCGATCTGATCGCGAATCGCCGGGCTGCCCATGGAGAAAAGCCGAATTTCCTGGCCTTTTAGTTTCTTAACGTAGGCTTCGCCTTTGGTTTTGAGCATGGCGCCGATGATCTCCGGTCCCGTGCCGCCGGAACCTAACGCGAGCCGGCCTTTGAGCTCCGGATTGAGCAACCCGTCGAAGTTTTTCGGCACCGCGCTCGCCGGCAGTTTGGCCTTGTTGTAGGCGAAGCCGACGTAGGATTCGCGCGCGTTGGCCCAATAAACCAGTCCCTTGTCCGCCTTCTTGCGCGCCTGCTCAGGGTAATTGCGCAGGTACGGCGAATTGAACGGCGCGAGCAATCCGGCTTCGAGCAAGGTCGCAAGCGGTTCTTCAGTGGTCTCCAACGCATCGGCAAGATGGCGCCGCGCCTTTGCCTCTTCGATGAGCCGGACCGTGAGATCCGAACCGCCGGCACGATAAACCTCGACTTTGACTCCAGGATACTTCGCTTCGAACGCTTCGACGATCGCTTTGTACGAGCCACCGGCGAGCGACGTATACCAGACCACTTTGCTTTCGCTCTTGGCGCCGTTCAGTAAAATTTGTTCGCGATCGCGCCCGGTATAGGCCGCCAGCTCCGCCACCGGTACAGGTTTCTTCACCTGGCTCCAAACCGGCCGCGCGCTTGCCAGACAGAGTAGCGCCGCACCGACGTAGATAATTTTTCTCGGAAATTTCATTGCATCCTTGACTCTCGAATTGATGTAACCGATGTAACCCATGCGCCGGAACGTGTCCAGCAAAAATGGAAGACAGACGACGCGCCGCTGCGAGCGCCGCAACGCGATGGTGCGATCGATCTTTCAATAAGCGCGCTTATCGCAAACTGCGCTGAAGAGTTGAAACCCGCACAACCGTGCTTTTCGCGCTAGGCCGCGAGGCGTTTCGCTTTCAATTGTTTGGCGATGAACTGCTTGACCATCTCGTGCGCGCGCTCGGTCTGCCGGCCGGGTTCGCGCACCCAGAGATGCTCGCAGCCGGCAAAAACTTCGTACTGACACTCGCCGCCCGCCGCGCGGTAAGACTCCGCGAATTTTTCCTGCACCGCCGGGCGCACGTTGTCATCCAATTCACCCTGCATGATCAAGAGCGGCAGCAGCGTCACCTTTTCGCCGCGATCGAGAACTTCCTGCGGATTGCCGTCGTGAATGGTGTCCCACGGATCAAAGTATCTCTTGGAGTTCTGCACCATCTCTTCGCGCCCGAGCTGTTCCGCGTTCAGAAAGCGCGCGTAAGGATTGCTGACCGGCGAGCGCGTGGCCACGTAGTTCAATGTCGCGTCGAGATCCGGCGCTTCGGCGAGTTTGTGCACTGTGTAAAAAGGATCACGCGGTTTCATCGCACAAAGCTCGATCTCATGTCCGCCGCTCGAACTGCCGAGCGCGCCGATAGTCGCCGGATCGCCGTTCCACTCGCGAGCTTTTAACTTGAGCCAGCGCACGCCGTAGTTCGCGTCCTGAATCGAGGACGGATAGGGCGCTTCGGCCGCGCGGGTCAAATCGATGGCGACCACCAGAATGCCGCTTTTCGCCAGCGCTTCGTCCATCATCGCATTGGCCGTGCGATCCTGGTTGTTCCATGCGCCGCCGTGCAGGTCGAGCAGAACGGGAAACGGCCCGTCTTTTTGCGGCTGATAGATGCGCGCCATCAAGGTGCGCCTGGGCGCGCGGCGAAATTCCACGTCCCAGCTTTTGATTTCGAATCGATCGGATGGATTGTACATAATCGGCATCGCAGGATCCTCCTTCGTATAGCCGCGTGATTTTGAGAACGGATTTACCCCAGAGACATGGAGATCGCGGAGGTAATAATCGTTGCACGATTCTTCCACCGGCTAAACTCTGGTTACACCTATTTCAGGTCGTAAACCAGTCGCTTAATGCCCTTGGCGAGAACCGGGACATTGAAATTGATCAGCAAGCCGATGGACCATCTGCCGAGTTTCAAATAGGTCAACATCTGTGCTTGATGAATCGCTTCCAATTTTTCTACGGCCTTTAACTCCAAAACACAGCATTCTCGACCAGGAAATCCAGCCGATATCCGCATTCGACAGGAAGAGACTTGTACGTCACCGGCAGAGGCACCTGGCGTTCGAATGCAATGTTGATCAGAGAGAATTCATGTGCCAAGCAGTTTTCATAAGCTGACTCGAGCAGTCCGGGGCCAAGCGCTCTGTGAACTTCAATAGCAGCGCCGATGATCCTTTCTGTCAGTTTGTTAAAACTTCCCACACCCCGCGTTCTTTGCGTCTCCGCGGTGAATTGAGCCATCACTGCATCGCCGGTGTGCTGCCGACGATCCAAATATAGAGCGTGCGCGATTCGGCGTAGTCCGAGCCGTCGTCCGGCTGCTTCACGTATTCGATGCGCGTGGGTTTCCAATCGTCGATGTCGAAGTCATGCGCGATCACGCGCGCGCCGGGCTTGAGCTGTTGCAGCTTGGGACGGAGCGCGTTGTTGAACCATTTGAACATGTAGAGCGTCACCACGGTCGCCTCGGAAATATCCACGGTAAGACCGTCCTGCGCGCGAAACTCGACGAGATGGCTTACGCCTTCGTTCTTGGCATTTTCGCGCGCCTTGGCGACCAGGTCCGGATTCAAATCGACGCCGACACCTCTGACGCCATAACGTTTGGCCGCTTCGATGACAATCCGTCCGTCGCCGCTTCCCATATCATATAGAATATCACCTTGCTTGAACTCGGCCACTTCGATCATGCGATTGACCACGTGCATCGGCGACGGCACGAAAGGAATCGTGTCCTGCGCAAAACTCGCCCGCGCCGCGCCGGCAACGACGAGTAGCAAGACTAGAATGCGAGTGCTCCTGTGCGTCATTTTTCCTCCGAATTTTGATTGAGCCTGGAAGCGAACGAATCATATGCCGACGGACGCTGCTCTTGTCAATGCGCACTCCCAACAAGATCGCCGTAATTTTTTTATCTTGGATTGTGCAAACGGCGACGGCTGTGGTAGAGCAGCCGAGGAACGCGTGAAGGAAAGCCGCGATGGCGCGATTGGCACGACTTTGGACCGTTTTCTTTTTGCTGCTGGGCGTTTGGACCGCGGACTCGAATGCCGCCGGTCCGCTGCTGATTGCCTACGGCGGCTTCAACGAAACCATGGCGCCCATGTGGGTGGGCATCGAAAAGGGATTTTTCAGAAAGTACGGCGTCGACGCGCACGTGCTGCAAACACGAAGCGGTCCGGTGATGATGGCCACGCTCGCCTCGGGCGGCGTGCCCATGGTGTGGGCCGCGCCGAGCAGCGCGCTCAATTCTACCGCCAGCGGCATGAAGCTCGGCTGCTTCGCCGCCGGCAACAATCGTCTGCCGCGTGAGCTGATCGTGCGCAAAGGCATCGACACCCTGGATGACTTGCGCGGCAAAACCTTCGGCGTGCAGAGCATCGGCGGCGGCGCCTGGCTCTCGACGATGGTGGCGCTCGACGCGCTGGGCCTCGATCCGGACAAGTACAAGCTCAACGTGCGCGTGATCGGCGATACCGGCACTCAGACTCAAGCGCTGGTTTCGGGCAACATCGATGCGGCGATCCTGCCGTACAGTTACGGCGAGATCGCCAAGCGCTCCGGGTTGCGCTCCCTGGCCGACGCCGGCGCGATGAAAATCGTTTATCAGGCCACGGTTCTGTGCGCGTTGAAAGATTCCAGCGCAGGCAGCCCCGAGACCATGACCGCCCTGACGAAGGGCGTGATCGAATCGCTGGTTTATATCCTCGAGCCGACAAACAAACGCGACGTCGCGGCGATCCTCAAAAAAAATCTTCGCCTCAGCAAAGACGAGGACGGCGAGGCCGCGGCGCGGGTCGCGCAATTGCAGATGCCCAACGTCGAAGTAGGCCTCAGTGTCGATGCCTGGAAAACCGTGCGCCGTCTGGTGGCGCGCATCAATCCCAAAGTTCAGGACATCGATCTCGATCAGGTCATCGTTTCGTCGGTGGTGCAAAGTCTGGAATCCAGCGGCTTCATGGCCGAGATGAGAAAGCGCGTTCCTAAATGAAGAATCGTTTCCCCACGGAGATCACGGAGGACACGAAGTAAATTATTTTTTCTCCGTGCTCTCCGTGTCCTCCGTGGTGAAAACAATCTTTCGGCGTAACCCGAAACCGTTTCAAAGGAGCAGCCATGCACGGCGGACAAGCGATCTTGCAAGCGATCGAACGAAGCGGCGTCGATTATATTCTATCTTCACCCGGCTCTGAGTGGCCGCCGGTGTGGGAAGCGCTGGCCGAAGCGGCGGCGCGCGGCACCAAGAATCCTAAATACATCAACTGCCGGCACGAAGCCGTCGCCGCCGCCATGGCAGCAGCCTACACGAAAGTGACCAACCGTCCACAAGTGGTCATGCTTCATGCCACCGCCGGACCGCTCAACGCGGCGATGACCCTGCGCGCCGCGCTGCAGGAACGCACGCCGATGGTGGTCATCAGCGGTGAGATCGCCGCCTACGGCGAGAACACCCGCGTCGCCGATCCCGGCGGCCAGTGGCTGCATGATCTCACCGACCTCGGCGGCTCTCCCGATCTGCTGCGCGGCTGCGTGAAATGGGCCGACCGCGTCATGTCGGCGGAGCTGCTGCCATCCACCATCGAGCGCGCGCTGCGTATCGCGGTCGAGCCACCGGCGGGTCCCGTGCTCATCGGCATTCCCTTTGAATGCATGATGGAGGAAGTGAATTTTCCCGACCACGGCAAAGCCAACGAGGCCGTGCGCGCGCACGAGGTGAGCGATGAAAGCATCGACCGCGCGCTGCACCTGATTGCCGCCGCTAAAAATCCCGTTGCGCTCACCGAGCACGTCGGCGGCGATCCGCGCGCGGTGGAGCGGTTGATCGAGCTTTGCGAGCTCTGCGCGATTCCGGTGATGGAGACTTACCGGCCGGCGTTCATGAATTTCCCGACCAATCATCCGCTTTATCTGCACCACGACCCCAGACTTGTCGACGCCGCGGATCTGATCCTCATGGTCGATGCGGTGACGCCCTGGTATCCGGCAAGCAAAACGCCGAAGAACGCCAAGATCGTTTCCATCGCCGACGAATTTCCTAATTCACGGCTGCCCTACTGGGGCTACAATGTGGATCTCGCCTTGGTGGCACCGCCGGCATCGACTTTGGAAAAATTGCTGAAGAAAGCCAAAGCTTCCGAGGCGATCGCGGCCAGCCGCAGCGCCTATGCGGAGCGCTCGGCGCGTGTGAAGGATCAGCACGACGGTTATTTCGGCAAACTGAAAGAGGAAGCACAAAAGCACGCCGGCGAAACGCCGATCGATCCGCGCTGGGCCTGCCGCGCGCTCGCCGAGGCGCTGCCGAAAAACGCCATCATCTCCGAAGAGACTACGGTTTATCGCGGCCTCATCCAGGAAACCATTCCGCGCCAGCAGCCGCAGTCCTACTTCGCGCGCATCACCGGCGGTCTCGGCGTTGGACTGAGCTATGCGCTTGGAGTCAAACTCGCGCTGCCGGATCGGCCGGTGTTCGCGCTCGTTGGCGACGGCGCGTTTCATTACAACGCGGTGCCTTCCTGTCTCGGCGTTGCCCAAGAATACGGCCTGCCGATCCATGCGGTGATCTTCAACAACGGGCGCTATCTCTCCATGGAGACGAGCCTGATCAAATATTTTCCCCAAGGCGCGGCGAAAAACACCGGCGTGCATTTCGGCGCGGAGATTGGTCCCCGACCAGACTATCAGCACTATGCCAAAGCGCACGGCGGCTACGGCTATCGGGTTACCGATCCGGGGCAGATAAAGAATGCCGTCGAGCAGGCGCTCAAGCATGAGGCCGAGCGCAAGCTCACTGTGATCGATCTTGTGTTGAGCGATTTGAATCCGCGGTAGGCGCCGGCGCAGAAACTCGGTGGAGCAAGACTGCGGATCCGATTCGCGACAGCGAAAATGCTTTTCACCACGAAGGGCACGAAGTTAGGAGAAAATAATTCCTTCGTGCTCTTCCTGTCTTGGTGGTGCGAATTGTCCCTTCAAAGCGCCACCGCTATTCGTTTAGTGGCTCGCAACGGCACTTTGCTCAAACCGCGCTCTTTCTGAAGCCGGTGATTACGCCGCCCCATACGGCCAAGATTAAACCGATGCCGGCAAGCGTTATGCCGATCAGCGGAATGATCAGCATCAAACCCAATCCCAAGATTATCAGCAGAATGCCGGGCGCGAGCGGATTCATGCGGCGCGGGCGCTCCGGCGCGCGCTGAGTCTCCGGCGCTTCGTCGGCGATGGTTGCAATTTCTTCGTGCAGCAACGTCTCGGCCAGTTCTTTCAGTCCAGCCCGTTTCTCCGGTTCAGCGGCGCGAATGATCCGGCTAATGTCCGTGACCAGATGCTCCACCTGCTCTTCACTTCTGACCTCGGCAACACTTGCCGCATTCGATTCCATGATAGTTGTTTTGAGCAAAAGGCAAGCCAGATTTGCCCTCGCTTAAACCGCGCGCATGAGTGTTTCATACCTCGGACAGGGAAGTAAGAATTAGACAGCCTGACGTTGTCGGTTCACTTCAGGATTGGATTGTCCGGTCGCGGACGTGCTTGTGATCAGCCGCGCAGCGCGGTTGCGGCCGAAATAGTACCAACCCCATTGAATCAGAACGAGAATCTTGTTTTCGAACTCGACCAACTCGACAATGTGAATAAACAGCCAGGCGAGCCACGCCAAATACCCTGAAAAATGCAGCCGTCCGATCTCGGCCACCGCCGCGCCGCGGCCGACGATCGCCATGGAGCCACGATCTCTGTAATGAAATGGCTCCGATGTCTGATTTTTCAATCGAGCTTCAATCGTTTGCGCCACGTAACGGCCTTCCTGAATCGCCACCGGCGCGACCCCCGGAAGCGGCGTGCCGGTTTCGTGCGACGAATTGGCCAGGTCGCCGATAACAAAAATCTCTGGATGACCGGGAACCGTCAGATCGGGCCCGACCAGCACTCGGCCGGCTCGATCGGTTTGGGCACCGGCCCGGACAGTGAGAACGTGTCCCAAAGGTGAAGCCTGCACGCCCGCAGCCCAGATGACGGTGCGGCATGCCAGACGCTCGACCGCCTCACTGTGCTTGATAGTAAGGACTTCCGGTGTGATTTCACTCACCACCGAGTGTTCGTGTACCGTCACGCCGAGGCGGGTTAAATTGGCGGCAGCCTTTTTCGACAGCTCGGCAACGTAGGTCGGGAGGATTCTCTCGCCGCCTTCAAATAAATGAATTCTGGTCCGCCGCGGATCGATGTTGCGAAAGTCGTGGACCAACGTGTCGTGGGCGATCTCGCCAAGAGCGCCGGCGAGCTCGACCCCGGTGGGCCCGCCGCCGACGATCGCAAAGGTCAGCAATCCCTCCACTTTGGTCGGGTCCGTCTCCCGCTCCGCGGCCTCGAAAGCGAGAAAAATGCGCCGGCGGATTTCCGTGGCGTCTTCGACGGTTTTCAAACCCGGCGCGATCGCGCGCCAGCGCTCGTTGCCGAAATAATGATGGCTCGAGCCGGTGGCGAGCACGAGCACATCGTAATCGATCCGTCCGTCGCTCAGCAGCACCTGACTTCGTTCCACGTCCACGTCGACGACCTCGCCCAGCATCACGTGCGCGTTTTTCTGATGCCGGAGGGTGATACGCAAGGGGGACGCGATATTCGCTGGTGAAAGCCAGCCAGTGGCGACTTGATAAAGCAGTGGCTGGAATAAATGAAAATTCCGGCGGTCGATCAGGGTGACCCCTAACGGCGCGGTCTTCAAACAGCGCGCGACGGAAAGGCCGCCGAAGCCACCACCAACGATCACTACGTGAGGAAATTCCAACATTATCCGCCCACGGCGGAAAGGGAAATGAGCCGCAAATCGGTTTTCGCGGCGCTCGATACCGTGAGCGCCCGATACTTTCGGACCGACGCTTTATGAAGCGAGCGGCAATTCGACCGCAGGCTCTCTCCGTAGATGCGTGGGCGCTGAGGCGTTCTCGGGAGCGTGGGTTTGCTTGTAACGAATTAGGCTCCGGCAGATGTATCCGGGATCCAGATTAAGGATGCCGCAGACACTCTCGAGGCTGAAGACTCCGTGGTCGTTCTCGTTGCGAAAAAACCACTCCTCAGCCTCCCGGAAACTGCGCTTACGGTAGCGGTTCTTGGCAAAGCAGTCGCGCAGATAGCAGTCAATCGCATCGCGCAGTATCGCAGCTAAGAGCCGCCGCTCCGGGGTCTCCGCCGGACGGCATTGATAAACGTGCAAATACTCATGGACGCACAACACATCAGGCTGGCCGAACAAACGTTTGGTCTCCTCGTGCTGGGAGAAACGGTCATCCGCCACATCTCGGGCTGCCAGAAAATTCTCCGTCATAGCTTTACCTTCTCCTCGTCCGCTGCATGAGTTCCTTGGGTAGATTCCTACATTCTCTTGGCAACAATGCCTTGCGACCGCGCGATAGGCTGTGCAACTCTCGTACCTGAAAATTCAAGCCCCCAATCCTGGTGAAAAGTTCGGAAAAACGTTGAGCGACGATGAGAGCGACGCTGGAATCCAGAAGGGAAAAACCTGACAGGTGTAGGCAAAACCAGTACGCCAATTAGCTGCGTGGATTGGATCTGCGCAGGAAACAGCGTCGTGTCTACACGCGCTCGCCGGCGCGAGTGCGTTTATTCACGGGGAGGTTGGTCGAACAGCAGCCTGCCGTCTAAACGGAATGACTTATGATTATTCTTTATAGACTGAGTCGATGAAGCCGCTCTTTTCCAATTCGTCGACAATAGAAAAATCCACCAGGCGATCGGCTTTGATATCGATCTTGCCGAGCGTACCGCTGTCGATCACCTGCTGAATCCCTTTCAGGGTGGGCCGCGGCGAACGCAGCATGTGCACGGCGTATTCTTGCCAGTTGGCCTCCAGCAGGGCTTCATCGTTGATCTGCGCAAACCGGCCGTAAGTTTTCTTGGCGAACTCCTTATCGGTTTTAAAACGGTGCATGCCGCGGACAAACGCCCGAGCATAGCGCAGCACGGTGGCACGCCGTTGAGCGAGAAAGGACCGGGTGGTGATCATGGCGCCGATATTTTCCTCCAAGCCAAGCTGGGAGAAATCGATCAGCTCACGCATACCCATTTGCTTGGCCTTCAGATGAAACGGAAAGCCCATGCGCTGCGCGTAGATTTTACCTGCGGCCATCGCCGCCAGCCCTTCGGGTTGGCCGCCGGTCTGCAGGATCGAGACGTCCTTGTTCGGATCGAGGCCGTATTTCTGCAGCGCGAAGCGCAATATGTAATCCGAAGTCGAGCCGAAGGTGGTAATACCCACAGGCTTGCCCTTCAAGTCTTTCACGTCTTTGATTTCCGGCCGCACGATCAGCCGATGCTGCGCCGCATTGCAAAACGCGGCGATGATTACCGCGTCGGCACCCCGCTGTACCGCCGGCACCACCGCCGGCTCCCCGGCGTGAATGATCTGCGCGCTGCCGCCGAGCAGGGCCGCGACGATGCGTGTGCTGCCCCCGACCCGAACGTATTCCATCGTCAGTCCTTCGCGCTCGAAGTACTTCGCTTCTTTCGCGATGACCGGAATCATCCAGCTCCCCGCCGGGCTCGGATAGAGTACGGTAATCCGCTCCTGGGCCGGCAAAATTGCGGGCCACAGCAACGCAGCCGCGAGAATTGTGCTCTTGAGAAATCGCTCCATTTTTAATCTTCACTCCTTTGTAATCCTGACTCCTGGATGAATTCAGAGGGACGTAGAGCTCTACTTCCGCATTTAGCCCGGTAAGACACGATCGAAGAAACCGGATTCGTCGAGCTTTTTGCACAGGCTCAGATCGGCGATATCCTGGGGTTTAAGGTCTGCCGCTTTCGGATTCAAACCGTGCTGCGCCATGAGCTTTAACACCGACGCGATGGCCGGGAGGCTCGGGCAAGGCTTGCGCGGAAAACTTTCGGAGATGGTCTGATAAGCGCGTTCCAGACGATCTGGCCGATCCAGCCGTAGATTGCGCGCGATGCTGTCGACGACGATTTTTTTGTTCGCGGGATTTTGCACGAACGCGACGCCTTCAATCACAGCTTTGGCGAGACTCTCGACCACTTGCGGATGCGCGCGAATGTATCGGCGCGAGGTCGCCAGCCCCGACGATTGAAACGGCACATTCGCTTTGCCCAGATCGAACAACACGGGAAAACCCTGCTGCACCACAACCTGCTCGACCTCGGGATTGAAAAATGCCGCATCGATGCTGCCGGCGAACAGCGCCGACATGCGCTCCGGGGTGCTGCCGGTGTTCAGAAGCGTGATGCGGTCGCGGCGCGGCACGAGCCCCAGATAGTCCAGACCGGTATAAGTCGCCAATGCGAGCGAGCCTGATGGCGTGCCAATGCCGATCTTCTTGCCCTTCAAGTCTTCAGTAGCTTTGATGCCCGGCCGGGCATTTAAAAAATAGTTGAGCCGGTCTTCCATGCCGAGGAGCATGGTCATGTCACCGCCGGCGGTCACCGCGTTGGTCACGTGTGTGGCGCCGAGCAAACCGAATTGAATGTCGCCGGCGAGCATCGACTGCATGGCGCGCCCGGCGATGATGTAGATCAACTGCGGTTCGAGATTGTATTTGCGAAATATCCTCTGCTCTTTGGCGATCCACAGCGGCATGGCGTTGCCGCCGATGGCGCCGTAGGCAAATAAGAATTTGACCGGCGCTTCGGCCGCTTGGGAGCTTCCAGCGATCAGAAACCACCCCAAGACGATTACGCAGCGTAGTATCATTGTCGTTGACACGTTTCGAAATCGCCTGAATTCACGGACGTGCCAAGCTTTTTCTACTCGTCGCTCAGCACTTATCGCTATCAAGCCTTCCGCCGTCCTTGTCCAAAAAGAATTTTCTTAGCCTCTTCGGTCATGCCACGGGCGTCGGGATTGATCTGGCGTGCTACCGCGTAAGCACGTTCCACCGCCGGGCGCTTTTGAATCACTTCGAACCAGCGCTTGAGATGGGGAAAATCGCTCAGAATCATTCCCTGCCGCTCATGCAGCACGATCCAGGGATAGCACGCCATATCGGCGATGGAGTAATCGCCGGCGACAAACGCGCGATCCGCCAACCGCTCATCGAGGACACCGTAGAGGCGCTCGGTTTCTTTCGTGTAACGCTCGATCGCATAGGTGATTTTCTCGTTGATGTAACTGCGAAAGTGGTGGTTCTGACCCAGCATCGGCCCGAGACCGCCCATTTGCCAGAAAAGCCATTGCATCACTTCGGTGCGGCCACGCACGTCGCTCGGCAAATATGCGTCTGATTTCATGGCGAGGTATTCGAGAATCGCGCCCGATTCAAAAATACTCACCGGCTCGCCTTCATCCGCGGGCTCATTGTCGATGATCGCCGGAATCCGATTGTTCGGCGAAATTTTCAGAAATTCCGGCGCGAACTGCTCGCCCTTGCCGATGTTGACCGGCTTGATCGTGTAGGGAAGACCGGTCTCTTCAAGAAAGATCGTGATCTTGTGCCCGTTGGGTGTGGTCCAGTAATAAAGGTCGATCATGGAAACCTCCGAATAGCCTGAGTAAAGGTATCATGTCAATTTGAATACCGGCGGCGCAAGTATCCAACGATCCGGCCAATTCTCCAAATCTTTTCAAACCAACAATCTCGAGCGAAAGGCGCAGTTCTTGACGGCTGCCCGGAATGCGCCTATTTCTGAAGCGCCTTTTTATCACGCCGGTGGGTCAAAGAATCAATGGCGATTTCTGGCCTATGCAATTTGAATTGGTCTTCGCGCGATGGGTGATCGTTAATCCTACCGGTTAAGTTTCATCTGTGCCCGGGCCGGCCAATTGAGCGATGAAATTCCTGTTCTGGCGTCACGCCCGGCCGCGCGCACCTGGATGGGGGCGATTTATTTTTGAGAACGGATAGGTCCATGAAAAGATTTCTTATCTTGCTCCGCCGCGGGCTCGGTACCACCCAAATCGCGCGCCGGTTTTATCGGCTGCTTCCGTCAGGAAGACGCTGCAAGGAATGCCTTGTGCCCTTCCTGGGAATTTGTTCACTGCCTTTTCGCCTGGTGCAGATTCGGCCATCGCGAAAAAATCCCAATCTCTGCACGCTTTGATACGAGCTGGCTCCTCCGGGCGGGGAGACTCGGGTCATATCGGTCTTGTTCGTCGATGTGCGCGGCTTCACGGCGCTCGCGGAGCGGCTTGAACCTGCGGCGGTCGCCGTCGAACTCAATCGCTTCTATGAAATCGCTTCCAGAGCGATCTTTCTTCACGACGGCACTTTGGACAAGCTGGTGGGCGATCAAGTGATGGGTTTTTTCGGCGCGCCCATCGAGCGGCCCGATCATGCCGAGCGCGCCGTAAAAGCAGTTCTGGAAATCTTCGGCAAGATGACCGGCGGCGCGTCAGATAATCTGCGGCTCGGCGCCGGCATCAGCACCGGCGACGCTTTTGTCGGTAACGTCGGCGGAGGTGAAGTGACCGATTACACCGTGCTCGGCGATACAGTCAATGTCGCGGCGCGGTTGCAAGGTGAAGCCGGTCCCAATGAAATTTTTCTCGCCGAAGAAACTTACGCTCGCGTTGCCGAGCAATTCCCCGGAGCCGTGCGCCGCGAGCTGTTACTGAAAGGCAAGAGCGACACGGTGATCGCCTGGCGGATCACCCGATCCGTTTAGATGCTTCTGTTTGTTGACCAGCGGACGACGGCCGATCAGGCCCAGTGCAATTAGCGCGGCAGTGTGCGCGAGCGTTGGGCAGCTGGCTTTTTGGCGGCTGATTTCGCCGCACTTTTCTGACAAGTGGCGCACCGACCTTCGAGGTAAATGGAATAATCCGATATCTCGAAGGGGATGCCGCCAA
>Ga0310810_10001166_pt1 | contig 27105 bp, 20 predicted proteins | sample NCmetagenome_FD_207641 | JGI IMG/M metagenome (GOLD analysis project Ga0310810, IMG submission 207641) | Soil microbial communities from experimental microcosm in Duke University, North Carolina, United States - NC | ecosystem: Engineered > Artificial ecosystem > Soil microcosm > Unclassified ...
ATGTCCGCCGACCAGCGTATCGAAGTCCCAGTTGCCGATCTGCTTCACCTGGGCAAACGCCGCCGGGATGTCCTGTGCGACTGCCAGCCGGCGCCACGGCATCCAACCCGGAAAGACAACGTCGACTACCATCAACGTCCGCTGCTTCGGCGCGTAGATGAAGATGTTTCCAGGTGCGTGCGCGTTCCCGTGATAGGACAACTCGAGCACTTGACTCCCCACCGACAGTCGGTACTGGTCGTCGAACGTAACCGTCGCAAGCGGACGGTTCGGATCGTTGTCGCGTGCCAGTATTCGGTTCGTCTCCTTCTGCGCGATGATGACGGGATGGCCGCCAAGGCTTTTGGCGCCAGCGATGTGGTCGATGTGGTAGTGACTGTAGACGAGATGCGTGATGGGCTTGTCCGTGACCTCCGCGATCGCCCCCGCGATGTGTGATGCGTAGGACGGCGGGGCATCGACGACCACGACGCCGTCTTCATATGTCATGAACATCGATTGATAGGCGCCGTCAGTCATCATGTACAGACCGTCACCGAGCTTTTGGGTTCGATAGCCCTTCGCGGGATCGACGGCCGGACCCTTCGCGAAATCCGGAACATCGAGGTACTTGTCGACCCGGACGCCGATGGGCGCGATTGCGGGCATGTTGGCGTACGGCGCCCCCGGTGTGCCGGGGCGAGCGGCGTGGCGAGCCGCCAGAGCCGGGCCCGACCAGAGCACTCCTGCCAGGGCGATCAGACTCGAGGCCGCGACGCCCAGAATCACGTACGGGCGCGCATGCATGTCACGATTCAAGCGTTTCATTTGAACACTCCTTTCGCGTTTACCGAACATTGCGATTGGAGCATCCGCGCCGGCAGCGATCCATAAGACGATCGTGTCGATCAATACCTACGTCTGGGATCTCCGCGGTATCCGAAATGCGGCGTTGAGCGCATCGAGCAGGTCGGTCTCGCTGAACGGCTTGAAGAGGCACTCGACTGCGCCCTGCGCGAGCAGTCGCGGACGAACCGCCCTGTCGCCGGTGGCGGTGATGAAGACAATCGGGATCTTCTGCCGCCGACGGATCAATTCCTGATGAAAATCGGGACCTGACATGCCAGGCATGGCGATGTCGACGATCAGGCAGCGCGTCTCGCTGAGTTCTTGCGAGGCGAGGAATGCTTCCGCCGATGAGAATGCCCGCGCGGCAAAGCCAAACTGCCGCACCAGGTCAGGCAGCGACTCGCGCACAGACTCGTCGTCATCGATGACCGCCACCAGTGAGCGCTCGCTCATTCCGCGTCCTCATTCCTCGGTCATGTCGACTGGAACGGAATCGAAAACGAGAAGGTGGCGCCTGGTCCATCATTCGGCTCAGCCCACAGACGACCCTGATGTCGCTCGACGATCGAGCGGCTGACAAACAACCCGATGCCCATGCCCCCACGTTTGGTGGTGTAGAAGGCATCGAACAGCGAGTCCAGGCTGTGCGGCGGGAGGCCCATGCCGGCATCACGGACGCTCAAGCGGACGCGGTTGCCGTCCTCTCGTTCGGTTGTAATCAGCAACAGACGCGGTCGCTCGTGCACGTCGACCATCGCGTCCGAGGCGTTGCGGAACAGGTTGAGTATGACTTGCTGGAGCTGAATACGATCGCCGGTGATCATCGGCAGATCGCCGGCGAGCTCCGACTGAAGAACCACGCGGTGTCTCTGAAATTCACTCAACGTCAGCGCGATAACCTCTCGAGTAACCTCGTTCAGATCAAGCGTCTCCAGCGTGAATTCTTTCCTGCTGAACAGGGTTCGCAACCGTGTGATCACATCCGAAGCCCGGTGGCCATCGCGAATCGTTCGTCTCGCTGTTTCGCGCGCACCGTCGAGGTCTGGAGGATCGGCACCCAGCATTCGCAGGCAGGTACTGGCGTTGGTGACGATGCCGGCGAGCGGCTGATTGACTTCGTGCGCGATCGACGCCGTCAACACTCCAAGGCTCGTGACCCTGGCTACCGATGCGAGGTCCGATCTGACCTTTGCGAGCGCCGCTTCGGAGAGTCGGCTTTCTGTCACGTCCTGAACTGCACCGATGTACTCGAGTTGGCCGCGATCGCCTCGGCAGTGGGCGACGACGTGGACGTGCTTGATTGTGCGGTCCCGCATCTGCAGCCGGATCTCGAGTTGCACATCGCTGCCGTCTCGGCGGCATCGTTCAATCTGTTCCTTGAACGCTGACACGTCTTCCGCGTGGATTCGAGCACCAATCACCTCGAGGGTCACTCGGGCATCGCGGTCAATCTCGAAGATGCGATACAACTGCTCCGACCACATGATCTCGTCGGTCGCCACGCGCCAGGAAAAGCTGCCGACCTGGCTGAGTTGTTGCGCCTCTGCAAGAAAGGCTTCACTGCGGCGCAATTCCTCTTCGGCGCGTTTGCGTTCGGTGATGTCGCGCAGGTACCCGGTGAACGACGGCGGCCCGTCCAAGGGAATGCGTGTGATTGCCAGTTCGACGGGGAATTCGCTCCCGTCGGCACGCACGGCTGTCATTTCGATTCGTTTTCCGAGCACGCGACTCGCACCCGTCGCCAAGTACCGGGCGAACCCCTGCCGGTGGCTCTCTCGAAGAGCCGGCGGGATGATCACGTCAGCCAGTTGCCGCCCCAGGACCTCGTCCCGACGATAGCCAAACGTGCGCTCGGCAGCGGGATTGAATTCGGTGATGCCGCCGTCGTGGTCGATCGTGACGATGCAATCGAGCGCCGAGCCCAGAATCGCGGTCTTGCGCGCCTCGCTCCGTCGCAGGCTCTCCTCGGCGTGCTTGCGCTCATCGATATCGGTCAGCCGCTCCGCATTCTCCTTCTTCAATTCGTCGTTCGCGACGGCGAGTTCCCTCGTGCGCTGCGCAACATGCCGGTCGAGCTCAGCGGCGACGCGTTTCTGCTCGCTCAGCAGCCGCGCCTGCTGCAACCCGAGGGCTGCCTGGTTCGCGGCAACATCGAGAATCAGCCGCTCGGTCTCTCCGGGGAAGTCGATCCGTTCGGATCCGACGACGATCGTCCCGATGTCTCCTTGAAGTCCGAGGCGCGCCGACGCGACGGATAGAGGGGACCGTCCAATCACGATTCGAGTGACGGCCGGCCACTTCTGCAAGGCAGTTCCCAGTGCCGCGTCGAGCCCATGTCCGATGTCGCCCCTTCGGAGCGTGCCTGCCCACGCGTCCGCGACTCGTCCCACCTCGATGGGAGGTCCGTGCTCGGCATCGTTCAGCCGCGCGAGTACAAATGCGGCATCAAGCATTCCGACAAGCGCATCGAGTAAGGTGTCGATAATCCGTGGCGGCTCGCCGCCAGTCCAGAGCGCGGGAAGCGCGATGATGCTGACGAGATCGTTCAAGCATCGGCGCAGCCGGGTGGCTTCTTCGGCTGGCGAAACGGTTGGAGCGTCCATGTCAAACCCCCGCCGGGCGCGCTGCCTGCGTCGCTCGTCGCTTGCGGAATTCAGGCAGAAACTGCTCCGGCGGCACAAAGAACGGGTTCCGCTGAAGAATGCCGCCGAGGATCACCATCGGGTGAGTCCGTAAGATGTCGACGACGGCGTCGCCGTTGAACTGCCCGAGGTGGTAGGTGCAAATGACCACATCGTCGTGACGACGCCACACATCGTTCACGCGCGACTCGAACTCGATCACGTTGTCGACGAACACTCGACTCGCGGCGGCCCAATCCATGCGGCAGACGATGCGACTGAGTGGAAATCCATGCTTGGCATTACCGCTCGCGAGCTGTTCGAACACCGCCAGCATCCGATCCTGATCGAAGCCCCCATCTCGAAGATACGTCTCGGTGTTGGGCCGAACCTCGAGCTGCCCGCGTTGCTCCGCGGTCGCTGTGTCGACCCCCACCGCCGACAGTCGATGCAGATGGTTGGCGCGTTGATCGGGATTCACCACATGAATCGCCTTGTCGCCGCGATCGAAGCCGTCCTTCATAAACGGCAATAGCACCTGGTACTCTTCGTCGTCGTTACTGAAAAATGCGCAGACATGACGGGTGTCGCCAAGCGCTGAGCCGGCGAGGGAAATGGAGTTCGCGTCCTTTTTCATCGTGCATTCCTCTCACGCGCATCGCCCCCTACGAGCGTGCTTGCGAGAGTAGCGGATTTTAGGACGTCCCGAACTCCTTTCTCTAGTCCCGTCTCGTAACACCGATGCAACGCCTTTCATTGCCGCGATGGATCCAGCCCATCCGTGGCCGCTCCTCGCGCAGCCGGGTATGAATAGTCACCGGCTATCCTCGCGCGGAATCGCGGCGGTGTTCGACATTGAGCGCGGCCGCTGCCGCCGCATCGTCGGGAGTCCTCCCGCGTTCGCGCGAGACGATGTACGCCGCGTACCACTCCGACCAGTGGTGCTTCGGGGCAGTCCGCTCATAACCGCCATGGCGCTCTTCTGTCTCGCGCAGAAGCTCGGTCATCGTCGCGATATCCGGATTGAATCCTCGCCCCGGAAGCCGCGTCTTGACCTCCTGAAGCAGCCAGCTGTTGCCATCCGGATCACTGAACGACGCAAATGAAAAATACGAACGACCCTCTGGGTCCGGACCCGGCACGCGTCCGTTCGTCCCAGCGACACGGAGGAGGTTGCCCGCGAAGTGGAAGACCTCGCTGACGTCGACGCCGTGGCCAATGAGCTCGGCGCGTGCGACCTCGATGTCATCGACGACGAGGAACGTTCCCTGAACCGATCCCGGCGCCGTGGTCGTGAACCCCTTGCCGAACATGACGGAGCACGGCGAACCCGGAGGTGTCACCTGCACCAGACGCCAGTCGCCGTGGGCGAAATCAGCGTCCATCCGCCAACCCAAGTCCACGTAGAACTGCTTGGCGCGATCGACGTCGGCCACCGGGATGACGATGACCTCGAGCTTCAGATCGGCGGCCGCGACGTTGCGGATTTTGGTGACGTCCTCATTGATGGTCTGTGTGCTCATTGTGACCTCCATACCTGGTATTGGTCGATCAGGATTGCGCCACCCGTTGACTCGCTCTGTGAGGCGGCACCCACGAAGGATGCTCGCGCAGGAGCTCAATCGTCTATGAGACTTTGGTATTGGTTCGGCTGCCGCAGTGTTCCGAGGCGAGGTGCTGTCGAATTCATACGAAGGTGTCGGACATACCTTCGTCTGATGGATCCCATGCCGCGCGTTTGGTTTCATGCGGGCAAGGAGGACAGCATGAAGCCAATCGAACGCCCGACCCACCACGTCATGTTCCGAAGCGGAATCATCATTGTTGCGGCGACCACAGTTCTCGCACTCTCGTCAACGTCCGGCCGCCGCCTGGGAATTGTCGCGCTCGCGGCAACGGTTGTCGGCATCGCGTCGACGCCGATCGCGGGCGCCGAGAACACCGACACTGCCATCCGGCCGTTCAAGGTCAAGGTGCCGGAGGCGGATCTGGGTGACCTTCGCCGCCGGATCGCTGCCACCAAGTGGCCCGAGCCGGAACTCGTGCCGGATGCATCGCAGGGGGTGCAGCTCGCGACCATGCAGAAGCTGGCGCACTACTGGGCGACGGAGTACGACTGGCGCAAGTGTGAAGCGCGGCTGAACGAGCTGCCGCAATTCATTACCAAGATTGACGGAGTGGATATTCACTTCATCCACGTCCGTTCCCAACATCCGAACGCGATGCCGCTAATCGTTACCCACGGCTGGCCCGGCTCGATCGTCGAACAGCTGAAGATCATCGATCCGCTGACGAACCCCACGGCACATGGCGGAAGCGCTGCCGATGCTTTCGACCTGGTGATCCCGTCGCTTCCGGGCTTCGGCTTTTCAGGAAAACCCACCAGCACCGGCTGGGATCCGCAACGCATCGCACGGGCGTGGGTCGTACTCATGAAACGTTTGGGGTACTCACGATTTGTCGCCCAAGGCGGCGACTGGGGTGCGATGGTCGCGGATGTGATGGGAACGCAGGCACCTCCCGAATTGCTCGGCATTCATGTCAATTGGCCCTTCACCGTTCCACCAGAAATCGACAAGGCAGCTCAGACCGGCAACCCGCCGCAGGGCCTCTCTCCAGACGAAAAATATGCGTACGATCAGCTGGACTTTTTCTACAGGCACGACACCGGCTACGCCCAGGAGATGGCGGCCCGCCCGCAGACGCTTTACGGCGTAGCTGATTCGCCGGTCGGGCTTGCGGCCTGGCTGCTCGACCACGACACCCGCAGTTACGCGCTCATCACGCGCGTCTTCGACGGTCAGCCTGAGGGACTCACGCGAGACGACGTCCTCGACAACGTCACGCTGTACTGGCTGACGAACACGACGGTTTCGTCGGCGCGCATTTACTGGGAAAACAAGCTCGCCTTTTTTGCGCCGAAGCACGTCGCGATCCCGGTGGCGGTGAGTGCCTTTCCTGACGAGGTCGTTCAAACCCCGCGGAGTTGGGCAGCAAAGGCGTATCCAAACCTCATTTATTACAACCGCCTCGAAAAAGGCGGGCACTTTCCAGCGTGGGAGCAACCGGAACTCTTCACCAAGGAAGTCAGAGCCGCGTTCAAGTCGCTGCGCTGAGATCGTGGATGGACGGCGCCCAGGGGCGCCGTCCAATCCGAAGGTATCGTCGATACCTTCGTCTGATAGATCCGACGCCGCTGGTTTGGTTTCATGCGTTCGAGGAGAACAGTATGAAGCCACTCGAGCGATTGACCCCACACGTCATCTTCCGAAACGGATTCATCGTCATGGCTGCGATCGTGGTTCTCGCGCTCTCACCCTCGCCTAAGCGTCCGGCGACAGGCGACGGCGAGACAGACACCGCGATCCGGCGGTTCCACGTCAACATCCCGGAGGCGGACCTCGCGGACCTCCGTCGGCATGTTGCTGCCACGCGGTGGCCTGACAAAGAAACGGTCCCAGATCAGTCGCAAGGCGCTCAGCTCGCGAACCTTCAGGAGCTCGTTCGCTACTGGGGCACTCAGTACAACTGGCGCAAAGGCGAGGCGACGCTGAATGCCTTCCCGCAGTTCAAGACGAGGATCGACGGCGTTGACATTCACTTCATTCACGTCAAGTCGCGCCAGCCGAACGCCCTGCCGCTGATCGTCACGCACGGGTGGCCCGGCTCGGTCTTCGAACAGATCAAGCTCATTGGTCCGCTGACTGATCCGACGGCGTTCGGCGGTCGCGCCGAGGACGCGTTCGACGTCGTGATCCCGTCGCTCCCCGGTTATGGCTTCTCGTCGGCGCCGAGTGAACCGGGCTGGGGATCGGAGCGCATCGCCCGTTCCTGGGATGTCCTCATGAAGCGGCTCGGGTACATGCACTACGTCGCGCAGGGCGGAGATTGGGGTGCGGGAATCGTGGAAGCCATGGGGCGTCAGGCGCCAGCCGGCTTGCTTGGCATCCACACCAACTTGCCGGCAACGGTGCCGAACGATGTGGGTACGGCGCTCGCCGGTGGGCCAACGCCGCAGGGACTCTCAGAGCAGGAACGCACGGCTTTCGACGCGCTGAGAAAGTTCGGCCAGGGCGGAGGCATGGCCTACCTGACGATGATGAGCGCGCGGCCGCAGGCTGTCGGCTACGGTTTGACCGACTCCCCTGCCGGGCTCGCGGGCTGGATGCTCGTGCATCCCGGGTTTGCTCACTGGACCTACGGCAAGGATCTCAAACAGTCACCGACAAGAAACGAAGTCCTGGACGACTTCACGCTTTACTGGCTGACCAACAGCTCAACATCAGCGGCGCGCCTCTACTGGGAGAACCGCGACCAGAACCTGATTAGCGCCGCCTCGCAAAAGACCGATCAGATCTCGGTGCCGGTGGCCATCACGGTCTTCCCGGAGGAGGTCTACCGCGCCCCGGAGAGCTGGGCTCGGCGCGCGTTTCGCAACCTGATCTATTTCCACGAGGCCGACCGCGGCGGGCACTTCGCGGCCTGGGAGTACCCGGAGCTGTTCGCCGGCGAACTCCGAGCCGCGTTCCGGTCACTTCGCGGGCCCGCGGTCATAACCAGTCAGTAGTCGCACGTGGACGCACAACGCGCTCGAGACGGCCGCGCGTTGCCACCTAGGAATCCGTCACTCGAAAGGGTTATCAACAGGAGAGCTGCAATGAATCGCAAGAGCATGTTGATTATTGGGATTGCAACAATATGGCTCGCCGCCTTAGGTGGCTTCGTCAATTCCGCGCAGGACAAGTACACCGTGAAAGTGCCAGGCGGGCTCGCGTTTTCTGAGTTCAGAGGATACGAAGGATGGCAGGCCATCTCCATCAGCCGGAAGGAAAAGGTGGTCGCAATCATCCTGGGCAATCCCGTGATGATCGACGCCTACCAGGCCGGGTTTCCCGGCAACGGCAAGCCGGTTCCGGACGGGGCGAAAATGGCCAAGATCCATTGGAAGCCAAAACAGAACGCGTTCTTCCCTGATACGACCGGCCCGGGCGAGCTGGTGAACGTCGACTTCATGATGAAGGACAGCAAGAGGTTCGCGGACAGCGGCGGATGGGGATGGGCCGTCTTCGACTACAACGCCGAGTCAAATACCTTTACGCCCGGCACGACTGCTGGAACCCCGCCGCAGGGGAACGACGCCAAGTGCGGGTTCGGATGCCACACGGTCGCGAAGACGAGAGACTACGTTTTTACGGACTACGGGAAGCGATGAATCGCTCTGCTTCCGATCGTTCGGCACGTAGCTACGCGAATGGCACAACATCGGGAGTCATTGGAGTGGTCGAGTGACTGAAGCAATTGACCATGAACGACGACGTTTGCTCGGGAGGGCAGTGATGACCATCACAGCCGCACACTTTGGATGGCTCGGAACCGACAAGGCGGCGGGCCAGCCGCGGGAGCTATCTGCTCTCGGCCGTGCAACCGAATGGCTCAATTCCCCGCCTCTCTCGACCGCCGCCCTGCTCGGGAAAGTCGTGGTCATCCAGTTCGGCACCTATACATGTATTAACTGGCTGCGCACGCTTCCATACATTCGGGCGTGGAGTGAGAAGTACACGCAAGGGTTTGCTCTAATCGGCGTGCACACACCCGAGTTCGAATTCGAAAAAGACCTCGACAACGTTCGCCGCGCCGTGCGGCAGATGCGAATCGGCCATCCGGTCGTGATCGACAACGAATACTCAATCTGGCGCGCGTTCGACAACCAGTACTGGCCGGCGCTGTACTTCCTCGACACGCGTGGACGCGTTCGGCGCCACCACTTCGGCGAAGGTGGGTACGATTCGTCCGAGCGCGCCATACAGCAACTGCTGGAAGAAGCGGGGAGCCTCGCCGGCAGCCAAGCCCTCGTTTCGGTTGACGCGAATGGTCTCGAAGCGCCGGCAGATTGGAACAACGTACGGTCTCCTGAGAACTACCTCGGTTCCGAGCGAACGGAGAACTTCGCATCGCCCGGTGGTGCCCAATCCGACCGTCGGCGACTCTATGCCTCGCCGACGCGCATGACGCTGAATCAATGGGCGCTGGCCGGCGAATGGACGATGGGGAGGCAGGCGGCCGTTCTGAATGGCGCCACCGGTCGCATCGTCTATCGGTTTCATGCGCGGGATCTCCATCTGGTGATGGGTCCGCCACGCCAGGGAAGTTCAGTCCGCTTCCGCGTGTTGATGGACGGGCAGCCGCCGGGCCCTGCTCACGGCTTGGACGTGGACGACAGCGGCCACGGCAAGGTCATCGAACAGCGGCTGCATCAGCTCATCCGGCAACCGGGGCCGATTGCCGATCGCACGTGTGAGATCGAGTTTCTCGATGCCGGAATAGAGGCATTCGCGTTCACGTTCGGCTGATGTGTGGTCGGTTTCCGTCCCGATGCGAAATCGGATCTGCCCGTCGAAACGCGCCTCGGCGTCACCGGTCGCTTACACCATCGCGCTTGTCCTGTCGGTCCTCGGCACCGGCGGCGGCCGATCAGTTCTCACGGCGCAATCGAACGGAGCCGTCCCTGGCACGATTCAGGCCTACTCGACGATCACGTCAATCGGCGGTGAGTGGGACATCGTCGGCGATGCCGATCACGACGCGACTGCGACTGCCGAGGCTCGGGTATGCCACGCCGCCGTACCTGAACGGCACCGGGCTCGCTCCGCAGTCAAAGCCATCGTTGCTGAAATCGCTCCGCCAGCGTTCAGCGCTGCCTCTCGTTCTGGCGAAGCGCTGTTCGCCGGCATCGCCCTCGATGCCTCCGACCGCTCCTACCAATCTCAGAATCGTCCGGTGACCGTGTCGGTTCGGTGTGCGGAGTCGCACTCGAAATGACGATCCGATCGCCGCGTAGACCGCGTACACTTCGGCCGATGCAGAGACGCCAGTCGTCCACGCCAACGCAGATCTGACCGTGCGCGCCATTGTCCTGCGGGAACTCGGTGGACCGGGCAACCTTCGGATGGAGGAGTGGCCGACGCCGGTGGCGGGGCCCGGCGAAGTGGTCGTGCGGTTGCGAGCAGCCGCGATCAACCATCGGGATATCTGGATCCGCCGCGGCCAGTACGCGGGGATCCGTCTTCCCGCAGTCCTGGGCTCCGATGGCACCGGCGAAGTCGTCGCCACTGGCGACGCCGACGGTAATTCCTGGCTCGGACGAGACGTGGTGATCGATCCGTCGTTCGGCTGGGGACCCGATCCGCGTGCGCAAGCCAACACCTTGCATCTACTCGGCATGCCGACAGAAGGCACCTACGCAGAGTTCGTCAAAGTGCCGGCGACGAACATCTACCCAACGCCTGCTCATCTCACGATCGAGGAGGCTGCTGCGCTCCCGCTCGCCGCGGTGACGGCATACCGCGCGCTTGTCACCCGCGCCGCAGTCCAGCCAGAGGAGATTGTGGTGATTACCGGTATCGGCGGCGGCGTTGCCCTGGCGGCGCTGACGATTGCCGTGAGCCTGGGAGCAAGGGTGTACGTGACCTCTGGTTCGGAGAAGAAGATCGCGACGGCGAAGCAACACGGAGCGGCGGCTGGCGTCATTCACCATGCGCCCGGATGGTCACGCACGCTGCTCGAGACCATCGGACGGCGGCCGGACGTGATCGTCGACGGCGCGGGCGGTGACACGTTCGCGCAAGCACTCGACCTGGTGCGGCCGGGCGGCCGTGTCGTGACCTACGGCGCGACACGTGGACCGGTGTCGAACCTGGAGGTGCGACGTATTTTCTGGAAACAGATCGACGTTCTCGGAAGCACGATGGGAACCGCGGAAGATTTCAAGCGGATGCTACAAATGTGTGCGAAGGGTCTGCGTCCGGTCATCGACAGTGTGTGGCCGCTCGAGGCGGCGGCCGACGCGCACGCGCGCCTCGAAAGCGGTGACCACTTCGGCAAAGTCGTGCTGCGGATGTAATCCGCATCGTTCATCTCACGTTGAAGCGCACGTCTCGCCGGATCGTCGTACCGTTTCCAGTCGCGTCGATGTGCAGAACGTAGGCGCCGGGCTCGAGCCCGTGGAGCGGCAAGGTAAACGCGGCATCGGCGACGCCGCGTTCTGCGAATTGCTCGGCGGCGACGGCGTTCTCGAACGACGTCACCACGCGTGTGCCCTGCAGGATGCTGAACACGATCGCAGCCGGCACGGGCTTGTCCTGGCGACGCTGATAGACGCGGACCAGCGCGGACACGTCGTCCGCGGTCCTGAAATCACGCCGCGTGGTCGGCGCCCTCTCGAGAAGACCTCCCAGCGACTCCGGTGGCGTGGCAATCGGCGCATCGCTATCGAACAGGACCGGCCCGGCCAGCGTCAATGGCTCGCGGTCGAAGTCGGGCACGTCGACGAACGTGTGCACGCTGCCGACGAGGCCAGCACGTTGCTGGCGGGAAATCACTCGTACTTCATACGTGCCAGGCGTCAGCGCAACCGTAGACACGGATTCGTACCGCAACTCGCCGGGTGCCGCCTCGGGGATGGCGATCGACAGGCGCTGACGCTGCCAGTCAACGTACTTCTCGCCGTCGCGGTAGGCGCTCGTCAGGATCTCGACCGGCTCGAATTGCGGCGCCTGATCCACGGAGTGCGCCTCGGTTCTCGTGGCGGCCTCGGCTCTCACGCCCGTGGTGAGAAGCACCACCGGCTTGCCGTTTGACCCGCGGAACGTTGCCGACGCCACGCTCATCGGGAGACCACGCTCAGGCAGCAACCCGCGTGACAATTCATCCAGCGACGCGTTCGCCCCGTCGACCGTGCGCAAACTCGTCACCGCGTCTGCGTAATATCCCTTTCGCGTTCGCACCTGCAGGTTCGGGCGATTCACCTTGACCGTAACCGGGTGAAAGCGCCCGTCTGGCTTGACGTCCGGAGCCTCGAAGGCGAGCAAATAGTAAGCGGACGACTCGTCGAGGATCCGCCGGACGCTCTCTTCGGGATGGTTCGTGTTGAGGATAGCGCGGCCGCCCGTCCAGTCCGCGACTGTCTGTAGCGACTGCTGCCGTTCGATCAACTGGGCGCGGTTCGCCCGCTCTTGCTCCGCGGCGGCATCGCTGATGGGCCGGTCCGGAGAGAAATCATCGCCCGCATGGACGTTGGTCGTTTCAAGCGCGTTCGGATCGACCGTGTGCACGGTGACGTTTGCGAGTTGCGTCGCGCGCACCATCGCCTTGGTCGCGGGCTCGAGATACGCGTTGCACGGTCCAGGCACTGGTGCGAGCCGGAGACGCTCGCCGATGAAGAAGACGGTCTTTCGCCGCTGGGGCTCGCTGCGAAGCGCGTTCGCGACCCTGGTGATCGCTTCCACGCGGCACACGCCACAATTGCAATTTCCCCATGCCATGCCTTCGGCTCGTTTGTTGGTGCCGAACGCCGAGCTGTCGATCGCACGCTTGAGCCGGTTCTTGTCGGTCGTGAAGTTCTGCGGGACACCGTAGATCGTGTGGCCCACGGCAGCGAGGTCACCGGGACCGAGACTGTCGACGATCCGCTGTGCCGTCACGCGAAGCGCCGTGATGCCAGGTGGATCCGCGATGGTTCGGCGGCCCGGGACCATCACTCGATCGAGGAAGGGGTCGATGAGGACGACGACGAGGCGGCCTTGCGGGATGTCATTACGCGTGACGTCCGGCGGTACCGCGTCGACGCCTGAAAGCGGCGCCATCGGAACCGGCGGTAGTTCGATTGCCGAGAACGCAACCAGCCGTCGGGTCCGGTCATCCTCGAGCACCGTGAAGTCCGCCGCCGTCAAGCCGCGAACAGGCCGGCGCTGCTGGTCGAGCACGGAGACGTCGAGCTGAACGGCGGCGATGCCGGTGCGGAACGTCTGCGGCTCCGCGGGCGGGAGCTGCTGCGCGACGGGAAAGCAGACGAGTAGCGCAACCCAGCCCGCAAGGATGGTGATGGCGTGTTTCACAAGAACTCACTGGAGGCGTTGGCGTCGGGATTCTACCGCGTAACACTCCCGGTTGCGGTACTCGGCCTCGCGCGCGTCGTTTGGCGCTGACGTTTTCGCCAGCCGTCTCACCGTTGCCGACGCCGGAGCCCGGCTCATTGCTGCTGCTCGGTACCGGGTTGGTCGCGGCATGGCAGTCCCGGCGTTTCCGTCGCCCCCGCAGGTGACGGTCGACGCGCGGACGCGAGAATGATCTGCCGCTCCTGTTCGATCGCCTTCAGCGCGCCGTCATCGTAGCGATCGACGCACGGCTACCAGCGCGGCTCTCGTCGACGATGGGACGAGCCACCACCGAAACCGCCGCCGCCGCTGCGTGCCGCTTTTGGCCGGGCCTCGTTCACGGAGAGGCTGCGGCCACCGACCTGCGTCCCGTTCAGCGTGGTGATCGCGTTCTGCGCCTCCTCGTCCGTGCCCATTTCGACGAAGGCAAATCCGCGCGCACGGCCGGTGGCTTGGTCGCGCATGACGTTCACCGACTCCACAGACCCGGCCCGCGCGAACAGTTCCTGCAACTCGGTTTCACCGACTTCGTAAGGGAGGTTGCCCACATACAATTTCCGACCCATGACATGCTCCTTTGTCGCGATGTTCTCGCTCGCCGGCATCGGCGGCGGCTGGATGTCGTCTCGTAGCCTAGCTGAACTCAGAAAGGAGCGAGTCAAGAGGGCTCGTTCGCTGGAGGACGGCGAGTACGGCGGCAAATCCAATGATTCACTGTACCACGAGGACTGACTCAGGTGTGACGGCTCATGGTATGATGATGCATCGGATTTTCCCACGCGCTCTGTCACCTGTAGGCGTAGCGGGCCGCTCCTGGCTCGGTCCTCCTCACATCCAGCTTAGCTACGAGACGAATCCGTTCTGGAGCTGTGGCTCCAAGGCACTGTTTGCGCCGTGGTGGCGCGAACGTGTCGCATATATTCGCCCTGCCGCGCCGCTGGGAATCGCGTTGGGTCATCAAGGACCATCTTCAATGTCGTTCTCCGAACTGGGGCTGACGCCCTCGCTCTGTGTCCCCTTGGCGCGCCTCGGCTATGAGCAACCCACGCCAATCCAAAACCGGGCCATTCCCGTTGTCTTGACGGGAACCGATCTCTTCGCGCGTGCTCAGACAGGGACGGGCAAGACGGCCGCCTTCGGGCTGCCCATGATCCAGCGCATCGCCGCACGGAGCGATCGCGGCAGGCCCCGACATCCGCGAGGACTCATCCTCGTGCCGACGCGTGAACTGGCGGCCCAGGTCCATCGGTCGCTCTTGACCTATGGCGCGCCGGCCCAGCTCCGCGTGACCGCCATCTTCGGCGGTGTCGGAATGGGAGGGCAGATCCAATCACTGAAGCGCGGCACCGACATCATCGTGGCGACACCGGGCCGGCTGATCGACCACATGCAGCGGCACACGGTTGATCTTTCCGCGATCGAGATCCTCACCTTGGATGAGGCCGACCGGATGCTGGATCTGGGCTTTCTGCCAGCGCTGCGACGGGTCATCGCGTCATTACCGCGCTCGCGTCAGACCTTGCTCTTTTCCGCGACGCTCTCCGACGACGTCGTCGGGCTGGCCGCCGCATTCACGCGCGACCCGACGCGCGTGGACGTCTCGGATCGGCAGGCCGTCGCTCCGACCGTGACGCACCATCTGCATACGGTTGCTGTCGACCAAAAGCGCGCCATGCTCACGCACGTGTTGACGCGAGACAGGGCGAGTCAAGCGCTCGTCTTCTGCAAGACCAAGCGCGGCTCCGATCGCGTTGGCGAGCACCTCGAGCGTGCCGGCGTCAAGGCCGCCGTCATTCACGGCAACAAGAGCCAGGGGGCACGAACGCGGGCACTTGCGGACTTCAAGGCGGGCCGCGTCAACGTTCTTGTCGCGACCGACATCGCGGCGCGCGGACTCGACATCGCGCAGCTGCCGCTCGTCATCAACTACGACTTACCGGTCGTGGCCGAAGACTACATTCACCGGGTCGGTCGCACGGGCCGTGCAGGACGCAGCGGGCGTGCCCTGTCACTGGTGTCGCCATCTGACTCGGCTCAGCTGCGCGACATTCAGCGGTTGTTGCCGGCGCCGCTCGAGCACGTTGCCGTCGAGGGATTTGACCGGTCGCCGCTCAGGGTGTCGATGCACGAGCCGAGTCACACCCGCGCTGGGTCGCGCCACGCGCGATTCGCCGGGACCCAACGGATCGCAGAGCGGAAAGGCGGACCCGCCGCGTTCAGAAGACGGAACACAGACGGTCACCGCTTTCGGAATACGCAGGGGTCAAACAACGGTTCTAGGCCACAAAACGCCGTGGCGCCGGAGGGATCCCCAACTTTCGATTAACCGGAGCTGTCTTCACGCGGTGATCGGGGCCGGCACTCCAAGCGGTTGTCGCTCTTGCGGAGTGCGGTCCGACATACCGGCGTGGAGACCTCGGAGGAAATGATGCGGGTGATTCGAATCGTTTTTCTTGCATTGTGCCTGGGAGCCGAGAGCCACATGGCCGAGGCGCAGACGAACGCTGAGCAGGATTGGCACGTCACCGTTTACCCGGTCCTCGCTTGGGTCCCGCTCGACATCGCGATTGACGTCAACGTCCCGCCGATCGACGGCGGTGGAGGTGGCTCCGGTCAGATCCTGAACAGCCGGTTCGATGGGGCGTTTTTCGGCGGCGTGGCCGCATCAGACGGCGTCTGGCGAATCGAGGGCTACGGACTATGGGCCGGTTTTGGCGGCGACCGACCGGAGCGACCGTTCCTCCAGGTTGATCTCAACCTCCTCTACGGGTCTGCCAAACTCGGCCGTAAAATCGCGCCCGACTTGTATGTAACCGGAGGCGTGCGCCGCCTCGCGATCGACTATGACATCACTGTGGGTGACCTGCCGCGCCTGTCACGCAAGCCCGGCGTGTGGGACCCCATCGTGGGAATCGGCTGGCATCGCGTGCGCCCGAAGGTGGAGTGGCACGCCGCATTCGACGGCGGCGGGTTTGGTGCCGGCGCCGACGTCGATCTCGGGAGCTCGGTGAGCGTGGACTGGAAGCCGATCCCGCACTTCGGTCTCACCGCGGGCTACAACCTCCTGTACTTGAAGCTCTCGGACTCGGTGGCCAGCCGACAGCTGACGATGAAGCTGACCGCGCATGGTCCGACCGTCGGATTCGGCCTGTACTTTTGAACCGGCGGCCGCGCGAATTGGCCGCGCCGCATCAACGGTGGCGTTCTCGTTCAGACCTCATCGTCACCTTGTGGTGCGAGCCGCGCGATTGTGTTTGCCGGTCGCGGGGGGAACCGCCTCGATGAACCGCCGGACCAGCGGGACGCGGTCCGAATCGCTGTGCCACGCGAGCGCGATATTCCAGGCGGCTTCGGGAATGTCCAGCTCGTGAAACCGGACACCGGGAAGACGCATCAGCGCCGTCGAGCGCGGGACCAGCGCGACGCCGAGGCCGGCGCGCACGAGCGAGACGATGGTGAACAGCTCCGAGGCTTCCTGGACTATCCGCGGCGCAAATCCGGCGGCCGCGCACACGCCGAGCACATGATCGTAGAAGCTGGCCGAGCGATCCCGCGAAATGACGATAAACGGCTCGGCGGCGACCGAGCGTAGACCGGCGCGTGTGCTCCAGCGTATGTGCGGACCGAGCGCCGCGACCAGCCGCTCGTCAAGCAGCGGCCGCATCTGCAGCCGCGAGTCGGCGCCACGATGGCGGATGAACCCAACGTCGATCTCACCGCTCACCAGCGCATCGATCTGATCCGGCGTCGACATGTCGCGCAGGTGGAACTGGACGTCAGGATGGGCGCGGCGAAACCGTAAGACGACCTCCGGTAGCAGGCCGAAGATGCTGGCAATGCCGAAGCCGATGCGCAAGAGTCCTGCTTCACCTCTGGCCGCGCGCTCGGTCAGGGCGACGGCCGCCGACGCCTCGCCGATCAGGTGACGGCTTCTGCCCGCGAGCAGCCGTCCCGCTTCCGTCAGCTGCACGTCGCGGTATCCGCGAATCAGTAACGGCCCCCCGATCCTGGCCTCCATCCTTCGGATCCGTTTGCTGAGGGCCGGTTGCGACACGTGCAGCCGGTCGGCCGCGCGGCCGAAATGCAGCGTTTCGGCCAGCACCATCAGTGCCCGCAGATCCGCGAGCTCAATATCCATAACCTGAGGTTATCAAAAGATGCCGAATGTTTCATTGGACAGAATCGCACAGGTCGCCGATCCTAGCGCCGAGGGCGACAGCGGCTGGCGAGAGAGCGGTAGGGGAGTCCATCGGGCGAAGCCCGGCGAAGCGATTCAGATGATCGACATCAACTGGAGTGGAGTGATTGGAACCGCAGGCGGCCTCTGCAGCGCGCTGTCGTTCTTGCCGCAGATGCTGAAGGTTCGCCGGCAGGGCGGGCGCGATCTGTCGATCGCCATGCTGGCGTTGCTGTTGTCCGGGGCGATTCTGTGGTTCGCCTACGGCCTGATCAACCAGGCCACCGCGGTCATCGTCACCAACATCGCGATCATCGGTCTCGTCTCGACCACGACGATCATGACGATGATGCTGGAACGGCGGGTGCGACGGCGTCGACAGCGAATCGCGATCGACATGGACGAGGTGATGGCCGACGCGCTGACCGAACAGCTGCGGCGTTACAACGCCGCCTACGGGACCAGCGTGACCGCGGCCGAGCTGTCGGGCCGTCATCTCGAGCAGTGTATTCCGCCAGCACATCGCGAGGCCGCCGAAGCGATGCTCGACGCCTCCTTCTTCGAGGACCTCGCGGTGCTGCCCGAGTGCCAGGAGGTCGTCCGTGAGCTCGCGGATCGGTACGAGGTGTTCATCGCGTCGGCCGCGATGGACGTCCCGTGCTCGTTCGACGCGAAGTACCGCTGGCTGCAGCGTCACTTTCCCTTCATTCCACCGTCGCAGATCGTGTTCTGCGGCGACAAGACGATCGTCGACGCCGACTATCTGATCGACGATCGACCGCGGCACTTCGCGAACTTCAAGGGTCAGCCGTTGCTGTTCTCGGCGCCGCACAATGCCGGAGAGACCCGCTACACGCGAGTCGCATCCTGGAACGAGGTCCGCGATCACTTCGCCCGGCTCGATTTACGGCCTGAAAATCGCCGCTCCCGCACCAACGCGGCGGACGTGATCGGCGCACGGGCGTGACACCGACGCGGTAAAACGACAGGTTGGGCCTCGGACCTGGGCCCGCTCGCGGTACAATCCCGCCCACCTTCACACGTGACGCTCACTCCCGGCACGCACGTCGGGCCCTTTGAAATCACCGCCCTGCTCGGTGCCGGCGGCATGGGCGAGGTGTATCGCGCCACGGACAGGAGCCTGAAGCGTCAGGTTGCCATCAAGGTGCTGCCGGCATCCGTTGGCGCTGATGCGGATCGGCTCGCCCGCTTTCAGCGTGAAGGCGAACTGCTTGCCGCCCTGAACCATCCCAACATTGCGCACATCCACGGCCTGCAAGAATCGGACGGGACGGTCGCGTTGGTGATGGAGCTGGTCGAAGGTCCGACGCTTGCGGATCGCATCTCGAGAGGTGCCATCCCGGTCGAAGAAGCGTTGTCCATCGCCAAGCAAATTGCCGAGGCACTCGAAGCGGCACACGAACGCGGAATCATTCATCGCGATCTCAAGCCCGCGAACATCAAGGTTCGCGATGACGGCCTGGTCAAGGTGCTCGATTTCGGATTGGCCAAAGCGTTCGACCGCGCCGCAGAGCCCGACCCTCACGCCGACGATTCGCCAACACTCAGCGTGCACGGGACGATGCAAGGCGCCATTGTTGGTACTCCTGCCTGTATGTCACCAGAGCAGGCACGCGGCCTGCCGGTAGATCGCCGCACCGACATCTGGGCGTTCGGGTGCTTGTTCTACGAGATGTTGACCGGCACGCAGGCGTTTGCTGGCGAGAACCTGTCGGACACCATCGCCGCCGTTCTTCGCAGCGAGCCGGACTGGAAGGCGCTTCCCGTCGAGACACCCGATCGCGTCCGGGTCCTGCTCAAACGTTGTCTGCAGAAGGACGCGCGACAGCGCCTTCACGACGTGGCCGACGCTCGCATCGAAATCGACGATCACGACGCCGACCAGAGACCTGCGCCACCATCGCCGCGCGACACCCGCGTTCGTCGTCTGGCGTGGGCCGCTTTGGGCCTTGTGTCGGGTGTGGCGTTGGCGAGTGGAATATGGTGGGTGGGCCCTCAACCTGGGCGGTCCGCACCAGTCCCCATCCATCTGGGTCTCAGATTGGCCACTCAAGCCGTGTCGGCATCCGGCCTGATGAACGCTTCTCGCGAAGTGGCGATCTCTCCCGACGGACAAAGGATTGTTCACGTCGTGAATCACGACGGCAGGCGTCAACTGTTTCTTCGCGCGCTTGCCGATGGCGAATGGAAACCGATCGATGGCACCGATGGCGCACTTGCCGCGTTCTTCTCGCCCGACGGCCAATGGATCGCGTTTGGCACCGAATCGAAATTGCAGAAAGCCCCGGTCAGCGGCGGCGGATCGCCCGTTGCCATCTGCAATTTGTCTGGCACTGGCTTCTTCGGGGGCGACTGGGGTGCGGACGATACGATCGTTTTTGTCCCTGACTACAACGCCGGCTTGTGGACGGTCTCAGCGAATGGGGGCTCGCCGCGCCCACTGATCAAGACCGATCTCGAGAAGGATCGTGCTTCTTACAGCGATCCGCAGATCCTTCCCGATGGCAAGGGCGTGCTGTTTACGCTGGCATCCGGCCATGCGGTCATCGCAGACGACCAGGACGTAGCCGTCCTCGATCCGGGGGCACGAGAACCGAGGATCCTGATACCAGGCGCTGCCCATCCGCGGTTTCTTCCGACCGGACACATCGTGTACGTGCATGCCGGCGTACTCCTGGCGGCCACATTCGACGTGTCGAAGCTTTCGGTGACCGGTACGCCGGTTCCCGTGATTGAAGGGCTCGGCCGGACGTGGAGCGGTGATGCCGACTATTCCATTGCGGATAACGGGACCGTCGTTTACGAGGCGAACGCGGGTGGCAAGACCGGCGGTGTCTTCGTTCAAGTCGACCGCAACGGGAAGGCCCAGCCGCTGTCGATCCGGCGCGGCAACTATTCCGAGTTTTCGATCTCCCCGAACGGCCGGTTGATCGCGTCACGAGTCTTCGCGGTCAACGACGACATCTGGACCTACGACATCGCGAGCGGCGCACCGCTGCGCTTCACCTTCGAACCGCTCGACGAAATCTTTCCGCAGTGGACCGCCGACGGAGCCCGGATTGCGTATGGTACCCGCACCGGCACGATTTTCTGGAAACGATCCGATGGCTCCGGGCCGAGAGAAGACCTCACGCACGGCGAGTATTCCCGGTATCCGACGTCCTTCTCACGGGACGGCAAGTATGTGGCCTTCGTCGAAATCCACCCTTCGCGGCGGAGAGACGTCTGGTTGATGCGACTTGACGGCGACCGACGGCCCCAACCGTTGATCGCCACCGATGCCGACGAACGGGAGGCCAGATTTTCACCCGACGGTCAGTGGCTGGCTTACGTATCGGATGAAACCGGGCGCGACGAAGTATTCATCCGTCCGCTTGGCAGGGCCGGCGGACGCCAACAATTGTCCTCCGACGGTGGAGTCAACCCGACGTGGGGGCCGAATAGTCGCGAATTATTTTTTGTCACGGACGACGGGCTATCGGCGGTCGCCCTGGACGGGCAGGGCAATCGCGTCGGACAGAATCGGCGGCTGTTCCCGGCGCCGACATTCGAAGACTTGCGGTTCGATGGGCGAACCTATGACGTCATGCCCGACGGCCAGCATTTCGTGTTCCTGCTGCAGCTCTCATCATCGCCGGCCCAATACAATGTCGTCCTCAACTGGTTCGAGACGTTGAAGCACGTCATGCCCGCAAAGTAGGGGATCGCACCCAATCGATACCAGGGGAGCCCGGCGGGCAGATCGGCCATTATCGCGCCGACCGGTCATCTTGCAGTCAATCACGCCCGACCTTTCACTGGGAGGCGTTTTCTTGTCACTCGCGGAGCGTCGGGAACCATGGTGAGAAGGTGCGCGAGCGTACCCGAAGGGGTGCGCGCGAGACGCACGTCCCAGGCGGCAAGCGTGTCGGCCATCGACGCTCGTGCCTCCTGAAGACGCGCCAGGTGGTCATCCATCTCTTTGAGCAGACGCTGCCCCGCGGCACGCACGGACTGACACGGTGGACGGCCGTTGTCGCGCGCTTTCAAGAAACCGGCGAGTTCTTTCGACGTGAATCCGAATCGGATCGCGTTGCGGACGAACAGGAGCCGCGCGACAGCGTCGGCGGAGTAGTAGCGAAAGCCGCCGGCGGTGCGCGGCGCTCTGGGCAACACGCCGACCCGCTCGTAATACCGGACCAAGTCGGGACTGACCCCCGCCCGACGCGCGGCCTCGCCGATTCCGAATGTCGCACCTGGCACACTCCATCGTACAACCTGAAACCATTCCAGATTCAAGCTCACGCAGCCCTTTGACTCTTGAACGGTTCCAGGGTGGACGATGGCCCTGAGGAGACGCCCATGAACCTAGTGATGACCGTCGTCGCCGCCGCGTGGCTTCTGAGCGCACAGCATCCGCAGATGCCGGCCGGCATGTCGCACGAAGAGCACGTCAAACAGATGGAGAAGGAAGACGCCCTCAAGCAGCGCGGCGCGGACGCGATGGGGTTCGATCAGGACGCGACGACCCATCACTTCACGCTGACACCGACCGGCGGCTCAATCGAGGTGACCGTCAAGAACAGCGCTGACGACAAGAACCTGACCGCGCTCCGTCGCCATTTGCGCACCATCGGCGAGGAATTCACACGCGGCCGATTCGACAAGCCGTTCCAGACTCACGGTGAAGCTCCACCGGGGGTCGCGGCGATGCAGGCGCACATCGCGGCGATCGCGTTTCGCTACCAGGATCTGTCGGACGGTGGTGCCGTGCGCATCGAGACGCTCGACCCAGGACTCGTACAGGCCGTCCACGCGTTCCTGCGGTACCAAATCACCGAGCATCACACCGGCGATTCGCTGGATGTAAAGCGGTAACCGCCGTAGTTGCTTCCTGCGCCCGCGACGTTGTTTGATTACGTCAGCTCCGTGGTTGAACCTTACGGTTATTACCCGCATTCACCGTTCTGATCGAGAGGGCGTATGAAGAACTGGCGCAAGTTGGCTGCGGCGACGATGGGAGTGTGCGCGTTGGCGGTCACGGTGTTCACGGCAGGTCCAACATTTAGAGCGGACTACCGATTCACCGGCACGTCGCTGACCGGCTTTCGGCCGCTTGGCGAGGCTGAGTGGAAAGCGCAGAACGGCGAGATTGTCGGCACGCCCAAAGACGCAAGTGGCGGCTGGTTATTGCTCGAGGGCAAGGAGTTTCAGGACACACAGATCTACGCCAGCGTGAGGTGTGTCACCGGGTGCAAGGCCGGGATCCTGATGCGCGCGGAGAGAACCACCGACGGCGGAATGAAGGGCCTCTTGCTGTCGCTGACCGAGAACGACCTGGTCCCGTACGTCGTGAAAGTCGACGCGAAGGGAAAAGAGATCAGCCGCGAGCCACTGGCGGCGCCGCCGCCCTCGGGGCGAGCCGGTGGTGCTGGCGCCACGCCGCCAGGTGGCCGCGGCGACGATCCTACGGCTCGGATGTCGGCGCAGACCGCAGCGCTCAGCGGCGGTCGCTCGGTGAATGCTGGCCCACCGCCGCCGATGGCGCCGGAGCTCGCTGCCCAATACCCGAAGGAATCTCACCTCGCGCAACGTCCAAATGGCGCGTACCTGACGGGTGAGTACAACAGCGTCGAAGTGCTGCTCACTGAAAACAACGTGCAGCCGAAATTCAACGGCGGATCGCTTGGCGGCAACAGCGGCCGCAACCTGCCGGACGACCAGAAGGATGGCTACGGCCGGATCGGTTTCTATGTTGGCGGCACGGGCGAAGTCCGGATCAAGGACTTCATGTACAAGGACATCCTGAACCATTCGTGGGCGCCGGACGAGACGGGAAAGAACTTCAAACAGGTTCGCGTGGATCCGCATTACTACTCGTGGAGCGCGGCGGTCGCCGATTTCAACCACGACGGCGTCCCCGACATCGCGGCGGGCGCCTTCTACTACGCCGGCCCGGACTACAGGATCGGCAAACCGATTTACACGCCGGTGTCATTCAATCCGACCTCCGAATGGCCGATCCCCGCGATGGTCAACCTTGCCTACGACTTCACCGGCGACGGCTGGGTCGACGTCCTGCAGATGGCGGGTAACGCTGGGAACGGCACGGGCTTTCTCTACGTCAATCCGAAAGGTCAGTCACGCCGCTGGCAGAAGTACGTGACGATTCAGCCGGTCGGGAATGAAGAAACCTTGTTCAAGGACATCGACGGCGACGGTCGTCCCGAGCTGATTCACGCGGGCATGAACCGGCTGCGCTATTCCAGCTTCGACCCGAAAAAGTGGGATCCAGACAATCCGACCGCGATGTGGACGACGCACGATGTGTCCGAGCCCGGGCCGTGGGGCGTCAACATCGGCCACGGCCTCGGCGTCGCCGACATCAACGGCGACGGCCGGATGGACTTTCTCAACGCCTACGGCTGGTGGGAACAGCCCCCGGCGGGCACGTCCGGTGCGTGGAAGATGCACCCGACGGCGTTCGGTCGATGGGGGGCATCACAGGGCGGCGCCGGCGGTGCGGAGATCTGCGGGTACGACGTCAATGGTGACGGGCTGATCGATGCCGTCGGCCCGATGGAAGGCCACGGTTTTGGCGTCGCCTGGTGGGAGCAGAAGCGGGATCCGAACAAGACCATCACCTTCGTCGAGCACGTCATCATGGACAACTTCATGACGAAGAATGCCGGCGACGTGATCTTCACCGAGCCGCACGCGGCCGCCTGCGCCGACATGAACGGCGACGGTATCCCCGATCTCGTCACCGGCAAGCGCTACATGTCGCATTTTGGCTACTCGGATCCGGATCCGTGGAGTGAGCCGGTGATCTACGTCTTTACGACGGTGCGTGACAAGGCCGCGCCGGGCGGCGCGCGCTTCGAGCCTGAGCTCGTCAACAACCGTTCCGGTGTCGGATCACACCTCGTGGTGACCGACATGAACGGCGACGGAATGAATGACATTGTCACGTCTGCGAACCTGGGGACATATCTGTTCCTGAACGTGAGGAAGAAGCCAGGGACGAAGTAGGGTAGTCGCCAAGGCGAAATCCGTCTCCCGCCGGGATTTTGCGACGCTGGCGGCGTCCGCCCAAGCGGCTCCGGGAAGCGACCGAGTCGTGGCGCCGGGCGAGCGGCGCGATCAATCGCGTGTTGGACGCAATCTGATGGAGGACGTCAATGCCCGAGTGGCTCAATCGCCTGCGCCTTCGGCTGCGCGCGCTCGCCAGGCGCCGCCAACTCGAGCAGGATCTCGAAGATGAGATGGCGTTCCATCTCGCCATGCGTGCAGAGAAGAAGCGGCAGGCGGGTCTGCCGGCTGAACAGGCCCGCGTGAGCGCTCGACGACAGTTCGGGAACCTGGGCGGGTTGAAGAATCGGACGCGGGATGTGTGGATCTGGCCCTGGCTCCAGGATGCCGGCCAGGATGTGCGGTTTGCCGCGCGCATGCTGTACCGCGATCGCGGGTCAACTCTCCTCGCCGTGCTCTGTTTGGGCCTTGGCATCGGTGCGAACGCCGCGATCTTCTCGATCGTCAACGCGCTGTTGCTGCGACCGCTGCCGGTCGCCGAGTCGGACCGATTGATTCGGATCAGTCGCGGTCAGGAGACGGCACTGTCAATCCCTCTCCTCCGCGTAGTCGGCTCAGGCACGCAGTCGCTTCGTGCCGTCGCGGCCACTCTTTCCATGGAGTCCGATCTGGCGATCGACGGTGGCAGCCAGTTCATCGCCGCCGAGTTCGCCAGCGCAAACTACGCTGATGTCTTCGGCGTCAGACTGTCGGTGGGACGCTGGTTCGTCAACGATCGTGAACCCGCTGCCGTGATCAGCGATGCGATCTGGGAGCGCTACTTCGATCGTCGTCCAGACGTGTTGGGTCGCGTCATCCAATCCGGGACAGATTCGTACACGATTGTCGGGGTCGCGCCCCGCGAATTCACAGGCGTACGCGCACCGCTCCGAACCGATCTCTGGGCGCCACTCGAGACGCGCTTTCGCCTGACGACCGAAGCGGAACAGCGGCGTCTCGCGCGGATGCTGATGTTCTTTGGCCGCCTTCGCCCTGACGCTGCTGCGACAGCCGCAACCGTCGAATTGAACGCAATCGACATGCAGATGCGCGGCCGCAGCGAGTCGACACCGAAGGCATCCGCTCCGCTGGCGGCCGACGCCGTCGGGACCCTTCCGACGCCCGGAAGCCGAGGTTTCGCGCGAACGCTATCAGCGCTCATGGGCGCCATCGTTGCCGTGGTGCTGATGATTGCGTGTGTGAACGTCGGCCATCTCTTGCTCGCGCGGGGCGCCCTTCGGCAGCGTGAGTTCGCGGTTCGGCGTGCACTCGGCGCCTCGCGAGCCCGGCTGCTCCGGCAACTCTTGACCGAGGCGCTCGTCCTCGCCGTCGCCGGCACCGTCTGTGGTGTCGTTCTTGCCCTGTGGGTCGGGAAGCTCTTGGAACGCTCGGTGCCGCAGGCCGCCGGCATCTTCGCCATTCAGATCGACCTGTCGCTCGACTGGCGTGCCCTCGTGTTTGCCGCAGGCATCTGCGTCATGACCACGGTGCTCTGTGGCTTGCTCCCGGCGTGGCGTGTGTCCGGGATGTTCCGTCAGGGGGTCGCACCCGGCAGCGCGGGCGGCCGCGCTTGGCGGAGGCCTGGAGGACTCGTCGCGCAGGTTGCGATGTCCCTGGTCCTGCTGTTCATCGGCGCCAGCTTCGTCGCCGCGCTGCTGCGGCTGCACGCGACGTATCCAGGCTTTGATGTCGCCGGGCGGCTCTATGCCTATACGTTTCTCCCGTCGCCGCCTTTCGCACCGGACGCCCGCACGGAGTTGTATGCACAGGCGCTTGGCCGGTTGCGGGCCCTTCCCGGTGTGCGCATGGCCGCGCTCGCGTCGTCGTTGCCGCTGATTCCTGCCGGATCGGAGTGTGTGTCGCTGTCTCCGGATTCGCCCGTGCACGTGACGAGCAGCGCGGTGGATCCGGCGTATTTCGAGACCATGGGCATCGAGCGTGTCGCGGGACGGTCATTTACCGCGAGCGACCAGACAGCAGACACGACGGTCGTTACCGAAAGCCTGGCGCGCCGACTCTGGCCAGACCGATCGGCGGTTGGCGAGCGCTTCATGATCGGATGCGACCATCCCGACCCGGCTTACGTCATTGGCGTCGTCCGCGACTCCTCGATTCGCGCGGTCGGCGAGCCGGCGCAGCCACATCTCTATCGCCGTTTTACGGCACGAGACGCGGGTGCGCTCGTGGCCGTGATGCTCGATACCACGACCGATCCGGCGCGTCTCACAGAGACGGTGCGGCGCACGCTGCTCGAGGTCGCGCCGGGGATTCGCGTCTACACCGTGCAGCCGCTCGGTGTGCACGTCGCGCGTTCCTTCGGCCAGCTTCAATGGATCACCAGCATCTTGATCGGGCTTGGCATCCTGGCGTTGCTCCTCGCCGGCGTCGGCCTCTACGGCGTCATCGCCTATCGTGTCAGCCTTCGCACGCGAGAAATCGGTCTGCGGATGGCATTGGGGGCCACTTCGGTGAACGT
>Ga0310810_10001167_pt1 | contig 27101 bp, 30 predicted proteins | sample NCmetagenome_FD_207641 | JGI IMG/M metagenome (GOLD analysis project Ga0310810, IMG submission 207641) | Soil microbial communities from experimental microcosm in Duke University, North Carolina, United States - NC | ecosystem: Engineered > Artificial ecosystem > Soil microcosm > Unclassified ...
CTTGGGGTGTTACTATGCCGTCTCCTTCAACAGAATTTGTGACCAGTACTTTCATTAAACGGTTTAATGCATTGATCAGAATTTTGAATAATCAAATTATACAGCGACTGCATTTTGAAAGAGATCAATATGCGCGATCGCATATTAAAGATTTCCCGCTTTATGTGGAAAAAATCAAAGATGAATTCGCCGCTATGCTGAATGCATTTAAAAGCAATCAGACTAGCTTCAATCTGAAAGGCGTGTATTTAACAAGCGCCTTGCAAGGCTGCAAGATTCATCGTGAAATATCGTATCCGGAAACAATGTCAGCGGCACGAGGATCTGAAAAATTGCTGGAAATTATGAGTGCGCCAAATGTGAAACAGGCTCCTTATTTTATCAAGCAGTTTCTTCTGCATGGAATCATGCAATAAGGCGTAAACAATAATTTACTTAACGAATAGAGGGTAATGTATGTCAGATAAAATGATTGCAATAGATGAATCAGCACTGAGTGAAAATAATGCCGATGTCAAAACCGAAGTAGTAGCGGCATACCATGAACTGCTTCATAAATTAAAACAAAATAAACGGACACACCCGAATATTACACTGGTTGACGGCGAAGATGGGGCCGTACATGAAATTTATCGCGATGAAGATAAGGCGGTTGAAGAAGACCGTAAAGCTGATGCGATTCTTCAGGAGTCACCAGTTGATTACACTAGAAATATTTTGAATTTGAAAAACTCGGTACTGCTGGCACTTGATGAAATCAGTCAGCAATATCTGGCGCAGCAAAAACGTCTGCGAGAAATTGACGAGGCGATTGAAGCCAAATCCAGACGCATTACTGATTTACACAATATTGAAGTGACAATTGATAGTTTGGCCGCTATACATTTGGCAAAAAGAGAAAAGGAAAGGCAGTTCGAGCAAGAGATGGCAGAGCGCCGTCAGCAATTCGAAAATGAAGTTGCGCAGCGAAGACGTGAGCTGCAACAGGAAGAGCAGAAATTTATTTACCAGCGTGATCTGGCTCGTGAAAAGGAACAGAATCGCTATGAAATGCACAAGCGGGATCTCGAGCAGGAACTTTCTGACTTGAAACAGAGAGTACACAAAGAATTGGAAGAGCGCGAAGCACGTATTGAGACGGCTGAGAAATTGCAGGAGCGTATCGATGCATTTCCTGAAGAAATACGTATTGCTACACAGAAAGCGAAAGACGCTACTTCAAAGCAGCTTACCATCCAGTTTGAATATGAGAATCAGCTTGCTCAGAAAGAGCTGCAATTACATATACAGAAAATTTCTACTCTGGAAGCCAGGATTGCCATGCTTGAAAGGGACATCGCTCATTTCGAGCAATTGAAGGCGTCGTTTAATCACCTGATGTTTAACAAGGCTGATGCTTCCTAACGCTGGAAATTTGAATGCTAGATACATAAATAAGGGCCGTAAATTGATAATTATCCAATTTACGGCCAAATTCGAGCAAAATAAATCCATAATTGTCAAATTAGTGTAAAAGATTGATATTTAGTATTTTTTCAATCGATATATAATCATGCTAACTATCTAACATTTGCAGGAAGTCAGTGAATACGACAATTGATGTTATTGGTGCTCTTCTTTCAATTATCAGTGCATATTTTTATATCAAAGAAAAACCAATTGCATGGCTGATCAGCCTGATCGCCATACCATTTGACGTCATTATGGATTTCCGGATTGGGGTTTATGGTGATTTGCTACTGCAATTTCTCTACTTCATTTTACTGATTTATGGCTGGTATTCATGGCGGCACGGCGCAAAAGTAGAAGAGGGCTTGCCTATTTTGCGAATCACGGCAAAACAATTTTACTTGATTGGGCTCCTAACTCTTTTTCCAGTTATCGCTGTCTGGTTGAGTATAGATCATTACACTGATTCTGAGGTGGCATTACTTGATGCTTCTGTGACAGTGCTTAGTATGCTGGCTATCTGGCTTCTGGGTAAGAAAATTATTGAGTCCTGGTTGTTATGGGTATTTGTTGATTGCCTTTATGTGGCGTTGTATGTTTATAAGCAAATGCCGTTTCATGCATTTATGTCTTTATTTGATTCTGTAACTTGTGTGATAGGTTATTTTTATTGGATGAAAGAATATGGGAATGCAATCACCGATGCGAGATCGGAGGTGTATGATGAAAGCGTCACCCAGACAGAATAAAAAAATCCGCCGTAATGGCGGATTTTTTTATGGAGGGTCTGAAATTTTTTTAATAAAACTAAACATAATAGAATGTACTAAATTAGGTGATTATGAAAATAAATGATAAAGAAATGAAGAAAAACGCTACCAGAGCGGCAAAGCTTCTTAAATCATTGGCGAATCCGTCACGATTGTTGATTTTATGCAGTTTGGTGGGCGGCGAAAAGAGTGCTGGTGAGCTGTGGAAATCGTCAACGTTAAGCCAGTCTGCATTTTCACAGCATCTCGCTGTGCTGCGACGTGAGAAGATCGTGATTACGCGTAAAGATGCGCAAAATGTTTATTATTCTCTAGCCGATGACAACGCGGTTAAAGTGCTCAATTTGATGTATGAGTTGTTTTGCTCATAATAAATTGCTAGTTAGTATGCGTGAGAGATATTGCGTATATTGATCAAGCATTTTTCTATAACGCGATTGATTCATTTCCAATGCGGAAAATACAGCGAAAGTTGCTAGCGGTTTTATTCCTGTAAATCTGAGCGTATGGTGAAATGGCAGCAAAAAATTCTTTAAATTCGTGCCATGTATTCCTGGTGGTTGATATGCATTTTCAGGTGATTGCATGGTAACGGTGAGTGATGCTGTTTTGTCTCGCAGCAGTCCATTAGCAAATTGTTTGTCGATATCATATGCGAAACCTTTTGTCAGAACGTTATCAAGCCAGGCTTTCATTATTGCTGGTGCGGAAAACCACCATAATGGAAACTGAAATATGATGTGGTTTGCGCTGGCAATTTTCTTTTGCTCAGCGCTTATATCTAGCGGTGCTGAATATAAATCGCTTACTATCACATTGACGTCATTTCGTTCTAATTCTGCTGCCGCATGCATCATAATAGAGTGATTCAGCGATTCACGGTTTGGGTGTGCATATACATATAAAATTGTCTTCATGGTTAACTCAGTAAATCTAACAAGGGTTTGCGTGCTTCAGGGCCGTAAGCGACACTGCCCACAGGTACTTTTCCCTCTAACGCTTCGGATACTTTCGCGACCCACAGCGGGCCAAATCCGCCGCATAATTCTATCATTTGAGCTCCCTCAGCAACGGCTCGTTTAGCTTCTTCAATGGCGCGTTCTTTCTCATTGAAGTCTATTCCAATCGCCTTGAAAGTCAGGCCGCTAGTCTTGATCACGCTGCGATCGGTGCATGGGTTAAGGTCAGGACCTAAAAATATATATGCGAAGTGGTTAAATTTCATAGCATTCTCCGAAAAATATGATAATTTTAATTGTAAAGATTGTATATTATGATTATATTTTAAATAAATACCTCAAATAACATATCAATTATTACTAAATGGATATAATAATGGGAATACTTGACGATACAGCGATATTTGCAGCGGTAATTCAACAAGGCGGATTTAGCCATGCTGCAAGCCACCTTGGTTTGTCTAATGGCATGGTCAGCAGGCGTATTGCACAGCTGGAAGCGGATCTCGGCGTAACCTTGCTGAAACGAACAACGCGGCAGATTCGGCTGACTCCAGAAGGTGAATTATTCTGGCAGCATGCAATGCGTATACAGCAGGAAATGGATGCTGCAGTTAGCTTGATTCAGTCATCTGCAAAAAAACCTAAAGGCATTATTCGACTAAGTGCACCTTTATATTTTGGGCGTCATTACCTGACTCCAATTTTAATTAGATTTTTGGATAATTTCCCTGATATTAAAATTAATTTAATGCTTGGCAATCGCCAGCTTGATCCTGTCAAGGAGCAACTGGATTTAGTGATACGTGGCAGCGGTTATATTGAGGATGAAGGTATGCGGGATAGTACACTGCAAGTGAAGTTACTGCTTAAAGAAAAAATTAGTTTGTATGTGGGTGAAGAATATATAAGAAAATATGGTGAACCGGAATCGGCTTCTGAATTGAACGAACATAAGATAATTAATTACGTAGACGCCGGTAAACTCACTGAAAAAGAAAAATGGAAGTATCAGATTGAAAATAGCATTGGATACGTTGACCTGGAATCGGGCTTTAATTGTAATGATATTGAAAGCGGATTGATTGCATGCTGTTCGGGTTATGGAATTGGGCGTTTTACAGAGCTAAATGCTAAGGCATTGCTGCAAGCGAAACAGATACAAAAAATTTTAACGGATTACAATTGGGGCTCATATTATTTATATGCTGTTTATCCGCAACAAAAATCATTACCGAAGCGTACCAGATTACTACTCGATTTTATAACCGCGCACACTCACAATATCGTTGACAAGGCGGATAACATTCATGTGGTATAAAATTAGTGGTGACGAGGTAGAGGTGCGTGTTATTGCCAAGCCAAATTCTAAACGCAGCGCAGTCACGGGAATTAATCAGCAGGGATTAAATATTGCATTGCACGCCCGTCCGCAGGAAGGAGAAGCAAATAAAGAATTAATTGCATTTCTCTCCAATTTTTTTGAAATTCCAAAAAGTAAAATCAAGCTCCAGCGTGGTGCAGCGAGTCGGTATAAGGTGATTGTGATGCCATTAGGCAAAAAATTTCAGGAATTTTTGCGATTAATTGATAATGATCCCGCGGGATATTCGCGGGATCAATTATGAGAAAAGTTAGTCAGATGAATTTATGATCTGAGAGAAATCCCGGTGGGACGATTGATAAAATTATCTGATTCTTCTAATTGTCTCGCTGCTTTAATGCGTTCATCCAGCGTTAGTTTGCTAATATGATGTCCCTTACCGTTTAACCGCTTTACAGCTTTATGCGTCGATACGGTATTGTTTTCATTTGTTATAAGTTTTTGAGCTGCCTTCATATCGGAATCAATGTTTTCTTTCGCATGACTCTGAGAAAATAGACCTAAAAACGCAGTGCTGGTAACTGTCGCAGTGATAAATTTCAAGTCTAGTGTATCATCAAGCAATGGTATTGATTGGGTGTTGGAATTAGTTCTGCTCTGAGTGTTAACAGTGTTCGCGTTTAGTTTCGACTGGATGCTGCATGTTGAGCAGGATACTGCTGTGTTTGAGATGTTAGTTAGCTTTGAAAGTGAACGCATCTTTTTTCTCCCTTTAATTGTTCTGCGTTAAATATTCTTCTTCATGAATCTGTCCTGGATTTGTTTCCATAAAGCCATCGCATTAATATCACTAGTGTTAGCATTTTTATATTCTGGTTTGCAATACATTTTTGAATTTGGCAATGGGGCGATTTGCAGCTGTAAACTCCAGGTTGTGTATCATTATGAATATATTATATATATATGCTGGATCAAGCTGGGAGAAACGAAAGCTTTGCTTACATTGTTTACATATGATGATATACTCTCGATCTTGAATGAATGTAAATTGAAGGCAATTATGGCAGACGACAACGAAACCTTGACCCCGGAACAATCTGAACTTGGCAAAAAAGCTCACTACGATTCTCAATATAATCCAGAGAAATTATTTCCTATTCCTCGTCAGTCAAAGCGCGATGAACTGGGTATTAAAGATAAACCACCGTTTTTTGGTATCGATATCTGGAATCATTATGAAGTATCATGGTTGAATGAAAAGGGTAAGCCAGTTGTTGCTATAGCGGAAATTGTTTATGATTGTGAATCTCCTAATATCATTGAATCCAAATCAATGAAGCTCTATTTCAACTCCTTTAATAACACAAAATGTCGAACTGCTGACAATGCATGTGCAATGATGGAACGTGATTTGTCTGCAAGAGTCGGCGTGCCGGTAAAGGTTCAGTTGAAGTTATTAAGTGAAATCAAGAATGAAAAATTATCTGTGCGTTTGAACGGCACATCTATTGATGACCTTGATATTGAATGCAAGGAATACAAAGTTAATCCTAAATTATTAAAAGCTTCCGGAAAAGTTGTTGAAGAAACTCTGTGTACAGATTTACTGAAATCTAATTGCCTTGTCACGCATCAACCAGATTGGTGCAGCATACAAATCACGTATAAAGGCAAAAAGATTGATCGTGAAGGTTTGTTAAAATATATCGTTTCTTTTCGTAATGACAATGAATTTCATGAGCAATGTATCGAGAAAATTTTCATGCATATCATGAAGCATTGCAAACCTGAAAAGCTAACTGTTTATGGTCGCTCAACCAGACGCGGAGGATTGGATATTAACTCTTATCGTTCGACAGAAGAAATTGAATGTAAAGTCGAAAACATACGCCTTTGCCGCCAGTAAGCATTGGCGCAAAACTTGATCAAGATCTTTGCTTGACCAGCCTATAGTTTCTCCATAATCTAGATAGCCCTGAATCGGTGATTTGCCGTCGGTTCAGGGTTTTATTCATATTCAAAAAACAGGATTATTACGATGAAAAAAAACATTCTTGCTGCAACACTTGCCGTAACCACCATGTTGGCTGCGCCGGTTTATGCTTATGAATTTACAGATACTATTCAGACTCCGGTAGACATCAAGAGTACTGGTAAAGCTTTTAGAAGCTCACAGCAGCAAAAAGATGTAACGATTTTGAAGGTAAAACTTTCTGAAAAAGAATTACGCGCACTGGAATATCGTACACCTGTCAAATCCAGTAAGCGTTCATTTGCATTGTCACGAATGCCGGCATCAATTCAACTCGGTATGAACGGTGTACCTGTGCTTGATCAGGGTCGCCACGGTTCCTGCGTTACGTTTGCTGATAGTGCAGCAATAAACGCAATATTAGGGAAGGGTGACTATATCAGTCAGCTTTGCAGTCTGGAGCTGGGAACGCATCTTGAAAAAAATGGTTATATTCCAAGCGGCTGGAATGGTTCATGGGGCCCGATGGTTCTCGAACAAATGATGCGTTTTGGTGTCGTCAGCAAAGAAGCTCAATTAACAAAATCTTGCGCAAGCCTGAGTGAATATCCGCTGAAAGATAAAAATAATCTTGGTAATGAAATGGCTCTTACTGAATATAAATCATTAAGTGAGAACATTAATACTAAAGTTTACTGGACACATTTATTCAGCAATGACCAGGTATTTGACTGGAAAACAGATGCACCGGCAAAAATGCAGGAAGTGCTGGCTAATGTAAAGAAAGCAATTGCAAATGGTCATCGATTAACTTTTGGAACATTCCTGATTCTGCAGGAAGGCTGCCATGCAGGTGCATGTGCATCATTCAAGGCATCTAAAGATACTTGGGCATTGACGTCGAATCTTGAAACACCGCCATACGAAGTTGGTGGTCATGAGCTGGTGATTACAGGTTATGATGATAATGCTGTCGCATACGATGAATTTGGCGGCAAACATCAGGGCTTGCTGACACTGCGTAACTCATGGGGCGCTGATGCAGGTAATAATGGTGATTACTACATGAGCTATGATTACTTCGTGAAGTATGCAAATGAAGTTCAGGAAATTATTCCTGTAAAATAAAAACGGAAGCGGGCATGAGGTTATCTTATGCCCGTCCACCTTCGAGTTCAAAATCACACTCTTCCAGTTTTACCACTTTTGTTTTATTCATGAATTTGTAGCCTAACCAGAGGCAGATGAATAGCGGCAAACCGATATAACTGACAGTAATTCCATACCAGTCAATTGAGTGTTCCATGAATGCTTTATAGTTTTGACCGGCAATAACTACGATACAGAGAAATAATGCAGTGAGCGGTGCGTATGGAAAGCCTTTCGCAACATAAGGTAATTCTTTTAAATCGCGTCCTTGTGCAATATAGGCTTTGCGGAAGCGATAGTGGCTGACAGCTATGCCAAGCCACGCAATAAAGCCAGATAAACTGGATGCACTGATCAGCCAGAAATAAACTTTGCCGTTACCAAATAATGAAGTGAGGAAGGCGAGTGCGGCAACCATTGAGGTGACAATTAATGCCGGCATCGGGACGCCGCGCTTATTCACTTTGCTGAACAAAGCGGGAACATGGCCTTGTTTTGAGAGATACCAAAGCATCCTGGTTGATGCATACATACCGGAATTGCCGGCAGATAATATCGCGACAAGAATGACAGCGTTAATGATGCCCGCCGCAAATGAAATTCCATATTGTTTAAATACCAATGTAAACGGACTCAATTCAACATCTGATCCTGCGAGCTGTGGATCTGTGTGCGGTATTAGCAGCGTAATGATCAGGATTGATAATATAAAAAATAACAAAATGCGCCAGAATACTTGCTTGACTGCTTTTGGAATGGTGATGTGCGGGTTTTCGCTCTCACCCGCTGCGATGCCGATTAATTCTGTGCCCTGAAACGCGAAGCCTGCAATCATAAAGGCGCTGAATATTGCAAGAAATCCTCCGTGAAATGGAGCGTCGCCGCGAATCCAGTTTTGGAATCCGCCCGGGTGATATTCGGTAACACCAAACATGATTGCTGAACCTGCAACAATGAATAAAATGATTACCGATACTTTAATAAATGAAAACCAGTATTCAGCTTCACCAAATCCGCGAGATGACAAAGCGTTAAAGCCGGTAACGGTTGCAAGAAATGCTGTACACCAGATTAAAGGGGAACTGTTTGGAAACCAGTAATGCATGATGAGTGAGGCTGCGGCGATTTCCGATGCCACAGTAATAGCCCAGTTATACCAGTAATTCCATCCCAGAGCGTACCCAAAGGCAGGGTCAACAAACCTTGCGGCGTAAATATAAAAAGATCCTGTACTTGGCATGTATGCGGCCATTTCACCCAAGCTGGTCATAAGGAAATAAACCATAATACCAGTGATGAGAAATGCAATCATTGTACCGCCGGGACCGGCCAGGTATATGGCATTACCGCTTGCCAGGAATATTCCTGTCCCGATAGATCCGCCAATGGCGATCATGTTTAACATGCGTGCGCTTAAATTGCGTTTAAGCTGATTGTTATTCTCAAGGGATTCCATGCTTGGTCTCGTATTAATATTTTCAATGAGCAGCAAGTCTATCTAGATATGCTGCTTAAAGGGAAGCCATGATTATAGCCAGTATGGAATAAGATATCTGCAAAATTTGGGATAAATTAAAATAATTTCAATTATTACATGCGGTTATATGATTTCTTTCGACGGCTGCCTGAAGTGTTTTCTTCGTACCTTTCATGCAAGTGGGCAACGGTTATGGCGCAAACCAGATCGCCGCAAACATTGGTCATGGTACGGAACCGGTCCAGAATGCGGTCGAAGGGCAGGAGCAGGCCGATAGCGGAGGCTGGTACGTTGACGTTGCGCAACACCATGACCATTGTAATCAGGCCGCCTTCGGGGATGCCTGTGGCGCCCATTCCGGCGAGAATGGCGGTGACGAAAACACCGATCTGCGAAAAGATAGAGAGGTGTAAACCAAGGATCTGACAAAAGAAGAGTGCTGATACGGCTTCATACATGGCTGTACCTGCCAGGTTGATGGTGGTTGCCAGCGGCAGCACAAAGCGGGCTACATCTTCATTCACTTCCTGTTCTTTTGCTATTTCCATTGTGACTGGCAGCGTTGCCATCGAGCTGGATGTGGCGAACGCAGTAATTAATGCATTCGAAATGGCGGCTATAAATTTACGTGGACTTTGTTGCGTGATAATTGTCGCGAGTGTGATTTGCCAGCTCATTTGCAATGCGAGACCGCATAAGAAAACCATGATGAATGCGAGCATGCTGGCAAGACTTTTTAAAAGTAAATGTTCGATAGATGCTTCAGCAACAGCCGCTCCCAAAAGGGAGAATAATCCTACCGGGGTGAGATACATCAACCATAAAACCATGCGAATAAGAATATCGCGGAAACCAAGAAAAAACTTGATGACTGGTTTTGCGGTCGGTCCAACATTGATTGCAGATAACGAAAAAACAATGCTGAAAAAAACAATTGGCATGATTTCATATTTTGCAGCAGCTGCCACAATATTCGGTGGAAAGAGTGACAAAATGAAACGAGATAACGGCATGGGTTCAGCATCTGCAGGAGTAGCGTTTGCAAGTATCAGGCTCGGCGGGATACCAACACCTGGTTGAAAAAGATTGAGAAGGATTAAACCGATTGTTACAGCGATGGCAACACTGACGAGTACATATCCCAGGGTGAAAATACCGATGGAGCTTAAACGTTTAAGCCCGCCTAATGATGTGATCGCGCTTACCAGCGCACAAAATATAAGTGGGAGAACAATTAATTTGAGAAGGTTGATAAATAGCTGGCCTACCCATTGCATTTCAATCATGAATTGAGGAAATTCAACACCGCAAATAATGCCGAGGGCGATACTGACAAGTATCCATGCCAACATATTGTTTTTAAGTGCCATCATGCAATGCCTTCCATGAATTCAAATATTATACCTTAATGTATATAGACATTGCTTTTTTGCTTATTTATCAAGGCTTGACTGATATATCTGATGGTGTGAAATGATTCTTTTTTGATTTTTTGCAAGGATTGCCAATATTTTACGCTTATTTGTTTATCGGTTAAAGAAAAGTTTGTAACTTTTGTCGCATCACGTCACGTTTGAATTATGTTATGATTAATTTACTCAGCGGAATAATTTCAATATTCGTAAAATTCGCGGAGGAATCATGGAAGATAAAGCATTTAAGCCGGCATGGTGGCTGCGAAATTCTCATCTTCAGACACTCTGGCCTGCCGTTATTCGTAAACGAAGATTAAAACCAAGCATACAATTACAGCGCGAGCGAATTGAACTGCCTGATGGTGATTTCATTGATCTTGACTGGATGCAAAAAGACGCAGAAGGTCCGCTAGTGATTGTGTTACATGGTTTTGAAGGTTCTGTGAATTCACATTATGCAAAAGGAATGTTGAATGTCATACATTCGCATGGATGGCGCGGGGTGTTCATGCATTTTCGCGGCTGCAGCGGCGAACATAACAGATTACCGCGAGGTTATCATTCCGGCGACACAACTGATCTTTCTTTTATTATGAATATTCTTCATCAACGTGAGCCAAATACTCCGTTAGCTGCAATCGGTTATTCACTTGGCGGCAATATCCTTCTAAAATGGCTTGGTGAAACTGGCAAGTCAAATCCCTTAAAAGCTGCGATCGCTGTATCAGTACCGTTTGAGTTACATAAAGCAGCAAAGCGAATTCAAGTTGGATTTTCAAGATTTTATCAATGGTATTTTTTAAGATGTTTGCGCAAGCGCCTCAACAGAAAATTCAAGCTCGTACCCGCGCCGATGAATCCGGAGTTTTTAAAATCTATTACCAGTCTTCCTGAATTTGATGATCTGTTTACTGCGCCGCTCTTTGGATTTCGTGATGTTGACGATTATTATACGAGTGCAAGCAGCAGGCAATATTTGCGGTTTATTCAAGTTCCAACATTACTGGTGCACTCTAAAGATGACCCTTTTATGACAGAAGATGTGATACCTACTCCTGAAGAATTATCTCCTTTTGTGAAAATGGAGATTACCGATGCTGGCGGACATGTCGGCTTTGTCACTGGCAAATACCCCTGGAAGCCTGTATATTGGCTCGAAGAACGCACTCCGCGCTTTTTCAGCGAATTTTTATAACTAAGTTTAAGTCTGATTTAATGATACTGCGTTAAACTAACCCTTTTTAACTAACCCATTAACGGATAACTCTATGCTGCTATTGCTGCTATTCATGACGGGTCTGCTAGCTGGCACGATTGATGCTATCGCTGGCGGCGGCGGATTGATTAGTATTCCTGTGCTCATGAGCATAGGGTTGCCTCCTCATGTCGTATTTGGTACTAACAAGCTGCAAAGTACTTTCGGGACAATGATGGCTGCACGTCGTTATTGGCGTACCGGATGGATGTCAATACGCAGCGTTTATCAAGGTATTTTATTTGGATTGCTGGGTGCTGCAGCGGGCGCAATTGTGAATCAATTTATAAGCGCTGAGATATTAAGTAAAATTGCGCCTGTCATGCTGATGATTATTTTCATCTACACGGTATTATCACCGCGTCTAGGTGTGACAGACCAGGAGCCGCGCATTCAAGATTGGCTGTTCTATCTGATGTTTGGGTTTCCACTTGCATTTTACGATGGTTTTTTTGGACCGGGTGTGGGTGCATTCTGGGTATTTGTTTTGATGTATTTTTTGGGATTTAATCTCATCAAGGCAACTGCATACACAAAAGTGTTTAATCTAAATAGTAATATTGTCGCATTGGTTTGTTTTGCGGTTGGTTCTAATATCGATTATAAAATTGGTTTAGTCATGGCTGGAGGACAAGTTATCGGTGGACAGCTTGGCGCGCATCTTGCTATCAGCAAAGGCGCGAAGTTAATCCGACCGTTATTTTTGTCTATGGTTTTCGTTACGATTTCTTCGCTTGTTTACAGAAGCTATGGCGATCACCTGAAGCAAGTTCTAGCTTTTGATCAACATAAAACAACATATTTCCCCTTGTTAATTACTGTATTGATCGCTGCTGCTTTATTTGCAGTCAAAAGGTTACAGCAAAGCAGGCAGCAGGCTCAGGATACATTATAAATCTATTCACTTTTTTAATAATTCTGATTATCATTACCAGCCATTAGAGGTTGGAAACCATGAGCTATTTCGCAGATTTATCCATTTTTCGACGTAATCCAAATTTTGCATTTTTATTTACCGGTCAGTTTGTTTCATTTCTTGGGAGCATGATTACAAGTGTCGCGCTGCCGTATCAGATATACACGGAAACTCACTCGATTCTGATGGTGGGTTTTTTAAGTCTGATTCAACTCCTGCCGCTTTTAGTAACTGCGCTTGTGGGCGGTGTGTTCGCAGATCGATATCATAGACGCATGTTGCTATTAGTCGCCGAATTTTCCATGGCAATGGGATGTTTACTTCTTGCATTTAATGCATCTCTGTCTTCTCCGCACATCTGGTTTATATTTGTAATCGCGGGGATAATGTCATCATTTAATGGTCTGCATCGGCCTGCGCTGGAAAGTATTGTGCAGCAGATAGTCGAGCGCAAAGATTTTCCTGCTGTGAGCGCAGTAACTTCGTTCAAATACAGTCTGGGGATGATAGTCGGGCCTGCAGTTGGCGGTTTATTGGTGGCCCACACGGGACTGGTAGTTACATATATTGTGGATTTTGTGTCATTTGCAATTTCACTCGGTGCGCTTTTGATGATGAGTCATATACCTGCACCGGAAGTGACGGAGCATGAGCCTGTTCTGGCGTCGCTAAAAAGCGGCGTTAAATATGCTTTTTCGCGGCAAGAGCTGGTAGGGACTTATTTCGTCGATTTTGTAGCGATGATATTCGGGATGCCTAGCGCCCTATTCCCTGCAATTGCCCAATCATACGGGGGAGCCAAGGCTCTCGGTATGTTGTATTCGGCACCTGCTGTGGGCGCGCTGGTGGTTTCATTGTTGTCGGGCTGGGCAGGGCGCGTTAAACGTCATGGTGTCGCGATTGCAGTTTCTGCTGCATTGTGGGGGGTCTCGATTATAGGATTTGGTCTCGCATCGAATTTTTGGCTGGGATTGGTATTTCTAGCTTTTGCCGGGGGATTTGATGCCGTCAGCGGCATTTTCCGAGGCATCATGTGGAATGAAACCATCCCCAATAAGCTCCGCGGGCGTATGGCGGGAATTGAGATGATCAGTTACCTGAGTGGGCCTAAACTCGGTGACACTGAAGCCTCCATGGTAGCGGCAGCATTCGGAATTACCGTTTCAGTGGTTTCGGGAGGCGTATTGTGCGTAGCCGGGGTCGTGATCTGCTGCGCGCTTCTGCCAAAATTCTGGAGGTATCATTCAGAACAAACATGATAAAATAATCAGGATTTTTTTGATTACTTCATGGAGCAAGGGATATGATCCAGGATTACATTGTGTTGATTCTGAATAACTTCGGGTTATTCATGTTTGGTCTCGCGGCTGTCTTTATCATTTTGCACAAGCTGATAGTGCGAGGTAGCGTTTCTAATGATGAAATAGTATATCGCTGGATGGCATTATTCCCTTTGGGATGCGCCGGTATTTATACTTTCATCATGCATGTCTTTTATCCGCAAATCGCGAGTGCAGTAATAGGCTGGAGTCCAAGTCCGTTTGAATTCGAGGTGGGTATTGCTAATCTTGCATTTGGTACAATCGCAATCTTGTCATTTAATGCAAGTTTTGGTTTTCGCCTGGCAACTGTGATTGCAAATGTAATCTGGTTGTTCGGAGATGCTTCACAGCACGTAACGTTAATGATTACTACGGGGAACTTTAATATCGGTAATGCGGGGTCGTGGTTGTGGCTGGATGATTTGATTCTTCCCATGGTGATGTTGCTTTGTATTAATGGGTTGTATCGTCAACAACAGAAGTTATCGTGAAAAGTTTTTTAGACGGTGTCGATTATCTTTTTTCCGGGTTTGGTTTAATTGCCAGGCCCGGACTAAAGCGGTTTGTCATCATTCCTCTTGTTATTAATATCATTCTCTTCAGTATACTGTTTGTGTTGTTATCGCATTATGCCGGGATGCTGCATGACTGGGTTTCGGGTTATTTGCCATCATGGATGCAATGGCTAAGCACAATTATCTGGCTGGTTTTTTTTCTCGGATTTTTCTTCGTCTTTATTTATGCATTTGCGGCGCTTGGTGCGATCACTGCGGCTCCGTTTAATGGTTTGCTCGCAGAAAAAGTTGAAATGGTTTTAACAGGAAAAATTCCGCAAGACCGCGGGCTTTTTGAGAACATTAAAGATATGCCGCGCATCATCTCGCGACAGTTTGCAATTTTATTTTTTTACTTGCCTCGTGCAGTGATTATTCTGGTGTTATTTTTTATTCCGGTTGTACATTGGCTTGCAATCGTATTATGGTTTGTATTTTCAGCGTGGTTTTTAGCTCTGCAATACATCGACTTTCCTACCGATAATCACAAAATTCCGGTCGCAAAAGTTCGTGAATGGCTGAATGATCGACGCGCAGTGACGCTGGGTTTTGGTATCAGCCTGATGTTTGTGATGTCAATTCCCGTCCTGAATTTTATCGCAATTCCTGCTGCAGCCGCAGGCGCGGCTAAATTTTGGGTGGAAGAGAATCGTCAGCGAACCCCAGTAAAGTAAGTGATCTACGCGTCAGCGGTGCCATACTCGCGATAATTACGCCAGTGATGACAGCTGTAATTAAATCTGCAAAAATTGTTAATGAAAACGTTGTCAGTAAAACGAATGAATTAAATCGTGATTCATTTCTTAAAATATTAATAAAATGCGGCACGCCGCTCATGTGATAAGCGACAACAAACAAAATCGCGGCAAGTGAGCACATTGGGATATAGGCTGCAAACGGAGCGAGTAGAACGATCACCGCGATTAGGAATGCAGAGTGACAGAGAGCGGCGATTGGTGAGTTGCCGCCATTTTTGATATTGGTCGCTGTGCGTGCAATAGCGCCGGTTGCAGCGAAGCCTCCAAAGATGGGCGTGAATATATTTGCAAGGCCTTGTCCAATTAATTCTTGATTTGAGTGATGTCTGTTTCCCGTCATGGTATCAGCGGCTGCTGCTGAGAGTAGTGATTCAATTGCACCCAGCAAAGCGATAGCAAATGCGGGTTGGAGTAACAAGATGATACGGCTGGGGGAGAGATCTGGTAGTTGCAATGCTGGTAATTTTTGCGGGATTCCACCAAACATGCTGCCAATGGTTGCGACGCTGTCAAAATGAAATATCATTTGTAAGATGATTGCTGCCAGCATTGCTGTCAGTGGTCCCGGTATTCGTTGATTGAATTTTCTGGTAAAGATAACTAGCAGTAGACTGAGTATGGCAATTAGTGTTGTTGCGATATCCAGTGAAGGCAATGCCTGAATTGCTCCTGAAAATTTTTCATAAAAACTGGCGTTGAGGGCGATATGTACCGGTAGACCGAAAAAATCTTTTAATTCACCTGAGAAGATGACAAAACCAATACCGGCAGTAAATCCAGTAATAACGGTATCTGGAATGAATTTAATGACATTGCCGAGGCGCAGCATACCCATCAGAATTAACATTAGTCCGGCTATTATTGTTGCGGTTTGCAATCCAGACATGCCGTATTGCGTAGTAATGCCTGCCAGAATGACAACAAACGCGCCGGTTGGCCCGGCGATCTGCACGCGGCTGCCGCCGAATAATCCGACGACGACAGCGGCAATAATCGCGGTATATAAACCTTGTTCTGGCTTGGCCCCTGAAGCAATGGCGAAGGCCATAGCCAGCGGTAATGCAACAATGCCGACAATCAAGCCTGCGAATAAATTGCTGCCCCAATATTGTCTTTTTAGCAGGCCGTTGTGATGTGCCTCCAGGATGGCAATCATGCTATATTCCTTCAATTAATAGATGGTGTTCAAGGTCAAAGCTGTTGATTTTACTCAACATCACTATGCCGCAATTGACGTTTGCAGTAACCTGCAGTAAATTTGCCGCATTATAACTGACGTAATCAGAAATGACGATGCAGACATTAAATATCGCTGGCTATAAATTCATTGAGCTAAATGACCTGACCTCATTGCGCAACAGCTTGCAAGACAAATGCAGTTCACTGCAGCTGAAGGGTACAATCCTCTTAAGCCCTGAAGGGATTAATATCAGCCTTGCAGGAACCAAGCAGGCAGTAATGTCTTTTAAAACTTCACTTGCAGGTGATGAACGTTTTGCCGATATGCGCTTTCATCACACCTACTCAAGTTACCTCCCTTTCAAGCATCTCAAGGTGAAACTCAAAAATGAAATTATTACGCTGCGTCAGGGTGATGTGGCTCCTGTGAATGTAAACCGGGCTCCGGATATTTCACCGTCAGAATTGAAGCGATGGCTGGATGAAAAACGTGATATCACATTGCTTGATACTAGAAATGATTATGAATATCGCTTTGGTACATTTGCCGGTGCCCTAAATCTTCATATCCATAATTTTGGTGAGCTGCCTGAAGCTGTGCGTAATCTTGATAAACAAAAGCCGCTTGTTATGTTTTGCACCGGCGGAATTCGCTGCGAAAAGGCTGCAATATACATGATGAATCAGGGCTTTTCCGAAGTGTATCAGCTGGACGGCGGTATCCTTGGTTATTTTGCGCAAGCTGGCGGTGCGCATTACGAGGGTGAGTGCTTTGTCTTTGATGAGCGTATCGCACTGGATTCTTATCTAAAATATAACGGTACCAGTCAGTGTACGCAGTGTCAGGGCCCGATTAGCGCCAATGATGCTGGATGTACATCTTGCGCCGCGTGATATTAATTACCATCATTCCCGTGTAAACGGGAATTTCCCGCATCGCTCCGTTCTCTTTCCCAGGAAACCGAAGGAGGTTCCCGCTTGCGTGGGAATGACAGTTTCGCGGGGATGACGATTATTCATGCTCTCTGCTAATATATCTTCCAATGTCCCTTCTGAGTAATACCATGCGAAAGTTATTATTAGTAATGTGTTGCATCATGTTTTGCCATTCTGCGGTGGCGGCTGATGATTCAGTCTACTTTCTTGCACTTGCTGATATACATTTTACTCCAGTTTCCATGTGTTCATCTGTCAGGCAGAGGCCTTGCCCATTGCTGCAGCGCCTGCGGACTGCGCCGGTTTATCAGTGGCAGATGATACTTGCCGAACAAGACAATGCCGCGCCTTCATACCGCAAGGATACGAATTATGTTTTGCTGCAAAAAAACCTGGAAGCCGCAGCGGCCGCCGCTTCGAAATACAAGGTTGATTTCGTGATAGTGCTGGGTGATACGTTAGGCCATGATTTTCGTTACTACTATAAAAAATATTCACAGGATAAAACGCAGGAAGGTTACCGGGATTTTGTACGCAAGACACTTGAATTTATGAGCGCCCAGCTTGCTGCAGCTTTTCCTGGCAAAAATATTTTTATGGTTACTGGTAATAATGATACATACTCTAGTAATTATCAGTCCGTTCCCGGCGGTGATTTCTTTAATCAGACGGGTGCATTGTGGTCTGCACTTATCAGGAATGCACATGACAGGGTTGAAATGCGCAGTGAATTTCCCATTGCGGGGTATTATGCCGTTGATGTGCCGGGCTACAGTGATTTGCGTCTTGTTGTGTTGAATTCTGTATTATTCTCATCCAGGGCGGTTGGTCACGGTGCAGAACGAGCATCTGCAGCTGAGCTGCAATGGCTGCACCAGCAATTACAGCAGGCTAAAGATCAGCATCAAAAAGTCTTGATTGCCATGCATATTCCACCTGTGCTTGATGTCTACGTTACGCGGCGCTGGCGTCTTTTTACGCTGCTGGAATTTTGGCGTCCTGACATGATTCAGCGTTTCAAGAATGAGCTTGCAGCTTACTATCCTCAAGTTGCCGGCATCGTTACCGGGCATTTGCATTATGACTGGATGCAGGCTTTAATCGTTGGTAATCATCACGATATCCCGGTAATTTCTGTGCCTTCTGTGAGTCCGATTTTTGGTAATGATCCGGGGTTCAAGATTTATCATTATTCTTCATCTGATAATAACATTGATGATTATTACAGTTACACGCTGCCTGTGAAGGGTACGGGAACCTGGAGCATTCAACATGCTTACAATATCTGGCGCAAGGCTGCAGCAGCATCCCCATAAAGCACCAAGGCCGCTTTGATTAGCGGCCTTGATTAAAACAAGTATCGTACAACTGATTACTTAGTTTGTTTGTGTTGCATCCATTCCGGTTTCAGTTGTTGTTTGCTTGGCTACTTCCTGTTTCTTCATGTGCTTCTTTTTTTTGCTCATGCGTTTGTGGTGCTTGGCTTTCTTAGCTGGTTTGGCTGCATCTGTTGCTGTGTTTTCTGTGGATGTCGCAGCTGCTGTATCTGTTGCTGGCGTCATGTCGTCAGCAAAGCTTGGGGCTGCTACGGCAACTAAAGCTGATGCGCAAATTGCCAATACTAACTTCTTCATTTGGAATCTCCTTGGTTTTAATTCCGTTATGTAAATGTTGGCTTACTTTTACCTTTTTGATAAGCCGTCGCGTAGTATACATTTTTTTATTTACGCAAATAAATAGGGGTAATTAATTAATTTTTAGTGATATCGGTAAAAATACTTATTGCCATTTCACTCTTTTTTCACTAACCTGAATGTAGTGAACAAAAGGTGAAGGAACATGGTAACTCCAGTACAGCAAAAGATATACGAGTATATACAGGACCACATCGGCGAACACGGCTATTCGCCGTCACTCAGCGAAGTTGCACGCGGCATAGGCATTAGTCCCAAGTCTATCAGCCTGGTCAGCCGCAGCATTCATGCCCTGGTAGCCGCCGGGCGTCTTAAATTCGATAAAAAAGGGTATCGCAGTGTTCAGGTGGCAGGGGGTGGAGCGTTAACTTTGCCGCTGATGGGACGTATTGCTGCCGGTGCTCCCATTGAAGCTATTGAAGACCGCAGCAGTGTGGATTTGGGTGCTTTGCTTAAGGAGAGTGATCACTTCGTTCTGGAGGTGCGTGGTGACTCCATGGTGGATGAAGGGATATTTGACGGTGATCTTGTCATTTGCCGTCATGCCCGCGATGCGCGCGAAGGTGATATTGTTGTTGCGCTGATTGATAATCTGGAAGCAACACTCAAGCGCATTTCTTTTCAAATTACAGACCGCGTCACACTTATTCCCGCTAATGTAGCATTGAAGCCAAAAGCATATCTGCCGCATCGCGTGCAAATTCAGGGTGTGTTCGTGGGATTGTTGCGGCTAAGAAAATAACCGTCATGTGGCAGCACACTCCATTAGCTTCAGGGCATTGGCAGCGTGCCATCATTCTTGTCGATATGAATGCATTTTTCGCTTCAGTTGAGCAGCTGCATCATCCTGAATGGCGAGGGCGTGCGCTTGCTGTGACGAATGGCAAACAGGGTACGTGCGTGATCACTTGTTCTTATGAAGCGCGTGCGTATGGCGTGAAAACAGGAATGCGTTTGTATGAGGCAAAACGCTTGTGTCCCGATCTGGTGCAAGTGCCTGCAGATCCAGAGCGTTACGTAAAAGTATCGCGCGACATCATGGATGCGCTGACAGCTGTGACGCCTGATATCGAAGTATTTTCTATTGATGAAGCATTCCTGGATGTGACGCGCTGCCAATTGTTATTTGGTTCACCAGAAAAAATTGGCCGCATGGTGAAAAAAATTATTTATGACGTATCGGAGCTTCAATGTTCCGTTGGTGTTAGCGGTGATAAAACGACAGCAAAGTTTGCGGCAAAATTGCAAAAGCCAGACGGTCTTACTGTTATTCCACCGTGGGAAGCAAAAGAACGTTTGCGCCGTGTGCCGGTGACAGAATTGTGCGGTATCAAATCTGGTATCGGCGGATTTCTGGCGCGTCATGGTGTGCTGACATGCGGTGACATGGAAAAAGTTCCGATCAGTATTTTGGCGAAACGTTTTGGTAATTTGGGGCGGCGTATCTGGTATATGTGTCAGGGAGCGGATCCTGATCCGATACACACGAAAGTGGCGAGTCCAAAATCCATGGGGCATGGCAAGGTGATGCCGCCGTACACGCGCTCACCGCAAGTGATAGAAACATTCTTGATGCATATGTGTGAAAAACTCGGTGCACGTTTGCGGCATCATTTATATCGTGCCCAGCATTTTTATGTGGGTGTGCGTAGTCATGATTTTGGCTGGCTGGGTACAGTGAGCCAGACTTTGCAGCCGACGCAGGATGGCAGGGAAATTTATCATCTTGGCGCATTTATTCTTGCGCAGTGCTGGCAGGGTGAGCCTGTCTGTCAGATTCAGGTGACGGCGCTTGATCCATCTTCTGACGGCTTGCAGCTTGATTTTTTTGTGCAGCCGGATGAAAAGCGGGAGCAGGTGAATCAAGTGCTGGATGATATCAATGACCGCTTTGGCGAATTTACTATCGCGCCAGTACCGCTTTTGTTTCGCTCTGCCATGCCGAATGTGATTGCGCCGGCGTGGAAGCCGGATGGGCATAGGCAAACCATATAAAAAACTCATGGGGGTGGGTATGCCGGAAGCAGTGATTTTTAAACATCAGGGAAAAGTGTATACGGTGTATTTTGCGCGGCCGCAAGCCATGCTGCCAGTGCGGCTCGCGAACGGCGAAGTGAAGCTGGCGGCGTGGGGGCGCAGGCAGCATGAGAATAGCGAAATGCCGCTGGGCGGCTGGGCGCGGCTGGATGCGATTCACGGCGGCAAGTGGAGCCTGTATACGCCCAAGCCGGTCTGTGTGCCGGTCACCAAGTTCATGAAGACAGATTATGAGGGTAAAGTGCACTGGTATGACATTACCAAGGGGCAGTATATCCAGGGGTTGCTGGCGCAGTGCGAGCAGGAATACCGCGTGTATCTGGTGACGATCATTCCTGAATTATTAGACGTTTGTCATGACAGGTGGCCGAGGATTATTGCAAAGGCGCCATAAAATATCGTCATCCCCGCGAAAGCGGGGACCTCCTGATGTAACCGTGCAAATAAACGGAGGGAGATTCCCGCTTTCGCGGGAATGACGATGGGCACACGGGAGGGAGATTCCCGCTTTCGCGGGAATGACGATGGGCACACGGGAGGGAGATTCCCGCTTTCGCGGGAATGACGATGGGCACACGGGAGGGAGATTCCCGCTTTCGCGGGAATGACGATATGCTATAATTCCCGCAAATTAATGAGACAGGTTGATCATGCAAATCCAGCAACGAAAAACAGCGCTGCAAAATAAATCAGTCCGCATTTCCTGCGTTGTACCAGTGTATAACGAGCAGGAAGTGATTACGGCTTTCGCAGAAAAACTTGCGAGTGCAATGCGCGAGTTAACCAATCATTTTGAAATGATTGTTGTGGATGATGGCAGCCGCGATCATACCGTTGAAAAAATTCAGGCGCTGCCAAAAGAATGCTGCGTGAAGATGTTAGGATTGTCGCGTAATTTTGGTAAAGAAACGGCACTGACAGCTGGCATTGAACATGCGAATGGTGATGTGGTGATTTTGCTGGACGCAGATTTTCAACATCCAGTCGAAGTGTTAACGACATTTCTGCAAAAATGGGCTGAAGGCTATGACATGGTTTATGGTGAGCGGCGCGACCGCGAATCAGAATCTGTTATCAAACGAAATTCCGCGCGTCTGTTTTACTGGACGATGCAAAAAATCACCAAAATTAAAATCCCGAATAACGCCGGTGATTTTCGATTGATGGATAAAAAAATTGTGGATGCGATCAGGCAATTTCCGGAGCGCACGCGTTTTATGAAAGGGTTGTATGCATGGGTGGGTTTCAAAACCATAGGCGTGCCGTATGAAGTGCAAGAGCGTGCGGCAGGTAAAAGTTCCTGGCATTTTACGCGCTTAACCGAACTTGCCATTACTGGCATTACATCATTTTCTGACGTGCCGCTGCGTGTGTGGGGGTTAATCGGCTTCGTGATCTCGTTAATATCATTAATTTACGCAATTTACATAGTGACTGTGACATTATTATTTGGCGCAGACTTGCCGGGCTTCCCAACGCTGGTTGTCGCGATTATGTTTTTAGGCGGCATTCAGTTATTGTCTGTTGGAATTTTGGGTGAATATATCGCGCGTATTTTTACTGAAGTAAAAGCGCGCCCGAAATATTTATTGCAACTTAAGGAAGGTTTTGATGAATAAGCTGCAGCTGTTGCAAGTTGCACGTTTTCTGACGGTGGGTGTGGGTGCGGCAACTGTGCATTTCACAATTGTTGTATTGCTGGTGCAGCTGCTGAATTACGCGCCGCTTATTGCTAATGTCGGCGGTTTTGTCGTGTCGTTTCAAGTGAGTTACTGGGGCCATCGTTTGTGGACATTTAGTGAAACGGATGTGTCGCACCGTGAAGCTTATCCAAAGCTGGTGATGGTGCAGGTATTAAATTTCTGCATGAACGAATATTTGTTTTACTTTTTCCTGAGTTATAACCTGCCCTATCCATTGGCACTGCTTATCGTTTTATCTATCCTGCCTGCGTTTACATTCGTAATGAATAAATTCTGGGTGTTTCAGAGTTAAACACTATAAGGACGCTGATTGCTCAATAAGATAATGTCATTGTGCCGCCCAACCAGATAATACTGGTGTGTATGACTGCGAAACTGGTTGAAGTAATTACTATTTACGAACACGTAAACGCGTTCACTGCTGTTCCAGCGTTTCCAGAAAGCAGATTCATTCAATAAAATGTCATCGGTTTTCTGAAATGGCATGCTATACCATAATTCCCGCACCCAGTTGTCGCGCATTTCAATATCAGGACTTTGCCAGTCATAAACCAGCACCATCGTTCTGCCGAGATAAAGAGGAATATCCTGATAGAATTTAAAATAATTTGCGACGGTGTCCGTTGGTTTTAGCATTGGACGAAGCTTTTCAACCAACGGTTTGGCGGAATTCATGGTGAGGTTGTGGGCGCCGAGTGAAAATGTCAGCAGCATCACGGCGCTGGTGACTGTGCAGATAGTAAATAAAACTGGTGTACGCAGCTTGCGCATAAGGAATGCCAACAGTAAAGCGGAGCATAAAAGTTCTACTCCGACTGCGAATAATGTTGGTGTAAAATTTACCGGCAAATCGACCCAGAAATACGGAAGTGCAAATACGAGCGCAGCGATCAGTAAGTTAATGATCATGACTAATATGATGCCTAGCGTAATACCGCGTGGACGGATCTGAGTTTCCCACGCATCTGCGAGATATTTACCTGTCAGGATTGCGAGCGGTGGGAAGACTGGCAGGATGTAGCTCACAGTTTTGGAGTGGGGAATAGAAAAGAAAGTGAAGATGATAACAATCCAGAACAGGAGAAATAATTCAGATGTATGCGCTCTTGTTTTCAGGTGCAGCAAACAGTTGCGTATTTGCCCGGCAAGAGCTTGTAAAACAAATCCTGTCCAGGGGATAAAGCCAACCATGATTACAGGAAGATAAAACCAGATGGGCGCTTTGTTATTGAATTCTGCTGCAGACAAAAACCGTGAAACTTGCTGGGTAACAAAAAAGAAATGTAGAAATTCAGGATTGGCGCGTTGAACCAGAGCAAACCAGGGAAGTGTGATCAGCGCGAATATCAGTATACCTTTGCCTAAATGCATGCTTGCAAGTAATCGCCAGCGCCGTGTTAATGCAATCCATGCGCCGATAATCATGGCGGGAAATGCAGCGCCGATTAATCCCTTTGTCAGAAAAGCTAATCCGGCAAACAGATATGCAGTAATGAATAAAATTTTATTATTCTCATCTTTGGTTTCTGCTGCAGTCAGGAATGCAAGAAGTGAAATACTGATGAGTACAGCCACCTCAAGATCCAGATTGGCATAATGAGATGCACCGAAATATAAAGGCGATAAACCTAGAATGATTGCAGACAAAATGCCAGTCTGTCTGTTGAAAAGCCTGCGTGCAGCAAGGTAGACTGCGATGCAGCCGAATAAGCCGTAAAAAACCGGAAAAAAACGTACCGACCATTCATGAACTCCAAATGTTCCCATGGACGCGGCCTGCATCCAGTAATACAAAATGGGTTTATCCAGAAATGCGATACCGTTGACACGCGGTGTGATGAAGTCACCGGTTGCGAGCATTTCGCGTGCGACTTCTGAATATCGCCCTTCATCGGGGGTAAAGAAGGGATAACTGCCCAGCTTGAGGAAATAGAACGCGGCGAAAATGACACCAAGAATAATGATATCTGACACCCAGTTAGACCGATTTGACGCTTGTTTTGCAGGCTGCACTTGCTAGTTTCCCAATGGTTACTTTATTCTGTATGAATGACGAAACGCATTGTACTTTGCGCAGACGATTATGGGCAAGCTGAAGCGATATCCAGGGGTATTCTAGACTTGCTGGATATGGGGCATTTGACGGCTACCACATGTTTGGTAAACGAGCCTTGTTGGCAGGAGCATGCAGGGTGGCTGAAGCCCTACAAGGAAAAAGCCGATATCGGGTTGCATTTGAATTTCACCCACGGCGAACCTCTTTCAAAATCATACCGCAAATATATTGATCCAAAATTCATGTCGCTGCCATCATTGATCTGGAATGCCATGACAGGCTCTAATCTTCTTTATCCAAAAGCAATCAAGGCTGAGATTGAAGCGCAGCTGGATGCATTCGTCAATGCAATGGGATTCTTGCCGAAATATTTTGATGGCCATCAGCATGTGCATCATCTTCCGGTGATACGTGATGCGATTACAGAAGTGTATCGTGAGAGGCTTAAAGATGAAACGGTGTATATGCGTGCGGTTACACAAGACATCGGGATATTCAGTTTTTTCTTCATTAATGTTAAAAAACTGTTGATCCATTTCACTGGCGGCGCAGACTTTGCTGAGCATCTGGATTTGTTCGGAATTCCGCACAACACATCTTTTGGCGGTATTTACCCTTTCGGCAACGCAAAACATTATCGTAAATATTTCCAGAAATTTTTACGCGACAGTACTGACCACGGCATGATTATGTGCCATCCCGGCAGACATTCCGATGACAAAAATGATCCGATACACTTCTCGCGCGGTCTTGAATATGATTATTTGAAAAGCGCGGAATTTGATGCGGATTGCAGGAAATACGATGTTGTTTTGTCACGGTTCCAACTGTACTAATGCTGCGTAACTTTGTTGTAGTATTTTCTTGTTAATTTCTTGTGCTATACTTTTATTGTCATCAGTATGTCCTGCCTTAAGGTTTATCCCCGCGGTAAGATATCTCCGATGTAGGTTTTATGTTTAATCAGTAAAGGTAGATGATATGTCAGCACGTGAAAATGGCACGGTTAAATGGTTCAACAACAGCAAAGGCTATGGTTTTATTCAACGTGATCAGGGCGGCGATGTATTCGTGCATTACCGTGCGATCCGCGGTGATGGTTATCGCAGCCTGGAAGAAGGTATGCGGGTTGAGTTCAATGTGACGCAGGGCCAGAAAGGACTGCAAGCTGAAGACGTGTCAGTCGTTAAATAAGGCAAGTCTATTCGACAGAGCAGGGTGAGAACCTTGTTCTGTCGATAACAAACCATCTCTAAGTGTGTGCAATAACTACAACGATTGCTTGCGCTAAAGTCGTTACATCATTTTCTCTCCATGAGTTATACTTGCCCGCTGAACGATAAGAATAAGAGCGGGGAAGTCATGGCAAAACTAGCCGAACTTGAAAAGAAGCTGCTGCATTACACTGGTAAGGCGATTGCAGATTTTAATATGATCCGTCACGGTGACAGAGTCATGGTATGCCTCTCTGGCGGCAAAGACTCCTTTACTATGCTGCGTATACTGCGGCTGCTTCAGCTCAGGGCGAAAGTAAATTTCGAAATTTTCGCATTTACGCTGGATCAGGCGCAGCCCGGCTGGGATGACAGCAGGCTGAAGGCATGGCTTGTGCAAAACCAGATTCCGCATGAAGTATTAACCCGCGACACCTATACCATCGTTAAGGATAAAACTCCTGAAGGCCAGACATACTGCGCGATGTGTTCGCGTTTACGCCGCGGCATTATTTACCGCTATGCGGAAGAACATGGATTCAACAAAATCGCATTGGGCCATCATCGAGATGATTTGATAACGTCACTGCTAATGTCTATTTTTTATAACGGCGAAATCAAATCCATGCCGCCAAAATTATTAAGTGATAACAAAAAAAATATGATTATCCGGCCGTTGGTCTACTGTCAGGAAGCGGATATAGCTGCATTTGCAGCGTTAATGGGGTTTCCAATTATTCCATGCAGCTTATGCGGCTCTCAGGAAAACCTTATGCGTAAGCGTGTGAAGGCTCTCATACATCAATTGGCGGAAGAAAACCCCAAAATCCCGAGCAATATGCTGCATGCATTGTCTAGTGTGAAACCCAGTCAGTTAATGGATAAGGATCACTGGCATTTTAAGGAATTGGAAAAAGAGCAGGGCAGTGGGGAGTCAGAATCATTTTGCTGGGATGAAGTGC
>Ga0310810_10001168_pt1 | contig 27089 bp, 23 predicted proteins | sample NCmetagenome_FD_207641 | JGI IMG/M metagenome (GOLD analysis project Ga0310810, IMG submission 207641) | Soil microbial communities from experimental microcosm in Duke University, North Carolina, United States - NC | ecosystem: Engineered > Artificial ecosystem > Soil microcosm > Unclassified ...
CGTCCATGCGTTCGACGACGCTGGCCGCGAGACGCTGGACGGAGCCGCGTGCGCCCGAGTCCTGCGAGCGATCCGCGCGACGTGTCCCGGGATTCCGATCTCCCTGACCACATCGGCGGCGATCGTGCCGAACCCTGAGGAGCGTTTCAGGATCGTCGAGGCGTGGACGGCGATGCCCGATCTGATCACGGCGAATCAGGGCGAGCCTGACATCGTCGAGCTCTGTGAGCTGCTGCTCTCGCGCGGGGTCGGCGTCGAGGCCGGATTGCTCGGCATCGACGACGCGCGAGCGTTCGTGCGCTCCGGCCTCGCGGCACGGTGCCGTCGCGTGCTCGTCGAGCCGCTCGACGACGATCCCGACGTCGCCGTTCGGCACGCCGCGGCGATGGAAGACATCGTGACGTCCGCCGGGATCGCGCTCGAGCAGGTGCATCACGGTTATGGCATCGCATGCTGGGACGTCAACCGGCGTGCACTCGAGAGAGGCCACGGGATCCGCACCGGGCTGGAGGACGTCACGCTCCTCCCCGACGGGACGGAGGCGAGGGACAACGCCGACCTCGTCGCGGGCGCCGTGCGCTTGATCCGTGCGCACGGGCGGCGCGGCGGTCAGGAGGAATCCGCGGCCGTCTGATTCGCGGCGAATGCGAGCGCTCGGAGCGCCGTCAGGGCGAGGAGCACGGTCGTGCCGAACAGGATGAACGCGACGGAGAACGAGCCGGTGGCCTGCTCCACGTGGCCGAGCAGCATCGGAATCGCGAAGCCTCCGAGCCCGCCCGTGGCACCGACGACCCCCGTCGCGACGCCGATCCGCCGCCGGAAGCATTGCGGCACGATCTGGAAGACGGCTCCGTTTCCGAGCCCGAGGCAGATCATCGTCGCCACGAGCACGATCGACATCCAGCGGAACGGCGGCGCGGCCGCGGCCGCGAAGTACAGAGCGCCGATGCATCCGAGCAGCACGGAGAGGAGCCGCACGCCGCCGACGCGGTCGGCGATCCACCCGCCGAGCGGTCTCGCCGCGCTTCCCGCGAACGCCGCGAGCGCGGCGACGTAACCGGCCGTCACCCCCGGCAGCCCGTACTGATCGCGCAGCAGAAGCGGCATGAAGCTGCCGAGGCCGACGTAGCCGCCGAAGGTGATGGCGTAGAACAGGCAGAGCCATCGCAGCTCGCGCGTTCGCAGCACCGCCACATAGCTGGACGCGGACGCCGGCGCCGCGGCGTATGGACTGTCCTTCGCGAGACTCGCGAAGGCGACGAGCACGATGCCGAGCGGCAGCATCGCCAGCGCGAGGACGGCGTGCCAGCCCGCGCTCGCGGCGATCCGCGGCGCGACGAGGTTCGCCACGACGGTGCCGCTGTTCCCCGCCGCCGCGATGCCCATCACGAGTCCCTGACGCTCGGCGGGATACCACCGGCTCGCCAGCGGAAGCGCGACGGCGAACGACGCCCCCGCGACGCCGAGCAGCAGTCCCACACCGATCAGAATCGGGAGCGATGTTCCCGCGCGCCATCCGACGAGCAGCGGCACGAACAGCGCGATCAGCATGCCCATCCCGGTGCGTCGTCCGCCGAACCGGTCGCTCAGCACGCCGAGCGGAACGCGCATCAGCGAGCCGCTCAGAATCGGCACGGCGACGAGCAGCCCTTTCTCGGCCGGCGTGAGCCCGAGGGTGTCGCTGATCGAGACGCCGAGCGCGCCCAGCAGCACCCAGAGCATGAAGCTGACGTCGAAGTGCAGGAACGCGGCGACCAGCGTGGGCGGATGGCCCCCCGCGGCCGCGCCGCCCGCACGGCGCGCACCCATCGGTGCGCTCACGAGGTGGCGGAGAGGCCGGAGCGACCACGGTGCTCGGCGAGATGCTCGGCGATCGCCGTCACCAGCGGCCGCATCTTCGGCGGCGAGGCGACGACGTGCGGCGGCACGCCGAGCTCCTCGAGCGCCCGGGAGCACGTCGGCCCGATGGAGGCGGTCACGGAACGGTGTCGCAGCGCGTAGCGCAGCGCGGCGCTGCGGCTCGATTGGCCGGCGACGTCGAACAGGTGGCGCACCTGGACCTGGCTCGTGAACGCGACCGCGTCGATGCGCCCCTCGATCACTTCGCCGACGAGCGCCTCCATCGGCGCGCGGTCGTCGGGGATGCGCCATTCGTACGAGCGAAGCTCGGTGAGTCGTGCGCCGCGCGCGCGCAACGCGTCGGCGAGCGCTGCGTCTCCACCGCCGTCGTGCACGAGCGCGATTCCCCGATCGCGGACGAGCGTTTCGGGCAGCACCTCGAGCAGCTCGGCCGCCGTGTACGGAGCGCGCACGTTCACCCGCACGGGGATGCCGTGCGCGCGCAGCGCGGCGGCCGGCTTCGGACCTCGGCACACGGTCGTCGCCCCGCGCAGTGCATCGGCGAGCCGCTCGCGAGCGCCGATCTCCTCGGCCTGAGCGAGCACGCCCGTCACGCCCACCCCCGTGAGGCACACGACCAGCCCGATCCGCTTGCTCCCGAGATCCTCGATCAGGGAAGGGAGCAGCGCGGTGACGTCGACGCGCCCTTCCGCCACCGCGGGAGCGCACACCGGCTCCCCTCCCTCGCGGCGCACGAGCGCGGCGAGCTCGCTCGAGAGCCGCGCCTCGAGCAGGCCGATACGCGCGCCGCCGAGCGTCACCTCAGGCCACCTCGCTGCGGCTGCCCCGCGGCACCCACACCAGCACGCGCCGATCCGTCGTGAGCTCGACGGGAAAGGTGTGCAGCGCGGCGCACGCGTTTCCCACGGGCGCGCCGCTCGCGAGCTCGAACCGGTAGCCGTGCAGCGGGCAGATCACGCGGCCGTCGCCCACGATCCCGTCCGCGAGCAGTCCCGCACGGTGGGGACAGCGCGCCTGCGTCGCGTGCACGACGTCGTCGCGCGAGCGGAACACGGCGATCTCGCGACCCTCCACGAGGAAGGTCTGCCCTTCACCGGGCGGGACCCGCTCGATCGAGCCGAGATCGATCCGCACCACGCCGCGTGCGGCGTCACGCGCGCTGGTGCTCATCGGTTCTCCCACGCGGCGGCCGGCGCGGGCCCGATCGGCTCGAGCAGGTCGGCGAACTGCGACGGATGCACCGGCGCCGTCGCCTCCTCCCACGGATCGACGTACGCCTCCGCCGCGGCGTCGATCGCCGCGTCGAGCTCCGCACAGATCTTCTCCACGTCGTCCACGAGCACCGCGCGCAGCCGGTCGATTCCCATGCGCTCGACGAAGTCGAAGGTCCGCTCGAGATACTTCGCGTGCTCCCGATAGTACTGCATGAAGCGTCCCATGTAACGGAGCACCGCGTCGTGCGAGTCGACGACGACGAGCAGGTCGCCCTTTCGCACGCGCGTGCCCGCCGCGCCGCCGACGTAGATCTCCCACTGTCCGCCCTCGATCGCCACCGCGCCGACGTCCTTCGTCGTCGCCTCGGAGCAGTTTCGCGGGCAGCCGGCGGTCGCGAGCTTGAGCTTGTGCGGCGTCTCCACGCCCTGGTACCGCCGCTCGATCTGCACGCCGAGCGTCGTGCTGTCGCCGACGCCGTACCGGCAGAACTCGGAGCCGATGCACGTCTTGCACGTGCGAAACGCCTTCGTGTACGCATGGCCCGATGGCATCCCGAGGTCGCGCCACATGTCGGGCAGCCGCTCCTTCGACACCCCGAGGAGGTCGATGCGCTGGCCGCCGGTGATCTTCACCATCGGCACGGCGTACTTCTCCGCGACGTCGGCGATGCGGCGCAGCTCGGCCGCCGTCGTCACGCCGCCGAAGATCCGCGGGATCACGCTGAAGGTCCCGTCCTTCTGCACGTTGGCGTGGACGCGGTCGTTGATGAACCGCGCATCGCGCTCGTCGTCGTAGTCCTTGCCCCAGATCGTGCGCAGCAACGAGGCGAGGCCCGCCTTGCTCCCCGCGTCCTCGCGACCGCCGGCGAGCCGCGCGAACACGGCCGAGACGCTGCGCAGGTCGTGCTCACGCACGGCGCGCACGAGCTCCGCTTTGGTGAGCGGGACGCCGGGCACGTACCAGTGCACGGAGGGATCATCGCGCACCGCGTCCCCCGCCGCGAGCTCCAGCACCTGCTGCACCTGCGGCTTGCACGCACCGCAGCCGAGGCCGGCGCGCGTCGCCTCGCACAGCGAGCGAAGCGTGCAATGCCCACCGCGCACCGCCGCCACGAGATCGCCCTTCGACACGCCGTTGCAGTTGCAGATCTGCGCCGAGTCCGCGAGCTCCGCCACGCCGGCCGCGCGCTCGGCGGCGGCGAGCTGGAACAGCAGCTCGGCGCGATTCTCCGGCAGCGCGGTCCCGCGATCGAACGCCTGCAGCAGCATCGGCGCGGCGCCCGCATCGCCGAGGAGGATGGCGCCGCCGAGCCGCCCGTCGCGCACGACGAGCTTCTTGTACACGCCGCGCGAGGGCTCGCTGTACGTCACCACCTCGTCGGTCGTGCTGGCCGGCTCCTGGTCGCCCATCACGGCCAGCTCCACGCCGGCGACCTTGAGCTTGGTCGACACCCGCGAGCCCGTGTACACCGCGTCCGGCACGCGGCCCGACAGCCGCTCCGCGAGCACGCGTGCCTGCTCCCAGAGCGGCGCCACGAGGCCGTAGAGCTGTCCGCGATGCTGCGCGCATTCGCCGATCGCGAACACCGCCGGATCGCCGGGGCACCGCAGCTCGTCGGTGACGACGATCCCGCGATCCACCACGAGCCCGCAGTCGATCGCGAGCGAGACGTTCGGCCGGATCCCGGCCGAGACGACGACCATGTCGCACGCCAGCGTGCGGCCGTCGGCGAAGGCGAGCCCCTCGACGCGCTGCGCGCCCAACAGCGCCGACGTTTCCGTGTCGACGTGGACCGTCACCCCCATCGCCTCGAGCGTCGCGCGGAGCAGCTCGCCGGCGGGGGGGTCGAGCTGCATCTCCATCAGGTGCGAGCGCAGGTGCACCACGTGCACGTCGAGCCCGCGCTCGAGCAGCCCGCGCGCCGCCTCGAGCCCGAGCAGCCCCCCGCCGATCACCGCCGCCGTGCGCGCCGTCGGCGCGTGGGCGAGCATGCGTGCGCAGTCGTCGAGCGTGCGGAAGGCGAACAGGCCCTCCTTCGTCTCGGTGCCGTGACCGCTCATGTTGCGGAGCGGAGGCACGAACGGGCTGCTCCCCGTGGCGAAGACGAGCACGTCGTACGGCTCGAGCACCCCGGTGTCGCCCCGCACGAGCCGGCTCTCGCGATCCACCGACCCGACCCGCACCCCCGCATGCAACGTGACGCCGTGCGTCGCGTACCACTCGAGGGGATTGATGAAGATGTCCTCCGGCGCATGGCTGCCGGCGAGGATCCCCGAGAGCAGGATGCGATTGTAGTTGCCCGTGGGCTCGTCGCCGAACATCACGATCTCGTACCGTTCGCCGCCGCCGCGCGCGAGCAGCTCGTCGACGAACCTCGCCCCGACCATTCCGTTCCCGATCACCACGAGCCGCTGCCGCTCGCCGTCGGCGATCGGGCCACCGTTCGCGCTCGTCATGCGACCTCCGCGCGCCGCGCGGGTACGTGCGGCTCGACGCGGACGGCGCACACCTTGAACTCCGGCATGCGGCTGATCGGATCGAGCGCGGGGTTGGTCAGCCTGTTGATCGACTCCATGCCTCCCCAGTGGAACGGGACGAAGACGGTATCCTCCCGGATGTCGCGCGTGATCCGCGCGCGCGCGACGGCTTCGCCGCGGCGAGACACGAGTGTGACGAGCGATCCGTCCGCGACGCCGGCGCGCCGCGCGACGAGCGGATGCAGCTCCGCCGTCGGCTCGGGAGCGATCCGCGTCAGTCGCTCCACGCGCCGCGTCTGCGTACCCGACTGGTACTGCGCGAGCACGCGGCCGGTGGTGAGATGGTACGGGAACGCCGCGTCGGGCTGCTCCGCCGGCTCGCCGTGGCGCACGGCGTGGAACCGCGCGCGCCCGCTCGGCGTCGCGAACCGCTCGGCGAACAGCCGCGGCGTGCCGGGATGCCCGAGCGACGGACACGGCCAGAACACCGCCTCACCGCGCTCGAGCCGGTCGTACGTGATCCCCGAGTAGTCGGCGACGCCGCCCGCCGTCGCGCGACGCAGCTCGTCGAAGACGTCGCGCGGCTCCGCCGAGACGAACCATTCTCCGCGCCCGAGCCGCTCGGCGATCGCGGTGATGATCTCGAGGTCGGTGCGCACGCCGTCCGGCGGCGCGACCGCGCGCCGGCGAAGAACGACGCGGCCCTCGAGGTTGGTCGTCGTCCCCTCCTCCTCCGCCCACTGGGCGCTCGGGAGCACGACGTCGGCCATGCGCGCCGTCTCGGAAAGGAAGAAGTCGGCGACGACGAGCAGGTCGAGCGCGCGCAGCCGCTCCGCCACGTGGAGCGCGCGCGGCGCGGAGACGACGGGATTGGAGCCGATCACGAGCAGCGCGCGAACGCCATCGGGATGGCCGATGCCGTCGAGCATCTCGTACGCCGAGCGGCCGGCGCCTGGGATCTCGTGTGCCGCGACCCGCCAGACGTCCGCCATGTGCGCGCGCGCCGACGCGTCGTCGATGCGGCGGTAGCCGGGAAGCTGATCGGCCTTCTGCCCGTGCTCGCGGCCGCCCTGGCCGTTCCCCTGTCCGGTGATCGTGCCGAACGCGGCGAACGATTCGCGGCGTCGCCCGAGCGCGAGCGCGAGGTTCACGAACGCGAGCACGTTCGACACCCCTTGCGCCTGCTGCTCGGCGCCACGCGCCGTGAGCACCATCGGCCGGCGGGCCGTGCCGAGCAGGCGCGCGGCGCGCGCGAGGTCTCCCTCGGCGACGCCGGTGATGCGCTCCGTGCGCTCCGGCCAGTACGTCGCCACCGTGCCGCGCACCGCGTCGAAGCCCTCGGTGCGCTCGTCGACGAACTCGCGATCGATCAGTCCGTCGCGCACCAGCACGTGCAGCAGGCCGTTCGCGAGTGCCGCGTCGGTGCCGGGCGCGAGGCGCAGATGCAGCGTCGCGCTCTGCGCGGTGAGCGTGCGCCGCGGGTCCGCGACGACCAGCGCGCCGCCGCTCGCCCGTGCTTCCTGGACGTACTGCATGAGCGGCGGCATCGTCTCCGCCGGATTGGCGCCGACGAGGAGGATCGCGTCGGCGCGCGCGATCTCCTCGACGGGGAAGGGCAGGCCTCGGTCGACGCCGAGCGCCATGATCGCCGCGCTCGCCGCGCTCGACATGCAGAAGCGCCCGTTGTAGTCGACGTGCTTGGTGCGGAGCCCGACCCGCGCCAGCTTGCCGAGGAGGTACGCCTTCTCGTTGGTGAGCGATCCGCCGCCGAAGACGCCGACCGCGTCGCGGCCGTGGCGCTCCTGCGTCGTGCGAACGCCGGACGCGATGCGCTCGAGTGCCTCGTCCCACGCCGCGGGCACGAGCTCGCCACGCGCGTCGCGTACGAGCGGCGCGCGGAGGCGTTCGGGGTGGTCGAGCGTTTCGGCCGCGGTGAACCCCTTGATGCAGAGCGCGCCGCGGTTGACCGGGAACTCCGGGTTGCCGGCTACGCGCGGGGCGCCGTCCGCGACGTCCAGCCTGATGCCGCACTGGAGGGCGCAGTACGGGCAGTGGGTCGCGACGTCCGTCGCTGGTGGCGCGAAGGTGGACACGGTTTCCGGGGGGTTCGAAGATCGAGCTCCTGCCCGCCAGCATAGGTTGCTGATTGCCCACTGTCAACGGATGCGTGCAAAAAACGCAAAATATTTCCCTAAAATCCGCAAAGATCGTGGCATAATGTGCCAAATGTCACTCTAACTCTGCATTTGCTGCACTATCTGACGAATTCACTCATCGTCATTCGGAGCGAGCGCAGCGCATCGAGGAAGCGGTCGTCGCGGGAGAGGGCCGCGCTCGGAACGACACCGCGGCGCGCCCTCGCTGGTACCGTCCTCGGGCGTCCGATACCTTCGCTCACATGACCCATCACGAGGAGCTCGGCCCCGGCGAGACCGATCTGGTCGGTGGCTGGGACCGCTCCGGCGCCGAGCCGAGGCTCGACGCCGTCGACCGGCGGATCTTCTGGCTGGTGACGAAGCGGCTGGTACCGCGCGGGACCGCGAGCGGCGGATGGGAGCAGCTCTACATGGATCCGCGCGACGGCCGCTACTGGGAGCTCACCTTCCCGGAGGGTTCGCTCCACGGCGGTGGACCGCGGCGGCTCACCTGGGTGAGCGAATCCGCGGCGCGTGCGAAGTACGACGCGGGGCGGGGCGAGAGGGGCTAGGCCGGCACGGGAGCGGACGCGCTCGGAGCCGCGCCGGCGGGGGCGAGCGTGTCGCCGAACACCTCGAGTGCCAGCTCGACCTTCCCGAACGGGGCCGACACCTGGACGCCCTGCACGCCGCCGCGCACACGGTCGAGCATCTCACGCGCGATCGCGATGCCTTCCGCCACCGCGTGTTCCTTCGACTTCTCGCTCGCGCGTCGCATCCGCTCGATCACGCTCGCCGGCACGCTCACGCCGGGCACCTCGTTCGCGAGGAATTCCGCATTGCGCACGCTGACGAGCGGCCAGATCCCCGCGACGATCGGTGGCCGCGCGCCCTCCGTCCGCCGCAGGAACCGCTCGAGCTGCACGGCATCGAACACCGGCTGGGTGACGGCGAACTCCGCGCCCGCCTCCACCTTCCACGCGAAGCGCTTCAGCTCGTGCTCGAGATCGATCGACGCCGGGTTCACCCCGACCCCGATGACGAACCGCGTCGGCGCACCGATGGCGTTGTCGCCGGGATCGCGGCCGTGATTGAGGTTGCGCACGAGGTTCGTGAGCCCGATCGCGTCGATGTCGAACACCGCGGTCGCGCTCGGATACGGCCCCATCTTCGGCGGATCGCCGGTGATGAGCAGCAGATTGCGAAGGCCGATGGCCGACGCGCCCAGCAGATCGCTCAGCATGCCGAGCAGGTTGCGGTCGCGGCAGGCGTAGTGCGTCACCGTCTCGATCCCGACCTGCTGCTCGATGAGGAGCGACGTGAGCAGCGCGCCCATGCGGCTCTGCGCGCGAGGTCCGTCGGGGACGTTCACCGCGTCGACGTTCGCCGCCTTCAGCTTGCGCACGTCGGTGAGCATCCGCGAGGCGTCGACGCCGCGCGGCGGCACGATCTCCACGGACGTGACGAACGCGCCCGCGGCGAGCTTCGCCCCCCAACGCGACCGTTCGGCGAGCGGCACGGCGGCGACGTCGGCGGCGCGGTGCGCGACGTCGCGGAGCACGGGTGCCGCCGCCGCGGTCGACACGCCGCCGCTCGGCTGTGCGAAGCGCGGGCTCAGCGGGCGGACGAACTCGCACATCGCGCGGATGTGCTCGGGCGTGGTGCCGCAACACCCGCCGACCACCTTCGCCCCCGCCTGCACGAGATGGCGCGCGTACTCCGCCATGTACTCGGCGCTCGCCATGTACATGCTGCGCCCGCCGACGTCGCGCGGCATGCCGGCGTTCGGCTGCGCGCTGAGCTTCTTCCGGGTCAGCGGCGCCATCTTCTCGATCGCCTCGAGGATCGTCTGCGGGCCGACCGAGCAGTTCAACCCGATCACGTCCGCGCCGAACCGGTCGAGCGCGTGTACGACGTCCTCCGGGGTCGCCCCGTACGGCGTCCGTCCGTCCGCGCCGATCGTCATCTGCGCGATCACCGGCATCGTCGGGTCGACGTCGCGCGCCGCGGCGATCGCCTGGCCGAGCTCCTCGATGTCGCCGAAGGTCTCGAGGATGAAGCAGTCGGCGCCGCCGGCCTTCAGGCCCTCGAGCTGCTCGCGGAAGTATGCGCGCGCTTCGTCGCGCGAGGTCGGACCGTACGGCTCGATCCGGATGCCGAGCGGCCCGACGGCGCCGGCGACGAGCACGTCGCGTCCCTGGTCGGCCGCCTCGCGCGCGATTTCCGCCGCGCGCCGATTGAGCTCGTGCACATCGTCGGCCAGCCCGAACTGCGCGAGCTTGACGCGGTTCGCGCCGAAGCTGTTCGTCTCGAGCACCTCGGCGCCCGCCTTCACGTAGGCGCGGTGTACGTCGCGCACGAGATCGGGCGCACGCACGTTCAGCTCGTCGTAGCACTGGTTGATGAACACGCCCTTCGCGTAGAGCATCGTCCCCATCGCGCCGTCGAACAGCACGAGCGCGGCGGGATCGACGAGTCTGGCCAGGGCGGGCGTGGACATGCGGATCTCCGGTGAGCGTGCGGCGCGCGGCTAGACGCCCGCGCCCTCGGCCGCGGTGCGCACGGCGTAGTACTTCGCCTGCGGATGGTGCACGATCACGGCGGCCGTGCTCTGCTCGGGCACGAGCTGGCAGGCCGTCGTGAGCTCCATCCCGAGCGCCTCGGCCGCGGGGAGGAGCTTGAACAGCTGCTGGTGATCCTCGAGATCGGGGCAGGCGCCGTAGCCCCACGAGTAGCGCTTGCCGCGCCCGCCGGGGATGCCGAGCTCCCGCTTGATGCGGCGGTGCATCCACTCGGCGACCGCTTCCGCCGCCTCCACCGAGAGGCCATGCGAGTAGAACGCCTCGCCGTACTCGCCCGCCGCCTGGAGCCGATCGAAGCGACGCGTCGCCTCGTCGCCGACGGTCACCACCTGGAACGCCGCGACGTCGACGTCGGCGCCGCCCGCCGGACGGAAGTAGTCGGCGAGGCAGAGCCGCTCACGTCCTTCCTGGCGCGGGAAGTGGAAGCGCGTCTTCTCGACGAGCGTGCCGTCGCGCACGTACGGCTCCGGCTCGTACACCACGAGGTCGTTGCCGCTCGCCTGCGCGGGAAAGTAGCCGTACACCGCGCGCGGCGTGATCCATCCTCCCTCGTGTGCCTCGCCGCGCAGCCGGGCGAGCACCGGCTCGAACTCCTCGTGCACCATGCGCTGGAACTCGGGGCCCGAGCCGCGGCCTCCCCACTGCAGCCGATAGAGCTCGTCGAGGTCGAGCAGGTCCAGCACCTCGTCGAGGGGGATGTCCTCGAGGACGCGCGTTCCGAAGAAGGGGGCGGTCGGAATCGGGTGGTCCTGCGCGACGTCGCTCCGCTGGCCCCCCTGGATCCCCTGCGCCTTGTCCTTCCCGACGTTGCCGTGCAGGAAGGTGTCGTTGCGCGCGTCGTCGATCAGCGTGGCGATCGCCTGCTCGCGCCGCGCCGCGTCGCCCTGGAGGGTGTCCATCGTCTCCAGCCCCTCGAAGGCATCCTTGCAGTAGAACACGCCGGACTCGTACGCGCGCTCCGGCTCGACGAACAGCGCGCGCCGCCCGAACCGGCGGTTGATCGCCGCGCCGCCGATCAGCACCGGGATCCGGATGCCGCGCTTGTCGAGCTCCTGCACGCAGAGGGGCATCTGCTTGCTCGTGCTCACGAGCAGCGCCGACAGCCCGATCGCATCGGCCTCGAACTCCTGCGCCTTCTCGATGATCGTGTTCACCGGCACCTGCTTGCCGAGGTCGAACACGGTGTAGCCGTTGTTGCTGAGGATCGTGTTGACGAGCGACTTCCCGATGTCGTGCACGTCGCCGTACACGGTGGCCAGCACGACCTTCCCCTTCGTGTAGCCCTCCGCCTTCTCGAGGAACTGCTCGAGGTGCTTCACGGCGCGCTTCATTACCTCGGCGCTCTGGAGCACGAACGGGAGGATCAGCTCGCCCGCGCCGAACTTGTCGCCGACGTCCTTCATCGCGGGGAGGAGCACGTCGTTGAGCACGCGCACCGGCTCCTCGCGCACGCCGGCGGCGTCGAGCGCCGCCTCGATGCCCTCCTTCTTCCGGTGCAGGACCATCCAGTGGACGCGCTCGTCCGGTGCCAGATCCGCGCTCGGATCCGCCTGTGCACTGGCGGCTGCCGCGTCGCCGTCCTTCGACTTCGCCGCCTCGTAGTATTCGATGAAGCGCTGCAGCGCGTCGGGCCGGCGGTTGAACACGAGATCGTCCGCGAGCGCGCGCTCTTCCGCGCTGATCTCCGCGTACGGACGGATGTGCGCCGGATTCACGATCGCGGCGTCGAGGCCCGCGCTCACGCAATGGTGCAGGAACACCGAGTTGAGCACGTGCCGGGCGGCGGCGTCGAGCCCGAAGCTCACGTTCGAGACGCCGAGGATCGTGAAGACGCCCGGCAGCTCGCGCTTGATCAGCCGGATCCCCTCGATCGTCTCCTTCGCGCTGTCGATCCACTCCGCGTCGCCGGTGGCGAGCGTGAAGGTGAGCGCGTCGAAGATGAGATCTTCGGACGCGAGCCCGTACTCGCCGACGACGATGTCGTGGATCGCGCGGGCGACCTCGAGCTTCCGCTCGCGGGTCTTCGCCATCCCGACGGGATCGATCGTGAGCGCGACGAGCGCCGCGCCGTGCTTCTTCGCGAGGGGCACGACCGCGTCGATGCGCTTGCGGCCGTTCTCCATGTTGATGGAGTTGATGATCGCGCGACCCGGGATGTGCTCGAGCGCGCGCTCGATCACGTTCGCCTCGGTGGAGTCGATCATGATCGGCGTCTCGACGCCCATCGAGAGCAGCTTGACGACCTTCGCCATCTGCTCCGCCTCGTCGGCGCGCTCCGTGAGCGCGACGCACACGTCGAGCACGTGCGCACCGGACTCCTGCTGCTCGCGCGCGACGTCGAGGATCCCCTCGTAATCGTCGGCGAGGAGCAGGCGCTTCACCTTGCGCGAGCCCTGCGCGTTCACGCGCTCGCCGACGAGGAGCGGGGCCGGCTCCTGATGGAGCGCGGTGGCGCGCATCGCGCTCGCGACCTGCGCCTCCCGCTGGTGCGCCGGCCGCGAGGCGGGGTCGGCGGCGCGCACCGCGCCGACGATCGCCTCGAGGTGCTCCGGCGTCGTCCCGCAGCACCCGCCGACGATCCGCACGCCGAAGCCCTCGACGAACTCGCGCAGCATCCCCGCCATCGGCGCCGGCTCGAGCGGGTAGACCGCCTCGCCCGTCCCGGTGTTGAGCGGCAGGCCGGCGTTCGGGATGACCGAGATCGGCCGTGACGCATGCTCGGTGAGAAAGCGCACCGGCTCGCGCATGTGCTCCGGCCCCGTCGAGCAGTTCAACCCGATCACGTCGACCCGCATCGCCTCGAGCGTGGTGAGCGCGCTCGCGATGTCGGTGCCGAGCAGCATGCGGCCGCTCGTGTCGAGCGTCACCTGCGCCTGCACCGGGACGCGGTGTCCCAGCTCGGCGAACAGGCGCTCGAACCCGGCGAGCGCCGCCTTCACCTCGAGGATGTCCTGCGCCGTCTCCACGAGCAGCAGGTCGACGCCGCCCTCGACGAGGTACTTCGCCTGCAGGTAGTACGTCTCGGCGAGCGCCTCGAAGGTGATGTTCGACAACGTGGGATCGCTGCTCGACGGCAGCATCCCGGTGGGGCCGATCGAGCCGGCGACGAACCGCGGCCGGTCGGGCGTGGCGTACTTCTCACAGGCCGCCCGCGCGATCCGTGCCGCCTGTACGTTCATCTCGCGCGTCTTCTCTTCCAGTCCCCACTCGCGCAGCCGGTGCGGCGTGCTCTGGAAGGTGCAGGTCTCCACGACGTCGCATCCCACGGCGAGGAACGACTCGTGGATCGACTGGACGATGTCCGGCCGCGTGAGCACCAGATGGTCGTTGCACCCCTCGAGCGCCTTCCCGCCGAAATCCTCGGCCGTGGGCTCGTGCCGCTGGATGTTCGTCCCCATCGCCCCGTCGTACACGAGCACACGCTCCGAGAGGGCGCGGAGGTACGGTGACGAGGCGGGCGGCGGAACGGGATGAGCCATGTGGGGGCACCAACGAAAACGAGCCCAGACGCGATCGGCGTGTGGGCTCGCGCTTTAGCAGGGGATTAACGTGGCCGCAATTTGCCGGAAATCGCCACGAGGGTCAGTTTGTCGTGCTCTCGATAGATACCATCGGTGCGCGGCCCGGGCAAGCCATCCGGTGCTGCCGGGGCTCGCTGCAATCCGACGGCCGAGCGGACGACACTGAAGAGTAGGTGACCGCGACGAGGAGTGGGTGACCGCGACTTTCGACGTGCCCGACAGGCCGGCCACGGATGCGCCGCTCCCACCAGAGCTCGTGCTGGTGGAGGGGCTGCGTGACGCCCTCCTCCTGCTCACGTCGGACTGGCGGATCTCGTTCCTGAATGCGCGCGCGCGCCGCGCGGTGGAGGCGGTCGGCCTGGACCCGCGAGCGCTGGTCGGGCGCGAGCTGTGGGAGAGCTTCCCGGACTTTCGCGACTCGCCGGCCGCCGCAGCGCTGCACCGTGCCCGCGCGGGCGAAGGACCGGTCCACTTCGACCATCACGACGCAGCGCGCGATCGCTGGTTCGAGATCGACGCGATGGCCGCCGGCTCGGGCGTGGCGGTCTACTGGCGCGACGTCACGCAGGCGCGCCGCGCCGACGAGGCGCGTGCCGCCTCGGAGGCCGAGCTGCGCGCCGCGCACCGCCGTCTCGAGGAGCTCGTCGCGGGTGCGCCGCTCGCCATCGTGGTGATCGACAACGACGGCAACGTGCTGATGTGGAATCCGGCGGCCGAAGCGATGTTCGGGTGGACCGCGGCCGAGCTGGTCGGCCAGCCGCTGCCGATCGTACCACCGGAGGAGCGCGCGAGCTTCGAAGCGATGCGCGCGAGCGAGCGATCCGGCGGCTCGACGCGGGCTCATTCCACGCGCCGGCTCCGGAAGGACGGCGTGCTCCTCGACGTGCAGGTCTCCACCGCGCCGCTGCGCGATCGAGACGGCGTGATCGTCGGCGCGATCGGCATGCTCGCCGACGTCAGCGAGCATCGGCGCCTCGAGGCGCAGCTCCGGGCGGCGCAGAAGATGGAGGCCGTCGGGCTCCTCGCCGGCGGCGTGGCGCACGACTTCAACAACCTGCTCACCGCGATCAAGGGGTTCGCCTCGCTCCTGCAGATGGTGATCGCCCCCGGCGACGAGGCGCTCGAGTTCGTCGACGAGATCGCGAAGGCGTCCGACCGCGCCGCCTCGCTCACGGCGCAGCTGCTCGCATTCGGGCGGCGCCAGCTCCTGCGTCCGGAGCCGACCGACCTGAATGGCCGCGTGCGTGATCTCGAGCGCATGCTCGCGCTGCTCGTGAGCGAGGGCGGCGAGCTGCGGCTCGAGCTCGATCCCGCACTCGGTCTCGTCCACGCGGATCCCGGTCAGGTGGAGCAGCTCATTCTCAATCTCGCCGTGAACGCGCGTGACGCGATCGCGGGCCGCGCCGGCGGACGCATCACGATCGCGACGAGCAATGCCACGCTGCGCGACGAGTTCGCGGCGTGGCGCGTCGCGCCCGCGCCGGGCGAGTACGTGCGGCTCGAGGTGCGCGACAACGGCATCGGCATGGATGCCGCGACGCAGGCCCGCATCTTCGATCCGTTCTTCACGACGAAGCCCGTGGGGCACGGGACCGGTCTCGGGCTCGCGACGGTGTACGGCATCGCGAAGCAGAGCCACGGCTACGTCTGGGTCACGAGCGCGCCAGGCGAAGGGGCGACCTTCACCGTGTATCTGCCGCGCGCCGTGGAGCGCGCCGCCGTCGCGGACGCGGAGGTCGCCCGCGGCCCCGGCGCGACGATCGTGCTGCTCGTGGAGGACGAGGACGGCGTGCGGCGCGTCGCGTGCCGCGCACTCGAGCTGCACGGTTTCCGCGTGATCGAGGCGTCGAACGGCACCCAGGCGCTGGAGCTCGCGGCCCGCGAACCGGCGATCGCGCTCGTGCTCACCGACGTCATGATGCCGGAGATGCTCGGACCGGCCCTCGCGGCCGAGCTGCGCGAGCTTCGCCGCGATCTCCCCGTGCTCTACATGTCGGGCCACGCCGAGGAAGTGGCGCGCGCCGGACTCCTCGATCCCTCCGTCCCCTTCCTCGCCAAGCCGTTCACCCCCGCGCAGCTCGTCGCCAAGGTGCGCCAGGTGCTGCAGAGCTCCGCGTCGCGCTGAGCGCCGCGTGCGGCGCCGCGTGGCTCAGGGAGCGTGGCTGTCGGAGGGCGTCGGGCGAGGGATCCGTCCCGTCGCCTGTGCGCGGTCGCGGAGCGACTGCACGAGCGCCGCGAGCCGATGGCGCTCGAGCGGCAGCGTGAGATCGGCGAGCACGGCGCGCTGGAGGGCGGGCAGCAGCGGCGCGAGCGGGACGGTCGCGGTCCGGTAGAGCAGGCGCGCGCCCCCGGCGGTGAGCGGGATGGCGAGGAGATCCGCCCCCGCGTTGCTCGCGAGCGAGCGGTTCACCACGAGCACGAGCGGCGGCTGGGACATCGCGAGCTCGCGCGCCTCGCCGAGGCTCGTCGCGACCGACGGGATGTTCCCCAGCGCCGCGAGCGATTGCGCGAGCCCTTCGAGGAGGGCGACGTCTCCACCGACCAGCAGAACGTGCGTCATCAGGCATTTCCTCCTGGTGTTGCGCCGTGCGCGACCAGCGCGCGCACCGCCTCTTCCGTCGTACCGTCGATCTCGACCGTCTTCGCGCGCGACGCGGCTCCAGCGACCACCCGCACCGCGCGCCGCGCCACCCCGAGCCGCTCGGCGAGCAACGCCACGAGCGCGTCGTTCGCCGCGCCCTCCACCGGCGGCGCCTGCAGCCGCACTTTCAGGGCCGTCCCATGCAACCCCACGATCTCGCTCCGCGACGCGCGCGGCTGCACGTGCACCGCGACCCGGACCGCGCCGCCCTTCCTGTCGATTCGAAGCACGCGACTCAGCGCGGGGCGCCGAGCAATATAGTGTCGGCGAGAAGCTGCACGAGCCAAAGCGCGAAGTATGCCACGATCGGTGTGATGTCGATCACCCCGAACGACGGCAGCAGATTGCGAAGCGGGCGCAGCATCCAGTCCGTCGCGCCATACGACCAGCGGATCCATCGGCTCGTGGAGATCCGCGGGATCCACGACGCGATCACGCGCACGATCAGCGCGAGCTGGAGGATGCCGATCGTCCAGTGCACGACGAGTCGCACGAGGCCGAGTCCGCCCAGCGACGTGGCCAGCTCGAGCTGATAGACGAGCGCAGCAATCGTGTTCAGGACGTAGAGCACGAGCAGCGCTGCGACGATGTAGAGCAACAGCGCCCACCAGGGCGTCGTGCTCGGACGTCCGCCCGCGCGCAGCACCTGGCGCTCCACGCCGACGAGCCGCGGATCGACGCGCGCGCGGAGGAAGCGCGCGACGCCGCCGAACGGATTGAGCCGGCGCGTGCGTACCGCCCAATCGGCCGCGGCGACGGCCGCGAGCGCAACGCCGGCGACCAGGAATACGCTCCTCAGAACCTGCGAGAGCGCCGCGAGGGCGAGGAGCGCGTCGGTCATGGGCCAAAGGTGCCGGCCGTGCAGCGCGCCTTCAAGGGCGCGCCCGACTCGCTACATTGTGCGCGCCACCGTCCTCCACGACCCTCCATCGGATCACGCGAATGCCCGCCGCGCCGCGCGCCCGCCGCTACTGGCTCGTGAAGTCAGAGCCCGAGTCCTTCTCCTTCGACGACCTGCTCGCCAGCCCGCGCCGCACCACCGGCTGGGACGGCGTGCGCAACTACCAGGCGCGCAACTTCATGCGCGACGAGATGAAGAAGGGCGACGGCGTCCTCTTCTACCACTCGAGCACCGATCCCGCCGCGGTCGTCGGCATCGCCGAGGTCGTACGTGAGGGGTATCCCGACCACACCGCCTTCGACCCGGCCGATCCGCACTACGATCCGAAGAGCCGCGAGGACGCGCCGACCTGGATCATGGTCGACATCCGGGCGCGCGAACCGCTGCGCGAGCCGCTCACCCTCGCGCGGCTGCGCGGCATCGAGGGGCTCGAGAAGATGGTGCTGCTCCAGAAGGGGAGCCGATTGAGCGTGCAGCCCGTCACACCCCGCGAGTGGGAGATCGTGTGTCGAGCAGGGGGCGTCACGCCCTAGCCGCCCGCGTACATCCGCCCGAGCAGCCACAAGCCGCTCAACACGCCCACCGCCGCGACCGCCCCCCGCACGACCTCCTGCGAGACGCGCTGCGCCGCGCGCGCGCCCACGTAGCCACCCGTCACCGAGCCGAGCGCCATCGCGAGCGCGACGGGCCATCGCACGATGTCGCTCGCGGCGAAGGTGAGCGCGGCGACGAGGTTCATGCAGAAGCCGCCCCAATTCTTCAGGCCGTTCATGCGGTGGATGTTGGTGAACCCCATCAGACCGAGCGCGGCGAGCATCAGGATGCCGATCCCCGCACCGAAATAGCCCCCGTACACGCCCACGACGAACTGTCCGCCGAGCAGCGCCGCGGAGGGCGTGGTCGACGCGAGCGCCGCGTCGCTCACCGGAACGTGCGCGCCGCGCACGACGCGCAGCAGCGGGCGCTGGGCGAGAAAGAGCGCCGTCGCGCCGAGCACGAGCCAGGGCACGACGTGGTCGAAGGCATCGCTCGGCGTATGCAGGAGGAGGAGGGCGCCCACCGTGCCGCCGATGAGGCTCGGCACCGCGAAGAGCGTCGCCCAGCGGCGCACTCCGGTGAGCTCGTCGCGGTAGCCGAGCATGCTGCTCAGCGCGCCCGGCAGCAGTGCCACCGTGCTCGTGGCGTTGGCGACGAGCGGCGACAGCCCCGCGGCGACGAGGGCGGGGAAGGTCAGCAGCGTCCCGCCGCCCGCGATCGCGTTGACGAAGCCGGCGAGCAGCGCCGCGCCGGCCCCCGCGAGCAGGGGGGCCGGCGCGATCGGTAGCGACGTCGCGGTGGAGACGAGCAGGAGCGGGCGGACGCGGGTGAGACGGGCGCCGCGAGGGCGCGCGGCGCGAGGAAGGATACGACGCGGCGCACCCGCGCGCCGCGCTTCGCCAATGCCGGATTGCCGGCAACGCCGATTAGATTTCCCGCTCGGCCGAGCGGGCGCTCGCCGACACGCAGCACATCTCTCCAGGGAGACGTGGACATGAGCAAGACGGAATCGAACGTGGCGACCGCGACCGCCCCGGGCTCGACGGCGGGCCCGGCGCTCGAGATCAGGGATACGCGCACCGGGACCGGCTACACCGTACCCATCCTCGAGAAGGGCACCGAGGGCGACACGGCGATCCGGGCCACCGATCTGCGCCGCATCAAGGAGCAGCCCGACGAGTTCGGCATGATGACCTACGACCCGGCGTTCATGAACACCGCGTCGTGCAAGAGCGCCATCACCTACATCGACGGCGACAACGGGATCCTGCGCTACCGCGGGTATCCGATCGAGCAGCTCGCCGAGGGCGCGAGCTTCCTCGAGGTCGCGTGGCTGCTGCGGAACGGCGAGCTCCCGCTGCAGTCCGAGTACGACGACTGGGTCCACCAGATCACGTACCACACGTACGTCCACGAGAACATCAAGACCTTCCTGCAGGGGTTCCGCTACGACGCGCACCCCATGTCGATGCTGTGCAGCGCCGTCGCCGCGCTCTCCAGCTTCTACCCGGACGCGAAGAACATCCACGACCCGGCGGAGCGGCACATCAGCATCGTACGGCTGCTCGCCAAGATTCCCACGCTCGCCGCGTTCTGCTTCCGCCACGTGAAGGGGCTGCCCTTCATCTATCCCGAGAACGACCTGGGCTACGTCGAGAACTTCCTCTCGATGGTGGCCCGGATGTCGGAGGCGAAGTACGAGGCGAACCCCGTGTTCGTGAAGGCGCTCGAGGTGCTGTTCATCCTCCACGCGGATCACGAGCAGAACTGCTCGACGAGCGCCGTGCGCGCGGTCGGCAGCTCGCAGGTCGATCCCTTCTCGGCGATCGCGGCCGGAGTCGCCGCGCTCTACGGCCCGCTCCACGGCGGCGCCAACGAACAGGTGCTGCACATGATCGCGCAGATCGGGAACAAGAAGAACATCCCCGCGTTCATCGAGGGGGTGAAGAGCGGAAAGGGGCAGAAGCTGATGGGCTTCGGCCACCGCGTGTACAAGAGCTACGATCCGCGCGCGCGCATCGTGAAGAAGCTCGCCGACGACGTCTTCGCGCAGATCGGCGTCGACAAGGACCTCGAGATCGCGCTCGAGCTCGAGCGGATCGCGCTCTCCGACGACTACTTCATCTCGCGGAAGCTCTACCCGAACGTGGACTTCTACACGGGGCTCATCTACCGCTCGATGGCGTTCCCGACGGACTTCTTCACCGTGCTGTTCGCCGTCGCGCGCACCGCGGGGTGGCTCGCGCAGTGGGAGGAGATGCTCACCGATCCCGAGCAGAAGATCGCCCGCCCCCGCCAGATCTACGTCGGCTACCCCGAGCGGACCTACGAGTCGACGCTCGACTACTCGCACAAGCTCAGGGCGAAGGACGCGGTGAGGCGGTGACTTGGTGACTTGGTGACTTGGTCGGTGACTCCGGTTGAACGGAAGACGGCCTCGGGAGAGCGGTTGGCTCCCGAGGCCGTCGCCTTTCTACTCGCTACCGCCTCCCCGCGACGCGCTACCGCCTACCGACGTTGTCGTCGAGTACGTGCGCCCGTCGCACACACCCGTCTCACCGGGCACTCTCCGCATCTCGCCACGCGCGCCGTGCACAGGAGCGCGCCGAGCTCCATCAGGGCCTGGTTGTGCGTCCACACGGTCGGGCCGCTGCGGGGGAGGAGATCCCGGGCGAGCTGCCAGACGAGCTTCTGGCCGCGCCCCGACTTCAGGTCGACGTCGGGCGCGAAGACGCGCTTCAACACGCGGGCGACGTTCGTGTCGACGAGCGCGGCGCGGCGCTCGTAGGCGAACGAGCTCACCGCGCCGGCCGTGTAGGCACCGATCCCCGGCAGGGCGCGCAGCGATTCGGCGTCGGCCGGCAGCACGGCATCGCGGTCGCGACCACGATCGGTGACCTCGCGCGCGAGGGCGTGGAGGTTGCGCGCCCGCGCATAGTAGCCGAGCCCCGCCCAGGCCTCGAGCACGCGCCGCGGCCGAGCACGGGCCACCGCGTGCAGCGTCGGGAACTCGGCGAGGAACTCGTCGTAGCGCGTCACCACCCGCGAGACCTGCGTCTGCTGGAGCATCAGCTCGGAGACGAGGATCCGGTACGGGTCGCGGGTGCGGCGCCATGGAAGGTCGCGGCCGTGCGCGCGGAACCACCGTCGCAGCAGACCGCCGAACCGCCGCGCGACCGCCGGCTCGACCGACGCGTGCGAGCGTCGTCCGCCGCGCGGCGCGTCGGTGGCGCGCGAGCGGCCCCGTGCCGGCGCTACCGCGCCACCCACGACGGCGCGGCGGTGAACAGTCCGTCGACGAAACCGATCCGGTGCACGAGCAGCAGCCCGAACCCGATGCTCGCCACCCCCGAGGCGATGCGCAGCGTTCGATGCATCCCGGAGAACCGCCGCACGGCGAGCAGCGAGGGCGCCGCGACGGAGACCGTGATGAGCATCATCCCGGCGATCGTCCCGACGCCGAACACCGCGAGATAGCCGAGCGCCCAGCGCGCGTCCGGAATCAGCGCGACCTGCGGCAGCGTCGCCACCGCCGCGGACCCCGCGAGGCCGTGAACGAAGCCGACGGTCACGGGGCGCGCCGTACTGTCGGCCACCCGGCGATCGTTCCCGGCGAGGGTGAGCAGGCCGAGCACGATCAGCATCACCGCCACCGCGAGCTCGAGGGAAAGCCCGAGGCGTGCCGGAATGTCCGTGAGCTGCAGCCGGAGTCCGACGATCGCTCCACCGACCAGCAGGATCGTGGCGCTGTGTCCCATCCCCCACAGCACTCCCGTCCGCGCGGCGCGCGCGAGCGACCGTTGGTGCGTGACGATCGTCGTCACCGCCACGACGTGGTCCGGGTCGGTGGCGTGGCGCATCCCGAGCAGGAAGCCGAGCACCAGCACCGTGACGAGCGCGGTCAGCACGGCGTGCTCTCCCCGCGTCCGCTCACGAGGCGCCGCGCTCTTCGGCGCCGTGCGGGCGGTACACGATCACGTTCGCGCGCTCGAGCGTGATCAGCCCGCCGCCGATCATCCCGTCGAGCTCGGGGAGGATGGCGTCGATCCGCTCGGCCGTCTCGATACATTCGACGATGATGGGGAGGTCGAGCGAGAGCACCTCCAGGCGGTCCGTGTGCACGGTGGAGCTCGCGCCGAATCCCATGATCCCGCGGTACACCGTCGCGCCCGCGTAGCCGCGCGCGCGGAGCAATTCCACGATGGCCGCGTAGAGCGGCTTCCCGTGATGTTTGTCGCGCTCGCCGATGTGGACGCGCATCAGCACGCGCTCGCCCCTCAGGCCGTGCATCGGGTCCCTCCCGCGTAATGCGCGCGCGTGCCGGTGTGCGAGGTCACAGCCGCTCCCGCAGCGCAATCGCCTCGCGGGCCAGCGCGAATCCGGCGATCGTGCCGGCCAGCGCGAGCAGCACGCTCGCGACGGCATACAGGCCGGCGCGCGAGTACTGCCCGTCCTCGAGCAACGCGGCCGTCTCGTAGCTGTACGTGGAGAAGGTCGTGTAGCCGCCGCAGAACCCGGTGGTGAGCAGCGCGCGCATCTCGACGCTCAACGACGGCGTGGCCAGCGCGTAGCGAAGGAGAAAACCGAGCAGCAGGCTGCCGCTCACGTTCACGACGAAGGTCCCCCACGGGAAGGCCGTCCCCGCGCGCTGCTGGATCGCCGAGGCGAGCAGGTAGCGCGACACCCCGCCGACACCCGCGCCCAGCGCGACCGCCCAGAATGTCTTCACCCCTGCACCTCGTGCGATGGTCGTGGGCCGAGCCCGGGTCCGGCAACCGGTGCGGAATCTAACGCGCCCGCTCGGTCACGCACCACGCACCACGCAGCAGCACCCGCCGGTCAGCTCACCGTGCGCGTCTTCCGCTTCAGGAAGTCCATCAGGATGAACTGCCCCAGCGTCATCGTCGTGGTGAAGTAGGCCTTGCCTCGGCTGATCTCGCTCACGCGCTTCACGAACTCCACCAGCGCGCGGTCGCGGGCGAGCATGAAGGTGTTGATCATGATCCCCGACTTCCGGCACGCCGCCACCTCCTCCAGCGTGCGCTGGATGACGGTGACGTCGAGCCCGAAGGAGTTCTTGTAGATCTGCCCGTCCGGCATCGTCAGGGCGCTGGGCTTGCCGTCGGTGATCATGATGATCTGCCGCATGTCCTTCTTCTGCGCGAGCAGCAGCCGGCGCGCGAGCTTCAGCCCCTCCGCGGTGTTCGTGTGGTACGGCCCGACCTGCGCCCCCGCGAGCGTGGCCAGCGGAATCTCTTCCGCGCTGTCGTGGAACAGGATCACCTTCAGCGAGTCTCCCGGGAACTGCGTCCGGATCAGGTGCGTCAACGCGAGCGCCACCTTCTTCGCCGGCGTGAACCGGTCCTCGCCGTAGAGGATCATCGAGTGCGAGCAGTCGAGCATCAGCACCGTCGCGCAGCTCGAACGATACTCGGCCTGCCGCACCATGAGATCGCCGTAGTCCAGATCCATCGGAACGGTGATCTCCCCGGTGCGCATCATCGAGTTCTTCAGCGTCTCGTTCACGTCGATGTTGAGCACGTCGCCGAACTCGTACTGCTTGCTCCACCCGTCCGCCTCGATCCCCGTGGCGAGATACGGCGTGTCGTGGCTCCCGAAGCTCGACTTGCCGAGTGAGCCGAGCAATCCGCGCAGCGTCTTGTACCCGAGGAAGTCGATCCCCTTCTCGGTGAGGTTGAAGTTCACGTCGCGCGCCGCCGCCTGCGCGATCGAGCCTTTCCCTTCCACCGGCTGGTGCGCTCCCGGCATCTGCGGCGGCGTGTCGAGGTTGAGGTAGCCCTCGTCGATCAGCCGCTGCACGAGATCGTCGAGCAGCTTCGCGAGCTTCGCCTCCGCTTCCTCGTCGCCGTCGCCGCGCAGCGCCTCGAGCATCTCGGGGGTGAACTGGCCGCTCTCCATCAGCGCGTCGAGGATCGCCTGGCGCAGCGCGTCGAGCGAGCGGTCGCCCGGCTCGTCGAACCCCATGCCGTAGTACGAGTGCCCCTGGCCGCCGGCAAAGCCGGACTGGAGCAGGAAGTCCGCGAGCTTGTCGAGCAGCGACTGCAGGTCGACCGCGTCGGCCAGCTCCGGCGAGAACTTGCTGTACGTGTGAAAGCGCATGGCCACCCCCTCCTTCACTAATACCGCCGCGCACGCGGGAGTGCCATCGGCGTGCGGTCTATATTTCGGCCGTGTCCGCCCCAGCCTCGATCAATCCGTTCCGCATCGTCGTCAAGCACCGGAACTTCCGGCTCTTCCTGATGGGGCAGACGCTCTCCCTCATCGGCTCGTGGATGCAGACGATGGCCGAGGGCTGGCTCGCGCTCCAGCTGACGAACAGCGCCTTCCTCGTCGGCCTCGTCGCCACCGCGGCGTCGGTGCCGATCCTCGTCTTCACGATGCCCGCCGGCGCGATCGTCGACCGCTCGGACAAGCTCCGCATCGTGCGGATCGCGCAGTTCGCCTTCCTCTGCCAGGCGTCCGCGCTCTGGCTGCTCACCGTCACCGACCGGATGACGATCGGCCACCTGCTCATCCTCGCCTTCACCGGTGGGCTCATCGCGTCGATCGAGATCCCGGCGCGCCAGGCGATGATGATCGACCTCGTGGGCCGCGAGGACCTCCCCGACGCGATCGCGCTCAACTCGAGCGGCTTCAACCTCGCACGCGTCGTCGGGCCGGCCATCGCCGCCGCGGTCATCGCGCGGCTCGGCATCGCGTGGTGCTTCTTTCTGAACGCGGCGAGCTTCGTCGCCGTGCTCGCGGGCCTCTTCATGATGCAGCTTCCGCCCTGGACCGCGAACCGTCATCGCACGAGCCCCTGGCAAGGGGTGGTGCAGGTGCTGCGCTACATCCGGAAGACGCCGTCGGTGCGTGCGTTGATGCTCATGGTGACCGTCTACTCCATCCTCGGCGCGCCGATGCTCGCCCTCATGCCGGTCGTCGCGCGGGAGATGTTCGGGCTCGGTGCGGGCGGGTACGGGCTGCTGCTGTCGTTTCTCGGCGTCGGCGGGCTGTGCGGCGCGCTCGGCCTCGCCGCGCTCGGCGGGCGCGTCTCGCGCATCCGGCTCCTCACCATCGCGTCCATGGTGTGGCCCGCGCTGCTCATGGTGTTCTCGCTCACCCGCACCCCGCTCGCCGGCTACCTCCTGCTGCTCGCCGTCGGCTTCGTCATGATCCTCAACGGCGCGATCTCGAACGGGCTCCTCCAGGGGATCGTCCCCGATGCATTCCGCGGACGGATCATGGCTGCGTACGGACTCGTCGTCGTCGGTCTGGCCCAGGTCGTCGGCGCGTTCAGCGGCGGGCTCGTGGCGCACTTCATCGGCGTGGCCGACGCGCTCTTCGCCGCCGGTCTCCTCATGGCCGCGTACGGCGTGTGGGCCTTTCTTCGTCGGCCGGAACTGCGCGAGCTCCGTCCCCGTACGATGTGACATGTATCGCGCCTGCCTGTTCTGCAACGCCGACCTCGGCCGCAACGAGGCGGTCGAGCACTTCCCGGTCGGACGTCGGCTCGCGTTCGACGCGTCGCGCGGCCGGCTCTGGGTGGTGTGCCGCAGGTGCGAGCGCTGGAACCTCACGCCGCTCGAGGAGCGGTGGGAAGCGATCGAGGAGTGCGAGCGCGCTTTTCGAGGCACTCGCCTCCGTGTGTCCACGGACGAGATCGGCCTCGCGCGTCTGCGCGAAGGGCTCGAGCTGGTGCGGATCGGAGAGCCGCAGCGTCCCGAGCTCGCGGCGTGGCGCTACGGGGACCAGTTCGGCCGCCGGCGGCGGCGGCAGTTTCTCATCGGCGGCGGCGTCGCAGCGCTGGCCGGGGCGGTGCTGATCGTCGGACCGGGGCTCGGGCTCATCGGCGCCGGCGCGGTCAGCCCGTTGGTGAACCTCGGCAATGCGCTGGTGCAGGGATACCGGTCGAAGAAGCTCATCGCGGTGCCCGCGCCCGGCGGCGGTGTGCTCCGGACGCGTCTGGCCGATCTGGATCGCGTCAAGCTCGAGCTCGCGGGCGGTGCGGCGCGACTCGACGACGTGCGACTCACCCTTCCCGTCGTGTCGGCGAATCCGGCACGAACGGGCTGGCGCCGGCATCGCGAGCGCGAGACGCGCGTCCTCGACGGCGACGCGGCGCTCCGCGCGGCGGGCGCGCTCCTGCCGCTGATCAACCGCTCGGGCGGCAGCACGTCGGACGTGCAGCGTGCCGTCTCGATCGTCGAGGACGCGGGATCGGCGGAGCGATTGTTCGCGTCCACGGCTCTGGAGCTCCAGTCGCGCGTGAACACCGGCGTTCGCGCCGGACGCCGGCCTTCGTCTCTCAAGCGCGTGCCGCACGTCACCCGCCTCGCGCTCGAGATGGCCGCGCACGAGGAGAGCGAGCGCCGCGCGCTCGAGGGCGAGCTGTATCTGCTGGAGGAGGCGTGGCGCGAGGCGGAGGACGTCGCCGCGATCGCCGACGACATGTTCCTCCCCGCGTCGATCGAGGCCGATCTCGCGCGGTTGCGCGCGAGTGCCGCGGCGGCGCGAGCCGACGCGCGCTAGCGCAGTCGCTCCCGCGCGAGCCGCACGAGCAGATCGGCCGCGCCATCGAGGCCGAGCCACGCGGTGTTCACGCACACGTGATAGTTGGCCGGATCGCGCCAGTCGCGCTTCCAGTGCCGCTTCACGTACTGCTCCCGCTGCTGGTTGCGCTCGACCACCACGCGGCGTGCGTCCTCCGCCGGTACGCCGACGTTGGCGACGACGTAGCTCGCGAGCGCCTCCACGGGCGCGTAGCAATACGCATGCAGCGCGTCGGTGCGCGCGGCGAGCATGCACTGCGCGCCGCGACCCACGAGCACGGACGGCCCGGCGTGCACCGCCTCCTCGATCACGCGCTGCGTCACCGCGACGATGCGCTCCTCGCTCGGCTGCGCGGCGAGGTCGGCCACGGTGGGCATCACCTCGGGCATGCCGAGCGCCAGCGCCGAGGCGATGCGCTCGCTGAGGGACGGCACGCGCTCCTCGCGTGCCGATACCTCGTCCGTGCTCATGCCGAGCCGCCGCGCCACCTCGTCCACGAGCGCATTGTCCCAGAGCTGCCAGCCGAGTGCGCGCGCCACGCGCTCCGCCACCTCCGACCCTCCTGAGCCGTACTGGCGCGAGACGGTGACGAGCGGCATCAGCGCGCCGAGGAGAACGACCGGAGTCGCACCTGCTCCACGATCGCGAAGCCCAGCGCGTCCCACGC
>Ga0310810_10001169_pt1 | contig 27078 bp, 17 predicted proteins | sample NCmetagenome_FD_207641 | JGI IMG/M metagenome (GOLD analysis project Ga0310810, IMG submission 207641) | Soil microbial communities from experimental microcosm in Duke University, North Carolina, United States - NC | ecosystem: Engineered > Artificial ecosystem > Soil microcosm > Unclassified ...
CGTACTCCGGTTTCTGCTCGCCTTAAAATCGGCTTCGCAATGGCGCTCGAGTAATGTCCGTTTTGGGCCTTTTCGCTCCACCTTATCTACGCAATCGTGCCGCGTGATCAGAAGCCTTGGCGCCGTTCGGTGCCATAATTCGCAGACAGGCCTAGGATTTCTCTGCGAAATCGCAATTGCGCGATGGGTCGGGTTGTTCCGAAGACCAACACACAGGTTGGTTGATCAAGTCGCGCGGTTGCCCAGTGTCAAATGATCGATTGCGGTTTGCCGCATCGCTCGCTGCGGTGCCGAATTGAAAAACAAAAAGTATCGCCCCCATACTTGCCGAAAAAATATGTCGAGGTGCCATTGGAATTCTCCCATCGGCAGAGGTCATGCAATCCGGGCAGGTGCTGCATCGCGATCGTTTCCGCCGTGCTCCCAATGACTGCGTGCCGCTGTCGCAAATCTTCGAGGGGCGATACGCGCAGCAACGATAGTCCTGAACATGATGCGTCTCCCTTGGGCCTTCGGCGGTCGAAGTCAAATACTCGCCTGCTTGAGCGCGACTATGCGATGCCGGAATCCGAGAGACCGTGAATTGTCTCACATGTTTGATTTCTTTTGGTAGATGTCGGCCTGGCGGCTGCGACTTCAATTACCGTATGGGTCGGAATGCGCCTTGCTCGCTCCTCCATGTCGCTTGTTGCCTGCTGAAAAAATTGCGGCGGGTGACTGGGTCTTCACCAGCATGACTTGATCCTCTTGGCCGTTGGAAACGCTCGTCAGGCGCGGAATCGCCAATGTGAGCTACTTCACAGTTCGCAGAAGTTTTTGGTGCGAGACTGCTTCAAGCTTCGTGATCCCCCTTAACCATGTGCGGCGGGAAATCCTCTTTGGATGGCGCAACATGCCGTTCATCGATAGCGAGTTCGGCCGCGGTATCGTCATGCTGCAGCGACGCGGTAGTCAGCGAGCGGTGATGCACCCCGGAACCTGCCGTTTACTCAAGGGCAGAGGATGCTATCCTGCCCTTACGAGAACGCGGTCCTTGCACCACCAGCGCCTCGGCGAGCAACCCATGCGTCGGGCAGATATTTCGGGCTCTTTCGAAAGCACGGCATTCTGTCAGCCGACGCGGCACTCCGTCGGCCAAGACCACAGGCCGTACCGCCGTTGCCAACTCGTCTTGTGCGCGGGCCAGCGGCACGATGAAAAATCTTTCGCAACCTGAAGGAGGCACTCAGATGCCTGGGGACAGAAGCTACAAGGCAGGTCGAAGTCACGGGACCGGAGAAGAAGCAAAAGACGATCTGTTGCGAGGTGTGGGCCTGCTCGCGCTGCCCGTCCTCGCCTTCCACCGAAACATGCTCGGAATATTGCGCAAGGGCATTACAGAAGCTGGTCTTCTCAAGCCGGTGCAGACGCTGGCAGAAAACGAGTTGCATGCCTTGCTGATGATCGTTGACCCATCTGGAAAATGGAGAAGCTCGCTCAGCACCGATATGGAGAAGAAGCTGAAAAGCACGCTCGACGCAGGCGTCCCAAAAATGATTTCCGGTGCGGTCAGCCTGATTGATGCCCAGCAGGCGATGCTGACGACTGTCATCGAGGCGCTCGACGCGGCAAGGAGCAGCAAGACATCCAAGAAATAGAATGGCCGTCAGGCGCTGCAAGAGGTCCGGTGATCAATTGGTAGGCAGCCATTCGAGTTCGGCAGCAGGCGATGCCGAGGGGGCGCGATGAGTGGTCCACGACGAAACATCGACATCGCAATCATCGGCCTGTCCTGTCGAATGCCCGGTGCTGCATCGGCAGATGAGTTTTGGAAGAACTTGTGTAGTGGTGTCGAGTCCGTTCGGACCTTCACCGACCAGGAGTTGATTGCGGCGGGTGTCGACCCCTCGCTGGTCTCGAATCCGGATTATGTGAAGAATGCTCCGGTTCTGCGCGACGTCGAGATGTTCGATGCCGGGTTCTTCGGTTACTCGCCGAAGGATGCGACGATGATGGACCCACAGCAGCGCTTGTTTCTGGAAGTCTGCTGGGAAGTCTTCGAAAACGCCGGCTACGACCCAACCGATTATCCCGGCAAGGTCGGTGTCATTGCCAGCGCCGGCGGGATCGTCTCGACCTATCTCGTCGCAAAAATGGGCTACCCGGATTTCCCCGGCCAGACCGCAAGCGCAGCGCACATCAACAACGAGCGAGATTTTCTGAGTACGCGCGTTGCCTTCAAGCTGAACCTCAAGGGCCCGAGCTTCACACTCCAGTCCGCATGCTCCTCGTCTCTCGTGGCGATCCACCAGGCCTGTCAGAACCTGCGGTTCGACGAGTGCGACCTGATGCTCGCCGGTGGTTCGTCGGTGCGTGTCCCGCAGGTCGAAGGATATCTTGCGGAAAAGCGCAACCTCTATTCTCTGGACGGACATTGCCGCCCGTTCGACGCAGCCGGCCAAGGGACGATCTTCGGAAGCGGGGTCGGCGCCGTACTGCTGAAGCCGCTGGAAAAGGCCATCGCAGATCGCGACACGATCATTGCGGTCATCAAAGGGACCGCGATCAACAACGACGGCTCGGCCAAGATCAGTTTCACGGCATCGAGCATGGGTCAGCAGTCGCGTGCGGCGTCCGACGCTCTGGAACTCGCAGGCGTCAGCGCTGACAGCGTCGGCTATGTCGAATGCCATTCCACCGGCACGACCGTCGGTGATCCGCTCGAGATGGAAGCGCTGACGACGGCATTTCGCAAGGACACCGCACGCAAGCAATACTGTCCAATTGGTTCGGTAAAGGCCAATATCGGGCATCCTGAGCAGGCATCGGGCATTGCCGCGCTGATCAAGACCGCGCTGACGCTGCACCATCGGCAAATTCCACCGCTCATCAATTACCAGACGCCGAATCCCCGCATCGATTTTGCCGCATCGCCGTTCTACGTGAACACGGAGCTGCGTGATTTCGCGCGCGGCGACGCGCCGCGGCGGGCGGGTGTGAACAGCCTTGGCATCGGCGGGACGAACGCTTTCGCGGTCCTGGAAGAAGCGCCGCCGCCATCGCAGCACGACACGCCCTCAGCCGACGTGCATCCGCACCTCGTGACTCTTTCGGCCAAAAGCGCCGAGGCCCTGGTGGCCCGCGTCCAGCAGCTGCTTGACTGGTTGAACGAACATCCCGACGCGCCGATCGGCGACCTCTGCTACACCACGAACGTCAGCAGAAGCCAGTTTGCCTTTCGCTTCGCGGCACACGCCCCGTCGGTGCCAGAGCTGAAGACGCAGCTTGCCGAGTGGCTGCAGAAGGCCCGCGAGGATGCCTCGCTGCTGCGACGGACCGGCCAGGCGCCGGTCGCGTTCATGTTCTCCGGCCAGGGGCCGCAGCAGGCCGGGATGTCGGCGGAGCTCTACCGGATCTATCCGGTATTCCGCGATGCCATGGACCGTTGCGACGCGCTTGCGCGGCCATTTCTCGAAAAGGGCTTGCTCGATGTCATCTTCGCTCGCAACGGCGATGACACGCTGGTCAATCGAACCGACTACACCCAGCCCGCGCTCTTTGCGGTCGAGTACGCCCTGACTGAGCTGGTGAAGTCCTGGGGCATCACGCCGGGCGCACTGATCGGTCACAGCCTGGGCGAGATCGCCGCCGCCTGCGCCGCCGACGTACTCGGACTGGAAGACGCGATGCGGCTGGTGATTGCCCGCGGCGTACTGATGCACCGCGTCCCCGCTGGCGGGGCCATGGCGGCGATCTGGGCTGAGCAGTCCGTGGTCGGCACGTTGATCGACCGGATCGCGCCCGACATCACGATCGCAGCGATGAACGGTCCGCTGAACACGGTCGTGTCCGGGGATCGGGATGCATTGAAGCGGCTGCTGGCTGAACTCGACCGGCACGAGATCAAATATCGGGAATTGCGCATCTCCAACGGATTCCACTCGCCGCGGACCGAGCCCATTCTCGACGAATTCGAAGCTGTCGCGGGCGAGCTGACCCACAAGCCATCCAAGCTGCCGGTGATCTCCAATCTCACCGGCGAGGTGATGACCGGGCCGCCCGACAGGATCTATTGGCGCCGGCACCTGCGCGAGCCAGTCCGGTTCGGTGACGGGATGCTCGCTCTCGGCAAACTGGAATGCCGCACCTTTCTCGAGCTCGGACCGCACCCGGTGCTGCTGCCGCTCGCGCAAATCTGCCTTGGGGAAAAAGGCAAGTCGCTCGCCTGGGTGGCGACGCTCAATCGGCAAAAGCCTGACATCTACGCGATCACCGAGATGCTGGCAGCGCTCTATTTGGCGGGCCTGAGGATCGATTGGGCCGCAGTGCATGCCGGCCGCGCGTGGCGACGAATACCGTTGCCGACCTATCCGTTCCAGCGCCAGCGTTACTGGATCGAGGACACCGCGATCCGTCCAACCGCACCGGTCCTGGAGCGGATTCATCCCCTCGTGGGTGCGCGCTTCACGTCCAGCGCCAAGGAGATGGGCTACGAGGCGCGTTACGGCGTGCAGCATACAGCGTATCTGTCCGATCACCGGGTTCTCGAGACCGTGGTTCTGCCGACCACGATAGAGCTCGAGGCGGCCACGGCCGCCGGCCGCATGCATTTCGGCACGCCACAAATCAGCCTCGACGACGTCATGTATCACCAGGCGATGACGTTCGCCGATGGCCAAGATCGGACTGTCCGGATTCTGCTGACGCCGCTTACGCCAGAACGTGCGAGTCTCAAGTTGATCAGCGCCGCCGCCGGCAATCCGGCGGTGTGGCACACCCACATGACCGGCACGTTGCGCAAGTCGGCGGCACCGAGCACGTCAGCGTTTTCTCGCGAGGAGGTCCAGGCACGCTGCAGAGAGACTGTTGCAGTCGATGACTTGTATCAGCGCCTCGCCGCCGTTGGCCTCGAGTATGGACCGGGTTTTCGCAGCGTCCGAAAGGTGTATCGCGGTCGGCATGAGACGCTCACACAGGTCCAGCTGCCGCAAGGGCTCTCGGATGCGCGCTACGCACTGCATCCGGCGTTCGTGGACGCGTGCCTGCACGCTTATCTTCTTGTCCTCGACGGTCCCGGGGATAGCGATGCCAGTCACGCCTACCTGCCAGTCTCGCTCACCGGATTCCGTTGCCACCAAGACGCGGTTGAAAACGCGTGGGTGCACACCAAGCTGCGAAGTGTCGAGAACGGTACGCAGATCATCGATTTCAGGATTTACGACGTGGACGGCCGGCCGGTGGCCGAGTTCGAAGGGTTAGCGTTCCGTCGATTGCCGCTTGAGACGATCGTGCCGCGTCACGACGACCAGGGTCTGTTCTATCAGGTTGCCTGGCGCGAGAGCCCCGGACCCGCGTTGGACCGCGGGACCGGGCGCGCCGGAAGCTGGATCATCCTGGCTGATGGAAGGGGTGTCGGCGCGGCGCTCTCCGGCAGGCTGGAAGCGCTTGGCCATCATTGCCACCTCGTCTATCGGGCAGAGAAGTTCGCTCAGCAGGGTCCGCGCACCTGGACTGCCAACGAGCGCGACCCCGAGGATTTTCGCCGCCTGCTCGCGCAATTCGCAGCGACCGAGACGCTGCCATGCGACGGTGTCGTCTACCTGTGGGGGCTCGACGCGCCCCCGATCGGAGATTTGACCTTCGCGAAGCTAAAGTGCGCGAACGAAATGATGTGCCGCGGCGCGCTCGCCGTCCTGCATGCGATCGCTGAAGCGCGTTCGAAGCATCCGATGGGCCGCCTGTGGTTTGTGACCGCAAACACCCAAAGCCCGGAAAGCCAGCGGCCGGTCGATCCGGTCCAGGCGCCGCTATGGGGTTTGGGACGAACGGTTGCGATCGAGTATCCCGGCCTCTGGGGGGGACTGATCGATCTGCAGCCGAGCGATCAAGCCTTCGGCATCGATCGGCTTGCGGCGGAGCTGCTTAATCCTGATGGCGAAACCCAGATTGCACTATCCGCGCGTGGGCAGCGCCATGTCGCGAGGCTGGTTGAGCAATCCATGGAGGAGTTGCCGGCGCGACTCCCGACGGTCCATGCGGACGCGACCTATCTCGTCACCGGCGGCCTCGGGATGCTCGGGCACAGTGTCGCCAAATGGCTGATCGCTAAAGGCGCGAAGCACTTGGTCCTGACCGGCCGTAACGCGAGCCCCGATTTGGCAAGGGAGCTTTTCAGCCCTGCCGAGTCGAATGCCGCCGACATTCGCATCGTGGCAGCCGACATCAGCCGCGACGAAGATGTGAAGCGGCTGTTCCAGATGCTCAAGGCACTTCCGCCCCTTCGTGGCGTGGTGCATTCCGCGGGGGTGCTGGACGACGGAATTCTGGCTCAACTCGATTGGGACCGCTTCGCGCCCCTGTTCGAGCCCCGAGTCTATGGGGGCTTTCTGCTGCACGAGCATACCAAGTCACTCGAACTCGACTTCTTCATCCTGAAATCGTCGTTGCTGAGCCTGCTCGGCTCCGCCGGCCAAGCCAACTACACCGCCAGCAGCACGTTCCTTGACTCGCTCGCGATGCACCGCGCCGCTGTTGGCCTGCCTGCGATGGTGACCAACTGGTGTGCCTGGTCGCAGGGCGGATTGGCGACCGTCTCTGGCGCACGCGGCGAAGTGATGTTGGCCTCGTTGGGGATGAAATTCGTTTCTCCCGAGCGCGCGGTGCGGCTGTTCGACCAGATCATGCACCACGATGTGCACCAGATCGCCGTGGCGGACGCAAACTGGTCCACCTACGCCAGCAGGATCGGAAAGTCCTGCTTCCTGAGCGAACTCGTGAACACGGCTCCTGAGCCGCAGAGGCTCGCCCATGTTGCGCTTGCGCCGGCTGCGTCTCCCAAGCCGAACGGCAAGTCACGTGGGCAACTATCGAGACGGTTACAGCAACAGATCAAGGATGCGCTCGGTTTCGTCGAGGATATCGATCCGGATCTGCCGCTCAACGAGATCGGGCTCGACTCATTGATGTCGGTCAGCCTGTCTAACAGCCTCGAGCGAGAATTCGGCATTTCGGTTCCAGTCGCGCACCTGATCAGGGGGCCGACGATCAACCAGCTTATCGCTGGCGTTTTTGCCGAATGGGAGGAGGGGCCCTCACGAGAGCGAAGTGAGCCCGTACCGGCCGCGTCTGCCAACCCGTCGGCGGGCGGTGTGCCGATCGTCTGGCTTCCGCCGAAGTCCAAGGCAGTTTCCCAACCTCGACCGGAAGCACTCCGTCGCTCGCCTCCGAAAGCTTCGACCGACATGCCCGCCGCTCCCGAGGCGCAGCGCAATGGAACGCACGCGCGGCTTGCGACGCAGGACATCCTGCAGCGGCACATCATGGCGGAGCTTGGATTCGACCAGCCTCTGGATCCGAACCAACCTTTGAATGACGTGGGTCTCGACTCGCTAAGAGCGGTGAAGCTTTCGATCACCCTCGAGAAAGCATTCGGCATCCCGATCTCGGTCCCGGAGCTGATCCGTGGTCCGACCATTGCCGAGTTGACCGCTCACGTGAACGAGACTTTGACCGCGGTCGCCCCGAATGGCGCAGCTAGGAACGAGCCGGATACGACGCGGGCTCCGCACGTCGATAGTCAGCCCGTGCATTCCGGAACGGCCGCCGGCGCCCCATCCTGGACCGCGGCTGAAGAACATGCTGCGCCCCACTCGCTCGGGGCCAACGTAACAGTCGAGACGGACCTGCATGATGGCGAACCAAAACCGCGCTCATTCGTCGCCGCGCTTCGCGATCACGTCCCCGAATCGGACCATGGAAACACGTTCGATCGCGCCATTCGGGGGCTGAATGGTGGAGCAGTTGGAGGCAACGGCATCGATAAAGGTTTCGGAGCCGCAAGCGGAGCCACCAAGCCGGCGTCGGGCTCCGCCGGAAAGTGGCTGATCGCGCCGCGCCCCAATCCAAATGCGAAAGCGCGCCTGTTTTGTTTCCCCTACGCGGGCGGCGGACTCGTCTCGTTCCGGAGTTGGGCACAGTCGCTCAGCAAGGACGTGGAGTTGGTGGCAGTCGAGGCGCCCGGACGTGGCACCCGGATCAACGAAACGGCCGTAGGCGATATCGGCACCTTTGTCCGGCAATTGATGCCGGAGCTGCTGGAATGGCTCGACCGCCCGTCTGCGTTCTTTGGCCATTGTCTCGGCGGGTTGACCATGTTCGTCACGCTTCGCGCGCTTCCGCCGCAGCGTGCGCATTTGGTCAAGCACGCATTTGCCTGCGGCGTGCGGCCGCCGCATCTGCTGCGGCGCCGCGGAGCCTTCGAAGACAACCTCGCCTACAGCGTGATGCTGCATCACGAATACGATGTCAGCATCCCTCCCTATGCCCAACCGGACGACGTCTTCGCCTACATCGTCCGGCAATTCGACACACCCGATGCCGACAGGATGCTGGAGATACCGAAGCTGAGAAAGGTGCTGTTGCCGGCGATCCGCGCGGAGTTCGGCATGGCCTACAACTACGACTACCGGCCCGGCGAACCGTTTCCGTTCCCGATCACAAGCTTCGTCGGCGACGCGGATCCCTGGGTGTCGGACGAGGACTCGGCTGGCTGGGGTGCACTCACACGTAACACCTTCACCAATCATCTGCGTAAGGGTTCACACTTCCTGATGAAGGACGACGAACCCTATATTCTGCAGACGATCGAGCAGGAACTGGCGACTTCGGCAGCTCATTGACGAGGATTCAACGCAAACGAAAAGCCGCGATACGGATGTCAGCGCTTGAGCCGTGCCGACCTCAGGGGCAATAACGCTTGAAAAAAGAGCTCCCATCCTTGATGAGTTCGGTGAACGTGCTGTCGTTGTTTGAACCCATGTCATCGTTGCTGCCCATCGCCCGGGTCCATAGCGCAAAATAGGGGTAGGCCCGAAACTTCGTCTCGTGAGTGACGTTGTCGCTGAAGTACGGATCACATGCGGGCGGATCAGCCGCTGTCACCGCCGCCACCGCGCCGGTCGGAGCACTCTCCGTGCCGACCTGGTTTACTGCCCTCACCTGATAATAGTAGGTCGTATTTGCTAAAAGCTGACGGTCCGCAAAACTGGCGCCCGGGAGCGGCGTGTTATTCAGCTTGATGAAAGATCCGGTGCTGCTGGACGACCGATAGACGTTGAACCCCGCGGCAGCATTGTTGGCGAGCCAAATCAAAGCAACGGATGTCGCGGTTGTGTCCGGCCCCGAGAACTCCTGTGGCGTTCCGAAGGTGTCGGACCCGGCGGACGCGACGTAGTTCTGGGCGAGGCGATCGAGCATCGCCTTGATCGCCGAGATCTGATAGCCGGTCTTGCGGGCAAACTCCGCGTTGCGCGGAAGCGCGTTGCTCAGCCCCCACCAGTCGAAGCAACCTTTTGGATTCAAGGGGAGCAGGGTCGCCTGGGTTTGCGGATAAAGAACGATGATCCGGTTCGTTTCCGCCCATTCGTTGTAGCCGGCGTGCCGGTAGACGGCGTCGCCGACGGCTCCGGCGTATTGCTTGCAGCCGTGAAACACGACGTGCACGCGGCACGTCTGTGTCTGGCACGGGGTTGGAACGTAAACATACCCGGTGTCCGCGAGCCCGATCGCGCGCGGATCATGATTTCTGACGAATTCGCTCTGGTCGAATGCCAGGATCTGGCCGCTTTGAACGCCGGTGGCCGGTGCATTCAGGCGGCCGTAAATATGCTCGAGTAATCGCCCGGCTGCGTCATAGCCGCAATTGTTGATGAAATCGGGATTGAGGGCCAGGCATGGCCCCCCGTAATTGGCAGTCACGAGTGCGTGCGGCGCGTGATTGTTGGTCTTGTAAAATATGTTGGCGGGATAGGTGTAGTGCCCGTAATACTGGGCGACCGCATCCATCGCGGCACGCCGCACCTCGCCGTCATTGTAGCCGGAAAACAGCCAGACTTTCTGGCGCGGAAGATTGACCGCGGGATCATCGATGGCACCTGGAACATTCGCGGCGTCGGTCGTCCGCGCCACCGAAAAGGCGGCACCGTCGGCCCCGCCATAGGGTGAGCTGCCGTCGGCGCAGTTCAGCCCGCGCAAGACCCGCTCGGTCACCAGCGGCAGCCGCGAGTCGGCACAATCGTAAGCCACCCCCGCAATGACTCCGACACCACGCATGATCGACGAATATGCAATGTGGATCTGCACCGCCATTGCGGCGCCGGACGACACTCCGGAGACGGAGGTCTGCTGCAGGTCGACGCCATAGGCCGCAAGCGACGGCACGGGATTAAAGAACCGAACGACGCGCCGGAACAGGCCTGAGGGGAAGAGCAGATAAGCCGCGCCAACGATCAGGATCAGCAGGGACGCCGCAACAATGACTGATCGGCGGGATAGTCTCATTCAGGCTCACCCGGACTGAAAACCTACGTCGTCTGGTTGCGCTTGTCGAGCCGAGAGGACCGCCGGCGCGGAGCTATGCCACTCGGACGGTCTTTTCTGCTACCGGCGGGCGCAATTTGTGGCTTCCGAAGCGAGCCTCAACGTTTTATGCTTGCTTCAATTTCGGCCCACGACCCAAGGTACGTGTTCAACATCAGGTTTTGGGACGGGGTAGGGGTATGGGATCGACCGAAAAGCAGACCCTCACCAAGGTGGCCGTCGGTTGCCAGGGCGGCGGAATGCATGCCGCTTTCGCGGTTGGCGTGCTTACCGAGATTCTCAAGGATGTCGATAAAAAGAAATTCGAACTTGTCGGTTTGAGCGGTACGTCGGCCGGCGCCTTGTGCACGCTAATGGCCTGGTATGGTTTGGCCCCGAAGAAGAACAATCCTGGTTCTCCGCAGCAGGCAATCGACGCACTCAACGACACCTGGAACGCCTTCACGGCCGAAACGCTGACCGAGAACGTGCTGAACCAGCTTTCGTATTATGCGTTCAGGCTGCAAGAGCAGGAATCGCCGGTGCTGGGCGTGAACGCATCCGGCTTTGGCATGAGTCCCTCCAGCATTATCAGCAAGACGGTCACCGCGTTGTTGCCGAGGCTCAACGTCCGCAGGGAATATTTCGATCTCAAGGATTTCCTCCGTAGGGCATGTCCGGATTTCACCACGATCGAGTGGCCCAAAGTGAAAACGCGCCTGCTGGTGGGCGCCACGGAAATCCTGCAGGGCTGCGAGACGGTGTTCGACTCCAACGCTAATGTGAAACCTCCGGGGCCGGCTTCCAATCCCTGGCGCATGCGGGTGCCGTTTAGCCTCGAGGGCGTCGCGGCGTCAGGAACGCTGCCCGAGTTCTCCGAGACGGTATCGACTGCCGGCGGCTATTATTGGGACGGCCTCTATTCGCAAAACCCGCCGGTGCGGCAATTCTTTGCCGACGTGCCCAAAGAGGACACGCCCGATGAGTTGTGGATCCTGCGGATCAATCCGCAGCAATGGCCGCCGCCAGCGCCCACATCGCGGGGCGACATCGTCGACCGTGAAAATGAGATGGCGGGTAATCTGTCGCTCAACAAGGAGCTGGATTTCCTCCTGACCGTCAACGACATGATCACGGCTTACGGTCCGGTTGCGAAAGACTACAAACCGGTGACGGTGCGCACGATCAAGATGACGCAGACGACTGCGGATGCACTCCGCTATTCGTCGAAGTTCGACCGCAGCCGCGCATTCACTGATCAATTGCGCAATGAAGGCAGGCTGGTCGCGCGGGATTGGCTCAATCGCTGGCCCCACGATGTCGGAAAATGGCCGGCTGATGCGGCATATCCCTGATCGCGCCGGACACTCCGGCTTCCGGTATGCCCACACCGACCAGAATTCGACATTGAGCCTATCGAACGAACACCTGTCCGCGGCGCGTCAAACTTGCGGCTGTATCCCATTCATCTGCGCCCAAACGTAGGCATTGCGCCGATGTGTCCCATCTCACAGACGGCAGAAGAGCCGGGCTGGTATTTGACGTTGTGACAGACGCGGGTGTCCCGTACGCTTGAGGCACCGGGACAGCACCGAAATCAGGTCGGGCAGCATGCGGTGTTCCTCGTGCGGAATCGAGAACCGGAAGGGCGCCAGATTCTGCGCCGGCTGCGGTACGGTCCTTCCCGCCACTGCCTGTGCCGAATGCGGAACTGCAATCTCTCCTGCAGCCAGGTTTTGCGACAACTGCGGCACTGCGGTGGCGACGCACTCGGGCACGGACGCAGGTGTTTCGACCGAGGATCGGGTCGCCGCGAGCACGAACCCCGACAAGCCCGCGAATCGACGGCAAATGTCGCTGTTGTCCTGCGATCTCGTGGACTCCACCGCATTGGCGCGCAGAATGGACCCCGAGGATCTGCGCTATGCGGTCAGCAATTTTCATCGCATCTCGAAAGAGATCATCGACCACTACGAAGGGTACTACGCCCAATACATGGGCGACGGGTTCATGGCGTATTTCAGTTATCCCGAGGCGCACGAAGATGATGCTTACCGCGCGGTGCTAACGGGGTTGGAGATCGTCGACGGAATTGGTCGTTTCAACATCACGCTCAAGCAACAGCATGGCTTCGAGCTCCAGCTGCGCGTCGGCGTCAACACCGGCCAGGTGGTGGTCGACGAATTCGTCGTCGGAGAACCGCCGAATATCGCGGCCCGCGTTCAATCGGTCGGCATCCCGAATGCGGTCGTCATCACGGAGACGACAAAACAGCTGCTTCCGTCCAACGCATTCAACTATGAGGATCTCGGGGTCCGCGAATTGAAGAATGTGGGTCCCCTGCGGCTGTTTCGTGTTCTCGATCGCACCGAAGGGCGGAACCGCGTTGCCGACCTGCGAATGACCCGACCGCTGATCGGGCGCAAGAAGCAACTCGACCTGCTCTCGGAGCACTGGGATCACGTAAAGGATGGAAACGGCCAGGCCGTTATCGTCAGCGGTGAACCAGGAATCGGAAAAACAAAGCTGGTTCAGGGATTCGAAGCAGCGTTTGGGTCGCAGGCATCCGCGAGCTTGCGCTTCAACGGATCGCCGTTTCACCGCAATACAATGCTGCATCCGGTGATCGAAAACATCCAGCTCGGAGCGAGGATTTTTCCTGCCGACAGTGATGATGAGAAGCTTGCGAAACTTCAGGTCTTCCTTCAGCCATTCAGCAATGCCGCCGAGATGCTGCCGCTCATCGGCAGGCTCCTCGCGATGTCCGGGCAAATGTCGCGGTACATCTCACCACAGCGCCTGCTGCAGCAGACGCTGGATGGCCTGATCGAGATCGTGCTGCAGTACGCGAGCCGCGGGCCCACGTTGCTCGTTTTCGAGGATGTTCACTGGTTTGATCCGACCACGACGAGCCTCATCGAGCGTCTCATTCCTTTTGTCGGAAACGAGCCGGTTTTCCTGCTGTTGACGACGCGCTCGAGCTTCACGCCCCAGCTCCAGGAAAAACACTATGTCACCCAGATAGCCCTGCCTCGCCTGCGACCCGCCGAGGCCGATGATCTGATCCAGGCTATCGCGGGCGACAAGATTCTGCCGCGTCAGATCAATAGCAAGATCACCGCAAAGGCGAATGGGGTGCCTTTGTACGTCGAGGAACTCACCAAGATGATCCTCGATGCGGATGTTCTGGAGAATACGGCCGATCCAGTCGATGTGATCAGCGCGCTCGACTCGGCGATTCCCCTTACGCTGCGCGATCCGTTGACGTCCCGAGTCGACCGGGTCAAGGGCCGCAGGGTGTTGCAACTCGCGGCCATCCTCGGCCGCACATTTGATTTCGACCTTCTGCTGTCCGCGTCATCTCTCGACACCGAGGTGCTGACCCAGGAATTGCACGATCTGGTCGACGCCGAGCTGCTCTATCAGAAAGGCACCGCACTACGAACGGCGGTTTTTGAATTCAAGCATGCCTTGATCCGCGATGCGGCTTACGACCTGCTCACGAAGGCAGAGCGTGAGAGCTACCACAGCAAGGTGGGTCAATTGCTCGAAGAGAGGTTTTCCGAGAGGGCCAAAGCCCATCCCGAGATCGTCGCCTACCACTACACCCAGGCGCGGAACTACGAGAAGGCGCTGCACTATTGGTACGAGGCGGGCAAGCAATCAGCAACTCGGTCGGCGCACAACGAGGCCGTCGGCCACCTCAAACAGGGACTGAAGCTGCTCCCCAACATCGATGATCCCAGGCTGCGGACCAAGTCAGAACTCTTGCTGCAGACGTCGCTCGGCAACTCCATCAGGGCGATCAAGGGTTGGAGCACCGAGGATGCGAAGCAGGCCTACACGCGCGCGTTTCAATTGTGCAAGGAGAGCGGGTTCGACGAGCATACAGTGCCTGCGGTGTTTGGGTTGTTTTCGTGGAATTTCGTTCGTTCATTGCTTGATGAAGCACAAGCTCTTTCCGAACACCTGCTGAACACTGCGGCAAACATGAGCGACCCGGCTTACAAGGTCGTGGCGCATCAAGCGTTGGGATTTACGCTGTTTGCCCAAGGGGATTTCCCCGCCGCTCACCGGTCTCTGGAATGCAGCATAAGCCTGTGCGAGGAGAGCAAGACCGCGCAATATTTTCATCTGTCGGGGCAGGACCCGTCCGTGCATGTCAGGCTGTACGACGGCATGACCTTGTGGCAGCTCGGCTATCCCGACCGCGCTTTGCGAATGTGCACGGAGGCCAGCGCTCTCGTCGATTCGTCGCATCATCCGTTCAGCGAAGCGATGGCGCGAACCGTCAGCCTGCGCGTGCACCAATTCCGTGGTGATGCCGCCGCTGTCGTCAAGCACGCTGACTCTGCGATCGCAGTGAGCGAGGCGCACGAGTTCGTGCATTACCTCGCCATGAGCCTGATCCTGCGCGGATGGGCGCTTGCCACGCAGGGTGAATTCGAGAGGGGCATCGTCGAGATGCAGGCCGGCCTGGAAAAGCAGCGTGCTTCGGGCGCTTTGATTTACGAGACCTACGCGCTTGGATTGCTTGCGGATGCCTGCATCACGAATGGACGTTATGATCAGGCCTTCGACTTCCTGAACCAGGCCGAGCTGAGACTCGAGGCCGAAAGCCGCTCCGACCGGTTCTATGCCAGTGAGATATACCGGTTGTTCGGCGAGGCCTACCTCCGATCGGGCAGGGACGTAGCCCGCGCAGAACAATATCTCTTGAAAGGCCTCGCGATCGCGCGCGAGCAAGGGTCCAGGTCGTTCCAACTGAGACTTCTGTCGAGCGCCTGCGATCTGAAGTCACCACACACCGATTCATACCGCCGGCAGTTGGCCGAACTCTACCTGTCGTTCAGTGAGGGTTTCGACACCGCGGACCTGATAAGGGCGAGTGAAAGGTGCAGACTTCCGGCGGTTGCACGGTCCAGCGCGTAAGGTGCGGACCTTACGGATCGGCAGACGACACCGAACGCCACGGCGAGCCAGTTGCCTCTATGGGCCGGAATTTCCTTCGGTGCTCGTCAGTCGTTCAGGGCGGCGACAGTCCCGTGGCCTCCGGCCAGCTCGGGCAGGTGCGCGCCCGGAATGGCACGTTCCATTTTTGAAAGTTCGCTGCGTCGATAACCTGGACCGGGAGCATGATCTCGCGCGGAACAGTCTCGCCGCGCAAGTGCCGGACGGCGGCCTCCGTCGCGAGGGCACTCATTGCCATGGCGTCGAAGTTCGCTGTCGCCAGCATCAGGCCAGACTCAATCGCGGCAATTGCGTCGGGAGTGGCGTTGACGCCGACCACAAGCGGCCACTTTCGGCCGCCCGAGGCAGCAGCCCCGAGTGCATCCAGCACGCCCAGTGCCATGACATCATTGGCACACAAGACAGCGTCGACATCGTACATCACGTCGGTCGCGCCCAGAAATGCTTCGCGGGCGATGTCGCGCTGGTAGTCGCCGCGCAACGACGTTCGCACAGTGATGCCTGCGGAGTCCGCGAGCGCATCGTGGAATCCTCGAAGCCGCGCGTGGCTCGTCGCTGATGCGGGGGTGCCTTCCAAAATGGCGATCTCTCCGTGTCCGCCCAAACTCGAGAACAGATAGTGAGCAAGGTCGGCCGCCAAGGCACGATCATCCGATCCAACGAAACAAACGGGTCGTCCGATCGTGGTACGCGTTACGAAGTTGAACAGTGGTATGCCCGCAGCATCGATGGCGAGAATGGCGTCGTTGACCGCGGTTTCATGCACTGGCGTGAATACGACCGCGTCAGGTCGCTCCGCGATCGCGCGTTCGATGAGCGCGATCTGCTCTGAAACGTTGTCCGGTTGCCGAGGTACGTAGTGGATGGTGGTGGCACCAAGCGTTGTTGCGACCCGATCCGCCCCGAGACGGGCCGCCTCATAAGCCGGGTTCGTCAGGTTCTTGGTGAAGACGGCAATTCGCAGCGACATATGGATGGGCTTCCGATTGGCGCGCTCGGGGGCGGCGGACGATGTCCGTGCCCGGGACCTCAATATTGCATTCAAGTCCGGGTGGCGTCATTCATCAGGCTGGGTCGCGATGTGGGGCGCGCCGCGAGATGTGCGCTGGCATCAAAGCGATGGATACAAGGCGCTGCCGCCGCTACAGTATGCCAAGATAGACCGCAAACTGACGGCCCGGTGAATGAAGGCAGCACCCTTCGAGTACGTGCGACCAGGTTCGGTTGACGAGGTGTGCGTCTGTCTTTCGGCCGACCCCGATGCCGCGATCATCGCCGGTGGCCAGACGCTCGTGCCCATGATGGCGATGCGCTTGGCGCGACCTTCGCGGCTCATCGATATCACCCGCATTCCCGAACTGCATGGTATCCGCGACGACGGCGCGGCGATCGCGATCGGTGCCGTGACCCGTCAAGCGACGGCAGCGCATGACGATTTGATTGCCAGAAAAGTGTCGCTGCTCGCCGCTGCGCTCCCGTGGGTTGGACACGCCGCGACGCGCAATCGCGGAACCGTCGGAGGCTCGGTGGCCAATGCCGATCCGGCCGCGGAAATTCCGCTCGTCTTGGTGACGCTCAGGGGCCACGTCGTGTTGCGCGATTCCGCGGGGCCGCGCACGCTTGCTTCGCAAGATTTCTTCCTCGGCCCGATGATGACGGCGCTGACGCCGGGATGCTGCATCACCGAGGTGCGCTTTCCGGTGTGGGAACACGCGCGCATCGGTGTCGGGTTTCAGGAGGTCAGCGCGCGACAGGGCGATTTCGCGCTTGTTTCGGCCGCCGCGCAGGTTGCGCTGGATCAGGCCGGGCGCTGCACCGCCTGCGCCCTCGGCGTGGGCGGTGCGACCGCCGTGCCGCAGCGGCTCGACGCCGTATCCCGCGTACTGACCGGATCACACCTGACGGACGTTGAGATAGGCGCCGCGGTGCGCGCCGCCACTGGCTCGCTGGAAATCATGTCGAGCCCGCACGCGAGCGACGACTACCGCCGCCGCGCGGCTGCAACACTCGGGCGCCGTGCGCTCGCGCAGGCGCGCGATGCCGCACTGGCGAGCACCGGTCGGCATCAATGAAGGTCGAACTTGTCGTCAACGGGATGCCGCGCAGCGTCGATGTCGAGCCGCGCACGACGCTCGTGGACTGCCTGCGCGACAATCTTAACCTCAACGGTGTGCATACCGGCTGCGAGCACGGAATTTGCGGCGCTTGCACGGTGCTGATCGATGGTGAACCCTCGCGTGCTTGCCTGATTTTCGCCGTGCAGGCGGATGGCTATGCGATCACAACAGTGGAGTCTCTCGCGCCGGCGCCGGGAGAACTCGGTGTGATCCAGGATGCATTCTGCGAAACCCATGGCATGCAGTGCGGTTTCTGCACCTCCGGCATGATCCTCGTCGCGCACGCGCTGTTTCGGAGCAATCCCGAGCCCTCGCGTGAGGAGATCATCGAGGCGATCTCGGGCAACATCTGCCGCTGCACCGGCTACGGCCAGATCGTCGAGGCGATCGAGCTCGCGGCGCAGCGCCTCGCCGGCCGGAACATTGGGGTGGCGCCATGAGCGCGCCCTTTCGCTTCGTCTCCACCAACCGCCGCGTGCGGGAGGATCGCCGTTTCGTCGTCGGCCGCGGCAACTACGTGGCCGACATCAAGCGTGACGGCATGCTGCATGTCGCTATTGTGCCGTCGGCGCATGCGGCGGCGCGGATCGTCTCGATCGATGCCTCCGCTGCGCTGGCGATGCCGGGCGTGCATCATGTCCTGACCGGCGAAGAACTCGCAGCCGCCGTCGATCCGATGCTGAACGGGCTCGATACGCCGCGCGTCCGGCGTTATCCGCTCGCGGTCGGGCAGACACGTTATTCGGGTGAGTGGGTTGCAGCGGTTGCTGCGGATACGCGCGCCATCGCCGAAGACGCAGCCGAAGCCGTGGATGTGTTGTACGAGCCGCTGCCATACGTCATCGACGCCGAGCAGGCACTAGATCCCGCGAGTCCGCCGGTTCACCCTGAGCACGGCTCGAACGTCCTTCTGGACAAGACCTTCGTGTGGGGCGAAGTCGACAAGCATTTCGCCGAAAGTCCGCGCCAATTTTCATTCCGCGCGACCTGGGGCCGCAACGCCACGGTCCCCATCGAAACGTTTGGCGTGCTCGCATCATGGGACCCGTGGCATGAGTTGCTCGACGTATGGGCGTCGATCCAGATGCCGAAATACGCCGAGCAGATCGCCCGCGCGATGCGTCTGCCGGCAAACGCCGTGCGCGTGCATTATGATGTCGATGTCGGGGGCAGCTACGGCGTCAAGCGCGGCATCAAGCACACCGTGCTGGTGGCGCACCTTGCGCGCAAGTTGGGCCGCCCGGTTCGGCTGATCGAGGATCGGCTCGACAACATGCGTTCAGGCGACATGCACGGCCCGGAGCGCATCTTCGACGTCTCGGTGGCATTCGACTACAACGGCATCGTCAAATCGATGAAGATGCGCGCGCTCGACAATGTCGGCGCCTACGCGGGGCGCGCGCCGTTTCAGCTTGGCAAGCCGATCGGCGCGATTGTCGGCCCCTACAGATTAGCAAGCGTGCAGTACCAAGCACTCTCAGTGATGACCAATAAGGCCGCGCAAGAAGCAGTGCGCGGCTTTGGCCAGTCGCCGACCAACTACGCGATAGAAGCCGCAATCGACAAAATTGCTGCTGCAACTGGGCTTGATAGGCTCGAAGTGCGACGGCGCAATTTCATCCGCAAGGAGGAGTTTCCCTATCTCATCCCGAGCGGGACCCGATACGACAGTGGCGACTATCACACCGTCGTCGATAAGGTACTGGCTCATGTGGACTGGGGCGCGCTCGAACGCGAGCGTGACCGCCTGCGCCAATCGGGAATGCTCGCCGGAATCGGCATCGCGGCGTGTCTCGAGCCGAGCGGCGGCAATTCTTCTTTCGAGCCGCTGCTCAACCCGAAGAACACCACCACCACCTGGATGGACTCCTGCCGCATCATGGTGGACGGGCTCGGCCACATCACAGTGACCATCCACACGACCTCGGCCGGGCAGGGGCATGAGACTTTGGCTGCGACCGTCGCCGGCGAGGTGCTGGAGATCGACCCGGATCGTATTCGCGTGGTGCGTCCGGACTCGCTTGCGAGCCTGCCGAGCAACTCGCCGGTCGGCAGCCGCATGGCGGTAATGCTCGGCGGCGCGACGTTCCATGCGGCGCAAAAGCTCAAGCGCAAGTTGGTCGTGATCGCGGCCCATCAGTTCGATGTCGCAGTGGACGCGGTGGACTATATGCAAGGCGCTGTAGTCGAGCGCGCGAGCGGCAAGCGACTCGAGTGGGCGGATATCGTGCTAATTGCACACCGGAACATCCATCTGATGCCGCCCGACTTGGAGCCGGGCCTCGAAACGACGCACGTGATGCAGGTGCCGACCGGGCGGGAGCTGCCGACCGCCGACGGTCGCGTGCAGATGTATCCGTGTCATTCGTTCGAATTTCACGTGGTGCTCGCCGCCATCGATCCGGAGCTTGGCAAGACGGAGCTGCGCCGCTACGTGATCGGCCACGACTGCGGAACGGTCATCAACCCGCATATCGTGAAAGGCATGACGCTTGGCGGTATTGCACATGGTATCGGTGCCGCGCTGATGGAGGAGTTCGTCTATTCGGAAGACGGGCAGATGATGAGCCAGTCCTTTATGGACTATCTTCTGCCCTCCTCGCATGAGGTACCGAAGATCGAGATCGTGCATCACTGCACACCCTCGCCGTTCACGGTGCTCGGGCAGAAGGGATCGGGCGAATCCGGCTATCTCGGCGCGCCGGCTGCGATCGCGAGTGCAATCAACGATGCGGTTTCATCGCTCGGAATCTCGTTCGACAAACTCCCCATTCGACTGACGGCCATCAGCGATGCTGTTGCGGCTGCGCGTGGCTCCGCCAGATAGCAAGAGACCTTAGAATGATGATCGACTGCCATGCTCACTACGTTCCGCCGAGCCTGCTTGAGGCGGTTCGCGCGCAGGCGGCTAGCTTCCCGTCGCTGCGTCTGGCCGAGGACGGCACGAGCTTTGGTTTTTCGTTCAGCTGCGGCAAGGCGACACGTCCGGTATCGAAGCCGCTGAGCGATCTTGCCGCCCGGCTCAAATGGATGGACGAGCAGAAGATCGAGCGGCAGGTCATTGGCGGCTGGCTCGATATGTTCGGCTACGAGCTGCCGGCCGAGGAGGGCGCCCGCTGGTCGCGGCTCGCGAACGAACATCTGCTTGCGGCCGCAAACGCTGAGCCGCGGCTCATTCCACTCGCGACCGTGCCGCTGCAGGATGGTGCCCGCGCCGCGGAAGTGCTGCGCGAGGCCCATGCGGCGGGCTTCGCCGGCGCCATGATTGGTACCCAGCCCAAGGGCGTCGGTGGCGTGCTCGATGATCCGGCGCTCGATCCGTTCTGGCGCGCCGCCGATGAGCTCGGCAGTGCGCTGTTCATCCATCCGGTGTTCGAAAGCGGCGACAACCGCGTGCATGAATTCGGCATGGCCAACGCGATCGGCCGCATTACCGATACGCTGATCGCCGTCAGCCGCATCATCTATTCAGGCCACATCCTGCGCTATCGCAATGCGAAGGTCATCGTCGGCATCGGGGGCTCCGCTCTGCCTTTTGTAATCGGGCGCCTGCGCCGCAACTATTCGCTCGACCGCGACAAATTGGGTGATCCCGACGCGAGCCTGGCTGCGCTCTACTACGATACGCTGGTGCATGACGCGAAGGTGTTGCGCTTCCTGGCCGACCACGTCGGGACGGCACGGATCATGCTCGGGTCGGACATGCCGTTCCCGATTGGCGATCTTGAACCGGCGAAGATTCTCGGCGAGGCGCGCTTTTCGGCGAGCGAGGTCGCGTCGATAGCCGGCGGCCTCGCACAGAGACTGTTTGTAAAATAGGGACAACGAGAAGCAACGGATCGGGAGAAAGGCATGTTCAGAAAATCCGCGCTCGCGCTTTGTGCAGCCGCATGGATCGGCCTTGCGGGCGCGGCGAGCGCGCAGACTCTGGAAAATCTCTCCATCGTGATCTTCGGGCCGCCGTCACTCGGCGCGTTCCTGCCGCCGGTCATCAAGGCGCAGAAGATTGATGAGAAAAACGGCCTGTCGATTACCTTCGTGGAGCGCACGCCGGATGCCTACACGGCACAGTTCAATTCCGGCGAGTTTCAGCTCGGCGGGAGCGCGTCATTGCTCACCGTCGGGCAGGCGGACGTGCGCGGCGTCAAGATCGCCTATCTGTTCAATCTGTTCGATTTCTGGGGCGCGGTGGTAACCTCGCGCCCCGAGGTGAAGACCCTGCGCGACCTTGAAGGCAAGGAGCTCGCGGCGGCGCGCGGGACCACCAACTTCCTGATGTTCGACTGGTTTGCGCGCCAGCAAGGTGTCGATCCCGCGAAGCTCTCGGTCGTCAACACAGCAACGCCAGGCCTCGTCGGCTACGCGCTCGCCGACCGTGCCGCCGCAGTACAGCTCTGGGAGCCCGCCTACACGATCCTGCTGGCCAAGAAGCCGTCGCTGCGAACGCTCGATCTTCAGATCGCCGAGAAGTGGACCGCATTCGCGGGCAGCCGCAACATTCCTTACCTTGGCGTGGCGGCGCATATCGACTGGATCGAGAAAAATCGCGCCACGGTACCGAAGCTCTATGCGGCTTACAAAGCCGCCGCCGAATGGACCGCCGCCAACCCGGATGAAGCCGCGAAGCTGATCTCGCCGCGTGGCTCGGCCGAGGACCAGAAGGCCATCGCCGACCTGATCCGCTCGAATGAGCGGCTTGGGTTGAACCTGCGCTGGGCCTCCGATGTGCGCAAGGAGATCGAGGCGGTCTACGCGGCCGGCAAGGCGATCGGCTTCCTCGGCGCCGATCCGGCGAAAACCAGCGTCTATCAGGCGCGGTAGGACAGCAGATGCCCGCCGCAGCGAAGCGCCCGCCATCGACCCTGATGCGCGCGGTGCAGGTTCTCGCACCGTTTGTCCTGCTTGGGCTTCTCTGGCAGATCGCGTCGTTCAACTTTCCGAAATACCTGTTTCCTTCGCTCGTCGACGTATCCGCGCACATCGTCGGAATCTTTTCGAGTTGGACGCTATTCTCCGAAGTGCTGGCGACGGTTGGGCGGATTCTCGCGGGGCTGATCGGCGCGTTCGTCGGCGGCGCCGTGATCGCTGCCGTGATGTTTCGTTTCTCCGCGGCAGACCGGTTTCTCGCGCCGATCCTGAATTTCTTTCAGGGGATTCCAGCCCTCTCGTGGGTCGTCTTCGCGATCATCTGGTTTCACGGCACCGAGCCGCGCATCTTCTTCATCATGACGGTGACGTCGCTGCCTGCCTTCACGTTTCAGGTGCTCGATGCCTTGCGCGGCATGTCGAAGGATCTGGTCGAGATGGTGATGTCGCTGCGGCCGACGCGGATGAAGATGCTGCGCGCGATGATCCTGCCATCGATCTTTCCCGACATTCTCACGGCCTGGAAAGTCAACCTCGGTAACGCCTCGCGTGTCGTCGTAGTGGCGGAGCTCGTCGGCGCGACCGGCGGCATCGGCTACGAGCTGCTCCAGCAGCAGCAGGTGTTCGACATGGCAGGCGCGCTCGCCTGGACCTTGCAGCTCGTCTTCTTTGTTCTGATCACGCAACGCATCATCGCGTTCATCGAACAGCGCGCCTTCCGCTATCGCGCGGTGTCGGAGCGGGTGCTGTGACGCAGGATGCCGAGATTCACTTCGACCGAGTCTCGAAGTCATTTCCAGCCCGCGATGAAGACGCGGAGCCGTTTCGCGCAGTCGATGGGCTGAGCCTCGATATTGCGCGCGGCGAGATGGTCGCGCTGCTCGGCAAGACCGGATGCGGCAAGTCGACGACGTTCAACCTGATCGCCGGATTGATCGAACCGTCCGAAGGCGTCGTGCGCGTCCAGGGCCTCGATCCGTTTCGAGACTTCAACGATCTGCGCGGCAAGATCGCGGTGGTGTTCCAGAACGACCGGCTGCTACCGTGGCGCACGGCGATCGGCAATGTGGAGCTGGGGCTCGAAATGCTCGACAAGTCCACGCTGGTGCGCCGCGAGATGGCGCAGTTCTGGCTCGCGCGCCTCGGGCTTGCAGGCCACGAGAGCGATTTCCCGCATGCGCTCTCCGGCGGCATGCGCCAGCGTGTCAGCATTGCGCGCGCGTTCGCGACCGACGCCAGCATTCTCCTGTGCGACGAGCCGTTCTCGTCGCTCGACGAGATCACCGGCCAGCGGCTGCGCGAGGAATTCGCCAATCTCGTGCGGGAAAACGGCAAGACCGCCGTGTTCATCACTCACTCGATCAACGAGGCGCTGCAGATCGGCCGGCGCGTGATCGTCATGACCCGGCCCGCGAAGGTTGCCTACGACGTCCGGCTTGGTGCTGACGCGAGGACTGGCGCCGACGAAATCCGCTCGCGCATCCAGGAAGTTCTGGCAGCTTAGCCGCGGTCCGCGCGGCTGGTGTTCACGTCACCAGCGCGCCGCCGTCGAGATAGATGATTGAACCTGTTGCGAATCCGTTGGTCATGAAGGCTAAAATCTGCTGCGCGATATCCTCGCCAAGTCCGACGCGGTGCACCGGCAACGCCGCCGCGGTCTTCTCCAGCATCTCGCGCCGTGCGGATTCCGGCATCGCGGCGCGGATCGGCGTGTCGATGATGCCGGGAGAGACGCAATTCACGCGCACGGGCGCAAGCTCAAGTGCGAGGCTGCGGGTGAGCGACTCGAGTGCACCGTTCGCCGCGCCGACGATGGCCGAGTTCGGGCGCGGACGAATACTCAGGAAACCGGAGACCAGCGTGAGGGAGCCGCCCGCGTTGACCTCGGCGAAGCGTGCGCAGCGCCATGCACCCCAGAATTTCCCTTCCATCGTGCCCCGCACGTCGTCCATCGCGACGCTCTTGAACGGGCCGGTCTTGAGTTGCGCGGCGGTGACGACGACATGATCAACTGCCCCGCATTGCTTAAAGAGGCTTGCGACGCTGTCATCGCTGGTGACATCGACCTGAATGGCTTTCGCTCCAGCCTTAGCCGCGGCTGCTTTCAGTTTCTCGGCGCTGCGCGACGCAATCACGACGTCTGCACCTTCTTTCTTCGCGAGCTCAGCGGTTGCGAGACCAATGCCGGATGAACCTCCGACGACGACGACTTTCTTGCCTGCAAGCTGCATGGTGTTCTCCTGAGAATACGCAATCAGGCTGGAACGTAGCGTGTGCCGATCGACGGCTTGCTCTGCCCGAGGCCGGGCAATTCCCAGACGCCGGCGCCGGCCGGGTTGATGTCGGCCGCAATATCGACGTCGATCAGATACGGCTTGTTCGCGTCGATGCCCTTTCGGACCGCTTCTGCCAAATCTGCTGCGCGGTCGACGCGTACGCCCTCAACACCGGCGGAACGCGCCATCGCGGCGAAGTCCGGATTGTAGCGCCGCCCGGTCTTCGGGTCGTGGAAGTCGGTCGCAAGCTCGCGCCCGCCGAGATAGCCGCGCTGGAGGCCACGGATCGACGCATAGGCATAATTGTTCCAGACGACCCAGACGACCGGCAGGTCGTACTCGACCGCGGTGCCGAGCACGTTGGCGTGCATGAAGAAGGCACCATCGCCGCAGACCGCCACACAGGGCCGGTCCGGTAAGGCGAATTTCGCCCCGAGCACGCCCGCAACACCGAAGCCCATCGCGCCGAAGCCCATGCAGCCGACCAGCGAGTCCGGGCGCTTCGGCTTGCAGTAGGAGAGCAGCCAGTTGTGGTGCACGCCGATGTCGCTGACGAGGATCGCATCCTCGGGCAGGCCGCGATCGATCTCGAAGGCTGCGCGCTGCGGATTGATCGGTTGGCTGTCGTCGGTGAAGCCCGGCGCGACCAGCTTGTCCCATTCTCTGCGATAACCGTCGATCTGCGCGAGCCACTTCTTCCGCGCGTCGAGTTTTTTGTCGATGTCCGTGCGGCGGTCGAGCTCGGCCAGCACCTGCCGCAAGAATGTGCGCACGTCCGCCATCAGCCCAAGCGCCACCGGATAATTGCGACCGATCTCTTCCGGATCGATGTCGACGTGGATTAGCTTCGTCGGCGGGATCGTGAAGGAGTACCCCGGGATCCAGGAGCTCGACGTGCGGTCGTCGAAGCGCGCGCCTAGCGAGAGCAGCACGTCGGCCTGTCGTGTCGCATGGTTCGCCTGATAGTGGCCGCCCCGCGCGACCATCCCGAGCGCCAGCGGATGCTGCGTATCGATCGCGCCAAGTCCGCTCATCGAGGCCGCGACCGGAATCTGCAGCCGCTCGGCAAGCGCGAGCAGCTCTTTCGCCGCGCCGCCATGACGAATTGCCTGTCCGACGAACATCACGGGGCGCTCGGCGGCAAGTACCATGTCCACTGCCTTGACCACACCGTCGGGGTCAGCGCCGCAACGGCTTGAAATATTGGCGCTCCACTCCTGCGGGTTCGGCGCTTCCTCGGCGGCCGCTTCGAGAAACACGTCGAACGGGACATCAAGCACGACAGGGCCGGGGCGGCCCGTCACCATGGTCTTCCACGCCTGCCGCACGGCAAGCGGGACCATCTCGCCGCGTGTCGGCTGATAGACACGCTTGCAGATGCTGCGAACGGTCGACGGGAAGTCCGCCTGACTCTGGCGGTACATCTCCTGAAACGCGCCGCGATTGAATTGGCTGGTCGGCACGTTGCCGGTCACGGCCAGAAACGGCACGGAATCCAGGTAGGCGGTCGTCAGCGAGATCGGCAAGTTTGCAGAGCCGGGGCCGCACGACGTGAACGTTGCGACTGGCTGACCCGAGACGCGGTAGTAAACGTCGGCCATGAAACCGGCGACGCTCTCGTGGTGCACCGAGATGGTCTTGATGTCGTTCTGGCGTTCGTAGAGCGCGTCGATGAACTGGATGTTGCCGTGCCCGCACAGGCCGAACGCATACGGCGCCTTTTGCTGGATCAGGTAGTCGACGATGACCTGCGCGCCGTTGAGCTTGTTCGTCCCCGACATGACACTCTCCTCGCCCCCGCGGTCTTAATGGCCGGGGCGACGCTATTTCTCATAATGCTGCACGTCAATTGATATCGTGGTATGCGATACCGGTACAAGCCGGAGGAGCGCCACGCCCATGCCGACCGAACGCAAATGGTTGATCCGCAACATCGCCGAAGTGAAGTGGCGGGAATTTCCCGACCACCACGGCGGCGCGCTGTCGAAGCCATTGGTGATGCCGGAGACGGCGGGTTCGCACCACATCGACTATCGCATCTCGATGTATCAGCCGATGGCGCACGTGAAACTACACCGGCACAAGGTGCAGGAGCAGGTCTATCACGTGATCGAGGGCGAAGGCCTGATGGAGATCGACGGCGGCAAGCATGTCGTTCGCAAGCACGACTTCATCTTCCTGCCGCCGGGCGTCGATCATTCGATCGAAAACACCGGATTGGTCGACCTTGTGTTCCTCGTTGTGACCTCGCCGGTCACCGACAAGGCGGAGGAAAAAACGTGAGAACCCGTGCCAAGGCAAAGGCAACTCCGAAGCCTGCGCTGGAAAAACCGGCGGTCGCGCGCCTGGTTCCGCGGCGCGGCACCGGCCAGGATGCGGAGGAACCTCAGCGCGTCGGCATCCAATCGCTCGGCCGCGCCTTCGCGATCATGGAAGAGGTTGCCCGCCATCGTGAAGGCATCAGCCTCGCGGATTTGAGCAAGCGCGTCGGCCTGCATAACTCGACCACGTTT